>VOFD01000577.1_pt1 | contig 29967 bp, 40 predicted proteins | sample 5384101 | NCBI WGS metagenome assembly VOFD01 (sample SAMN12384723, study PRJNA508395) | human gut metagenome | isolation source: healthy gut C | host: Homo sapiens
AATCTTTTGCATTCTGCTGACGGTCCGGTTTGTTGACTTCGGCTACTGCCTCAAAAAGGCTCCCTGATAAACTTCTTTATTATCTTTGTGCTGCTGACCTTCAGCCCTTGCATTGCGCAGTCCGTAAATCCGGCGTGGGGGTTTCTGATCAACTTCTTGAGCATCGGCTTTATCGTGATCTCCGCCTGCCACGAGCCGTTATACGGAGGGGCGGGCCTGTACCTGTTTGCCTATATGTTCCTATACGGGAATCCGGTTGGCGGACATCTGCTCGTGCTCCGGGTATTCGAAATGCTGCTGGGATGCCTGCTGTGCGGAATCATTTTCTACATCAATCACAGGAGGAAAGATTACGGCAAAACGTTCTCGCAGATCGTGAAAGACTTTTCCTCTTTGGTCCCTCGGAAAATGGCAGTTTCAGGTGACGCTTGATTATCGCTTGGAATCCTTGTCGGAGAACTACTTCAGGTAGACCGGATCATGTGGGTGGGCTGTGCCTGCCTGACGGTCCTATCGCAATATGGCGAGCGCCCAAACAAACGGGCATTTCAACGCCTGGGCGGCGTCGTGGCTGGGAGTGTTTTATTTGGGATCGTATACCAACTGCTTCCGGCTTCCGCCCACTCGTATCTGGGAATCTATTCAGGATTGCTGCTCGGCCTCTGCGCCGCCTATCATTGGAAAACCCTTCTGAACTGTTTTGGCGCGCTTCTTATGGCTACAAATATCTTTGGGGTAAAATCAGCAATTATCCTCCGTATTATAAACAACATCATCGGGTGTTGTTTCGGCGTCCTTTTCTATTATGTATATAACTTTACAGTCGACCGGTTTGCCAATGCCAGAACGGGACGGAGTTGACAATCATAACGAACAGCCGCTGTGGGAACCCCACAGCGGCTGTCTTGAATTGTTGACCAGAGGATGAAAAATATATAGAAACCTGCCCTGTCCCATACTTAGTTACTCATTTTGGTCTAGGATTTTTTCCACTCTCTTTTGATCAAGTCACGTCGGCGCTAACAGCGCAGGCACCTCAGCCGTATTCTATCTTCCAGATATGGAACGCTTGGCCTCATTTGACGGAGTCCACTCCAGGGTCATGTCCTCAAACTGCTTTTCGTGGAAAATCATCCGCTATTCCACATTCTCCGCCGAAGCGAAGCAAGGAACAGGCCATCCGAAGTTTTCCCTGCTCCTCTCCAACAAAAGCGGATGCCGGGCCATCCGCACCGCCGATAAACCCGATCCCTGCTACATACGAAGTAGTCTTCGGCTGATCCGGGGCGCAGGGCGCCTGTCTGGGGCGATCCCCGTCGCCGCGGTCCGCAAGGGTCATAGCGCCGTCCGGCAGTTCCAGCGTAACGGTATAACTCATGGCGGCACAGTGCTCCGGGTACTCCGTCCCTGCCTATGATCCCGGCTTTTCTGGGTGTGCAGAAATAGGCACGGTCATCCGCCCATTTCTCGATCCCCAGCAGCGCAAGGTCAATTTCCTTTTGAAAAAGCTTGGTATGCAATATGCCGCAACCGTACAACCTCCTGCCGGTGGATTTTCGAGGCATTGTATCCTGGCACAATACCGAAAATCAGCCTGCGGACAGTCACTCCAGTCCGTCAACTCCCTGCGCCTGCCGGTGTGTATAACGGCGCAGGATCACCACAAACCAGGTGAACACGACGATGCCTTTTGCAATGCTGGAGATGCTGATGCTCCACCAGACCCCATCCAGCCCCAGTACCGTGGCGCTGAGGAATACAGCCAGAGGGATGCGGGCGGCGTTGCCGATGACCCCGGCCAGGGTTGGGGGCATGGGCCGCCCCAGGCCCTGGAAGGCACCGGAGGAGGTGATCTCCAGGCACATGAAGATCTGGGAGTATCCCATGATCCGCAGATAGCTCACGCCGGTCTGCAGCACGTGGTCATCCGGAATGAATATCCGGAACAGCGGAACAGGAAAGACCACCAGCATAAGTGTGGTGAAGCCGCTCCAGACAACGATCATACCGATGGCTGTCCAATACCCCTTACGGATGCGCTCCATCCGGCCCGCGCCGAAGTTTTGTGCGATAAATGCGTTGACCGCCGTGGCAAATCCCTCCGCCGTGGTATAGGAGATGGACTCGATCTGCGAACCGACCTTCTGAGCCGCGATAGCGGCGTCCCCCCAGCCCGCGACGAGCCTGGCGAGGATCATGGAGAGGCCGGAGAAAAACATGCTCTGGATGGAGACAGGCAAACCGATTTTCAAAATCTCCGCCCAGGCCCTCCACTGACTGGCCTGGAATATATGGATTTGCGGAAAACGGTCATCTCGCGGCGGGCTGCCAGAAGGAACATGGCTGTTACGATGGCCTGGGCCAGAACGGTGGCTGTGGCGGCTCCGGCCACGCCCATCTGCGGAATGGGCCGATCCCAAAGATCATAAGCGGGTCCAGAATGATGTTCCCCACCAGCCCGATGGCCGTGGAGCGCAGAACCACCACGCTTCCCCCATAGCGGTGAACATCCCCGTAAAAATCTGATTGAAGAATGAGAAGAAAAATCCGGCCGCCACAATTACCAGATAGGTGCGTGCGTCCGCGATCACAGAGGGCGTGTTCAGCCTGAAAAATGCGATCAGCGGCCCGTTGAGTGTGATACAAAGCGTTGTAAACAGAACCACCAGCAAGGCCCCGAGATGGAATGCCGCCTGCCCATAAGAGGCCGCACGTTCTATATTTTGCGCGCCCAGCTCATGCGCCACTTTGACCTGCCCGCCCAGGCGCGGGATCATGGCAAGGCCGTTGGCGAGCCACAGATACATTCCCGCGGCGCCCACCGCCGCCACCGCATTGGCTGATACGCGGCCGATCCATATCATGTCCGTCATATTGTAGGCCATCTGGATCAAAGACGTGGCCATGATGGGCAGGGGCTAAACTGGTCAGGCTCCGAACAATGGAGCCCTCCAGCAAATCAACTTTCTGCATAGCGGGGGATCACCTGCCTTTGTGGAAGTAGTCTGAAAAAAAATGATATTCCGGCCCTTAGAAATAGTCGGATATATAGGGTGGCTGCTGCTCAATCGCGTCCTCCAGCATGTCAATCGTCTCCCCGCCGGCGTGGATTCTCCCGATTTTGGCGAGGTAGTCCGGGCGCTTATAGCCCATCAGCATGGTCGTCATGGTCTGGATGCTGATGCTGTCGGCGCACGGCTCGGAGATCTTCACCGCCGTCCCCTGCCGTCCTTTGATATCTTCAGCAGGAACGAGCCCTGGTTGCACTCCATGATCGGGTCCGTCATGGAGAAGCGCCACTCCCGCTCCGTACCGTCCGCCTTGAAGGGATAGTCCGCGACGAACGCGGGGAAATCCACAATCCTCGCCATATAGTAGGGGGAGATGGACTCCTTGATGCTGGCGTCCTCCAGCAGGAAGGCCAGCGGCTCGTCCGTATAGGTGCTGCCCTCCACCCGGTCGATCATGGAGAAGTGGGCGGAAACAAAGTTCCACAGCCCCGTGCGGGCCTCCTCATGATTGAAAATCATGTCCTTGATATAGAACACTTCATTTTCGATCCAGTAGATGATATACCCGTCCGGCTCCTCATTCTCGTTATAGTAGATTGCCGCCATGATATCGTCCCGGTCCCAGAGCCAGTATTCGTTCCAGGCCAGCTCATCCCGGAGGATGGCTCCGTGGGTATGCTCGGCAAAGCGGGCGTAGGTCTCCTTCAGTTCCTCGCCGTCCGCCTTCACCCGGCGCACGCTGCCGGCGACCTGGTGGTTTTTCGGAAGCTGATAGTCCTTGATCTCATACGAGATCTTGTCCGAGATCAGTTCCCAGCCCTTTCGCCGGTAATAGGGGATCGAATAGGGGTAGAGATAGCAGATATACTGCTTTTTTCTCCCTCATGTTTTTCAGGGCCTGCTCCAGCAGCTTGTGCATCAGGCCCATATTGGAGTATTCCGGGTAGGTCCCCACTCCCGTCAGGCCGCCCATGGAATAGGTCTTCCCAAAAACCTTGACGCGCATCGGATAGACCGCCACCTGGGAAACCAGGTTGTCCCCGTCGAACCATCCCAACACGTCCGCTTTTTCCATAGTTGGGAAATTTCGCCCGGATGATCTCCTTTTCCTCCCAGCCCACGGAACTGAGTTCCTGATCCGTCACCTGGAATACATAGCGCAGCAGGGCGTTATATTGTTCCAGATACTCATTGCCTACCGGCCGCATTTTCAAATCTTTTTTATTCATCAAGAATCACCAAATTCTCCGTTTCATACAAAATATATCCATCGTTATAGTATAGGGGAAGTTCAAATAAAAGGCAAGCCGCCCCGCGACCCAACACAATCCCAGTTGTCTCAAAGCAGGATTACGCCCCAACAAGACAGCGCCGCCAGAAATCCGGAAGCGGCCGCCTTGTTGGGGCTGTCCACAGTCGCTATTCTCATTGAGCCAAAGAGGCCGGAACCTCTGCCGCAATCAGCAGGCCGCATCATTGCCTTTCCGCCGGGACAGGCGCTTCAGGATGGCCGCTTCGATCTGATCCCCATATTTCATCCCCAGAAGAAACAGGACTAACCCCGCTACACCGATCAAAACCATCGCCCACGGAGAGACATGAAGGCGGCGCCGCCCAGGGCGCTGGCAAAGAGCAGTCCCCAGGGGCGGGCAAGCAGGACGATCACCGCAAAGCAACGGAATGAGAGCGAGGACAGGCCGGCCAGGATGCACAGAAGATCGTCTGGGAAAAAGGGGAAAAGGAACGCCAGAGTGAGGAACACCGGAGCCTTGGTCTGGAGGATCTGCTGATATTTTTTTCAGACAGCCTCCGGCTGACAAAACGCCGGCAAAGTCCCGGCCCAGCACCCGGGCCAACCAGAACAACAGCAGGGCACCGGCGACTACTGCGGCGAAGGTAAGGAAAAAGGAAGGCCATGTTCCGAAGAGAACACCGCCCGCGGCAGCGGTAATATTGCTGGGGATCGGAGCCAGCACGACAGAGAGAAATTGGAGCAGGAAAAAACACAGGTGGGAGTATGGCGCAAAGTCGTCAATGTAGGCCCGCAGGGATTCCTGAGAGGACGCCGCCTGGAAAAAAGCCGGTCGAGTATAGGAACCATCCACCTCCGACAATCAGAAGCCCCGCTGCGGTCAGGAAGAGAATACGCTGTCTGGATTTCGTAAAAGACACCTCTTTATCGTTGAGCCGTGAAAGGCATTTTATCACACGTGAAGGGGAAAACGACAGAAACTGTCTTAACATTCTATGAAGGAATCGTAAATAAACATGGTCAGGGTCCCGGATTTTCTCTTTGCCGCAAAGGTGTGGACGCGCTCCCCCGCGGCGCTCCATGCCCCGGCACTCATAAAACGGGTAATTGCAGGTGGTGTCTGTGAACAGGAAGAAATTGCTGATCCGCCGGTTCCTCATGTAATCCCGCGCGGCATCAAACAGCTTCTTCCCCAGGCCGATGCCCCGGTATCTGGAATTGACCGCAAAGAAGGCAATCTCTCCCTGGTACTCGGTCTGGGTGTCCTGGAGAAGCTGCCGGTCGATCTCTTCCACGCCGGAAAAGAACCTGGTGACCATACGCCCCTCTTTGGACAGGAACAGCGACGCCACGGAGAGGAGCATCCGCAGTCTGAGGCGGAACGGGCATCTCTTCTCCCTGCGGTCTTTGACCATGATAATCCCCACCGGGACTTCATCCACCAGCGCGACCTGGGTAAAGGTCTGATTGGTGAGGCAGCTGTCCAGATAGGCCCGCGCCAGCTTCTGCGCCGCCTTGGGGAGGCAAACTTGTCATACTGCCACGTCTCCCGGATGATCCCGATCAAAGCCGGGCGGTCTGATGTCTGGTATTCTCTCAATACGATCTGTCCATCCATTTTGTTTTCTCCATTTCTTCTTTCCAAAATCGTCTGCGGGATCTCCTGATACCGCTTCAGCACATAGTCCCGCTTTTTGTGAACCACCGGTACTCTGTAATCAAGGCTCCGACCACAAACAGCGCACCTGCGATCAAAAGACTGTGCTGGAAGCCCGCCCATTTCAGGACACAATAGCTGATGCCGGACGAGAGCAGCGCGGCGGCCAGATAAATACCAATCGCGTACTGCTCCACCTTTTGCGGCGGCAGGGTGAGAAAGAAATCGTCCCATTTTTCGCTATTACCCCTGAACTGCTTCCCCTTCAGTAAAAGAGCAGGAAAAACAGGCCCAGGCCGCTCCCCAGGCACAGAAGCCATTTTCCTGCGATTACGGCCAGCAAAATCACCAGCTTCAAAATACTCCCCCCTGGAATCAATAGCAGTAGCGCCGCCGGTATTTCAGGAGCATGACGGCGGACAGGACGACTGCCGCCAGCTCCGCGGCCGGTGTCGCCAGCCAGATCCCGGTGACGCCCAGAATGACCGGGAGGACCAGCATGGCGATCAGTGTAAAGACAAAGGTGCGGGAAAACGCCAGCACTGCCGAAATGAGCCCATTGGAAAGTGCGGTGAACATCCCGCTTGCAAAAATGTTGAAGCCCACAAAGAGCAGGGCCAGGGAACAGATCCGGTTTCCTGCCACAGCCAGGTCATAGACAGGTGTTCCGGGCCGGGCGAAGATGGACACCAGCGGCTCTGTGACAGCCAGAGAAACGAGCACGGTGGCCGCCGCGATCGCGCCGATGATTTTCAGGCTGGTGCGGACCAGCTTCCTGAGCTTCTCATGGTTCTGTTCCCCGTAATAAAAAGCTGAGCATGGGGGGCCACCCCGTAGGCATAACCGGCATACAGGGACCCGGCAAAGGCCAGCACATAGGAGATGATGGTGATTGCGGCAACGCCGTCCTCCCCTACATATTTGAGCATCGTCCAGTTGAACATCAGCGTGATGATGCCGTTGACCAGCGCGGTGGCCATTTCAGAGCAGCCGTTCGTGACGGCTCTCCCGAGCGTTTGGGGCCGGCAGACCGGCCTGACAAAATGGAGCAGGCTGTTCCGGTTGGAGAACACCAGCAGGCCCACGATGGCTGTGATGGAGTACCCCAGGCCGGTGGCAACCGCCGCCCCGCCGATCCCCCAGCGGAAAACGGCGATAAACAGGTAGTCCAGCACGATATTGGTCACGCCGCCGGCGACGGAGCAGAGCAGGGAACGGGACGCCTTGCCTGCTGCGATCGTATAGAGGGTGAAGTTATTCATCAGAAGAATAGGGACGGTGAACAGCAGGTAACGGCTCAGATATTCCCAGCAATAGGCGGAGACCTCCGGGGACAGGGACATGGAGCCGAAGATCTTCCCCATGAACAGATAGCCCAGCCCGCACATCACAAGGCCGGTCAGGACATTGACCAGGATCAGAAAAGTAAAATCCTGTTTTGCTTCGTCCTGTTTTCCCTCCCCCATCTTTTTCATAATGGTTGCGCTGCCGCCCGTGGCAAGCATGGTGGAAATGGCGGTTACCAGCGCGATGACCGGATAGACCAGATTGAGGGCAGACAGGGCACTGGTCCCGATCAGGTTTGAGACGAACAGCCCGTCCACCATCGTATAGAAGGACATGAATACGCTCATGGCGATGGTGGGGACTGCAAATTTAAGAATGTTTGTCAGGGTGACGGGTCTGCTGTATGCAATTTCATTCTGCACGGAAATTCCTCCTGCTTCTTGTGGTAGTTACCGGCATGGAGTATCATAATCCCTACAGTTACTGTACGGTCAAGGGGTTTTTGAAAATGCTGCGGGAAAAACCGAAGCTGTTTACCATCGGCCAGTTTGCCGCTCTGCATGGGATCAACAAAAAGACACTCATGTGGTATGATGAGATCGGGCTGTTTAAGCCTGCGTTTATCCACGAAGAAAATGGGTACCGGCTATACAGCTATTACCAGAGTACGGAGCTGGAGGTGATCCTGCTGCTCCGGGACATGAACGTGCCCATCCGGGATATTCAGGAATTTATGAAAAACAGGTCCGCTGGGAGCATGGCGGACCTGCTTCGGGATAAAATCTCAGAACTGGACCGGACGATCCAGGGGCTGAAGGCCGTCCGGTCAAAACTGTGCAGCCGCCGCCAGGAGATGACCGAACTTTTGGACCTGGACCTCTCCGAGATCTCCCTCATTGAGCGGGAACCGCAGTATCTGGCGACGGTGCAAACATCACCGGAAAAGTCCCTGGAGGAGGAGATCGAGCTGATTCTTGAGCAGACCAAGAAATATCAGCTTCCGCGTATGTACCAGACTCCCTACGGCTCCATGCTCCCGGTGGAAAACCTCCTGGCCCGGAGGTTTGAGGGACTACCCAGGCTGTTTATCGAACTGCCGGACACGCAGAACAGGATGGGACTCCACAGGCGCCCCGGCGGGGTCTATTTGCGGGCATTCTGCATTGGGAATTGGGACAGGCTGCCTGCCCGCTATGAAGCGATCCTCCGCTACGCAGAGCAGCACCATTTACAGTTCTCCGGCTATGCCTATGAGATTGGGATCAATGAACTGGTGATCGACAGAATCGAGGACTATATTACAAAAATTGAAATCCCGGTTTTGAATTTCAATTGACAACAAAAAGCCAGGGGTGCAGCAATCTGAAAAGATCACCGTTCCCTGGCTTCTTCATACTCTATTCGCCGGACTATGCGTTTTAATGCCGCAATTTCATACCCGGTTTTAAACAGAATGGAGCCGCAAGCACTCTGCGGCCCATAGGGTTCAATCGTAAACCAGGATTTGATTGAGGGCTACGCTACGTCGTCAGTAACATGAAATGTAACTTTACATGCCGTCGCATCAATCTCGCAAATCATCGCATAATAAGTTCTTTCTGTGCAAATATTCCCGTCAGGAGTAAGACTGACAAGCACCAGAGCGGTTCGCTCATCATCAATGTCAACAGCTGTAACGGCATCCTGAACAATTCCTGTATTTTTCGTAAATTCCGATCTCCACGGACCAAGGTTATAGGAAAGCAAAGGCGCTGTCTTCACAAATTCTGTTCTATCTTGCGCGTATATATGCAGCCCCTTTATCACTGCGTCTTAAAAATTATTTTATCGCAAACGCTGAACTGCCCCAGCGGCGGCAATGTCCCTTACTAAAACAGAGCAACGGCAGCGGATAACCTGATCTTCCAGCTGTTCCTGGGCGTGTTCGATCGTCTCCCGCGCAGTCACCCCCTGACCCGTCAAATGACAGCAAATAGAATGGGCCACTGTTTTGACGAAATCCACATACAATATCTCAGAAACCGGCAGCCGTACCGTTTCATCGATCCCGATGGGCAGTTCGGCGGTGTCCCCGTCCGCGCTGTTTTGCTGCTCCGGCACCGCCATTTTCAAATATCGAATATACTCCCGAACCATCTCATTCTGATCCACACATTTTCAATAAACCCAAAGGGCCGCACGCCGCTGCGCAGAATATCCATGCCCTTCTCCCCATGGCCGGTAACAAAGACGATTTTCCCGCCGGGGTCCGTGTGGTAGATCTGCCGGACAAGGTCCACGCCGTTGGGGGAATCCCTTCCCAGGTCATAATCGAGAAAATAGAGATAGCTTCCACCGCTGCGGATAAACTGGAGCGGCTCCTGACCAGCAGAGGCCAGACAGACAAGTTGGCCTCTGCTTTGCTTTTGCCGGATTGCCCGTTCCAGCAGCTCGGACAGAAGCTGCAATGTGAAGGGATCGTCGTCGCAAAGAATGATCGTTACCATAGGCGGAATCCTTTCTTGTCCATCTTTTCCCGCAGTATATCAGATTGAAAGGTTTTGTCCTGAATAAATGCAATTTGTCCTGAACGCATAGGACTAACTCGCATTTAAAGCCGAGGACGCACATCTGGGGCCAAAATCCAGCCTATCGCTCTTCATTCATGCTACAATGCCGCCGATAACAAGAGGGGATAAAAACCAAGGATGTCCCCATGAATCAAAAGGCAACACGAAAAATTACCCCCCGCGGCTGTCAGGCTGCTGGCATTGGATGCCGTCCGGGGGGCCGTGATTGGAATGCTGATCGGGACAGGCGGGAGCAAGGTCCTGCTGGCGGCGGCGCTGCCGGAAAGGAAGCTGAACTTGTTGCATCGTCCTTTTGCAAAGGTCGGAAAAGCTGCGCTGATGCTATACAGCGTTCCATTTGTATTGGCATGGATTTTGATGCTGTTTGACTGACATCTTCTCTTCCCTCGCACAATTTCCCGGCGGGGATGTTGTGGTCATCCTCATCACACTGGCTGCTGGCTGGATAGGATATTTGATAAGGCCTATCTAATGTGAAGCGAGATGGTAGATATAAGAATCAGAAACAAACGCATATAGCATCTTGTTGGCATTTTTAACAATAATTTCTTGTAACCCCTTGTGAATTTATCATGAATTTTCGCCGCCCAATAAATGACACTTCTATTCCCTATTGTTTTTTTCTCTGTTCTCGATTACACTTATTTTAACTGGAGGAAGAATTCCATGAAAGTAAAGAACAGCCTGGACGAAATTTTGTATGAGCATATTGTTGAGAGCCTCATTAATGGTGATTATGAGATGGGACAAAACCTGACCTTGGACGAACTGGCTCATCGCTTCGAGGTCAGCCGAACGCCGGTGGTTCAGGCCGTTAAATTACTGGCCAATGACGGGATCCTTCAGATCATGGGTAATGGCCGCATCTATGTGCCGGAGTATGACCAGGAGCATGTGCGCCAGATGTGTGAAGTCCGTCAAATGGTAGAGGGACATGCGCTGGAGCGGTTTATGTCCGGCCTTGGGCTGTCGGCAGAAACCGTATTAGCCCAGTTGAATCGTTACAGTGAAGAGGGTGTCCGCCTCACCGGCAGTTCTTTTTCTCCAAAAGAATTCGCCATGTTGGACCGCCGCTTTCATCGGTTGCTTGTAGAAGCGTCAGGGAACAGGATTCTGCTGGAGACGTATGACCGGGTACAGGGGCGCTTTCTAGTGTCCAACTATCTGCTTTTGCCCTTTGCGGCTCCGGGACTTTAGCGGCACAGCCAGAGATCACGTTCGCCTAGTAGAGTCCATCCGTTCCGGAGATATCACGAGGGCCCAGCACTGTTTACAGCAGCATATCGAAGGTGTGCTTCGCCGGTTGTAAGGATGGGGCCATTTTTTAATTATTTATTTTTAATTAAAAATAAATAATTAAAATCAGGATGCTATTTCCAGTTTCCAGACGCCGCCTCTCCCGGCAGCAGGACACATCTGCGGTGCCGCTGGTACAGGATGAAATTTGTAGTCAATGACGAAATGGAGTGAATATGATGGAGCCTATGATCTGCGAAACATTCCTGCAATTCCGATATCTCAGCGACCTGGGTCTCTCGCCGGACGGTCGGTACACTGCCTATATCCGCCAGCAGGCGAATTTGGCCTCCAATGGCTATGACGCCCGGCTGTGGGTCTATGACCACAGTACGGGGCGGACCGTCCCCTCAGCTCCCTGAGTCCGGTGCGGGCTTTTTCTTGGATGGATAACCGGACCATCCTCTTTTCCGGGATGCGAGGCACAGCCGGTTCCGCTTCTCAGGATACCACTACATATTACGCGCTGCCGGTGGATGGCGGCGAGGCGCAGCCCCTGTTCACCGTCCCCATGCGGGCGGGCAGGGCCCGGCGCTTAACGGACGGGCGGTTCGTTTTCACCGCCACCGTGGACATGAACCGCCCAAATCTGGACAGTCTGAGTCCCCGGAGGAATCTTCGGCCCTGGAGGAATACAAAAACCGCACCTATGATGTGCTGGAGGACATTCCCTTCTGGTCCAACGGCCTGGGCCTCACCAGCGGGCAGCGGTCCCAGTTGTATATCCACGACCCTGCGTCCGGCGTAACCACCCCCTCACCGCGCCGCCCTTCAAGGTTACAGGCTTTACCGTGGAAGGTGGCCGGATCCTCTATACCGGTCATCGCTTCACGGATGTCCAGACTCTGCGCCACGGTGTTTTTATCTGGGACGCGGCCAGTGGAGAGACCCGGTGCCTCCTGGAACAGGACCGGTATCTGGTGAAGCTCTTTGCCCTTTGGCGGGACCAGGCGGTTCTCTGTCTTACCGACGGGCTTGGCTATGGAAATGGGGAAAATGGCGATTTCTACACCATCCCTCTCTCCGGAGGAGAACCAGAGCTGCTCCTCCGCCACAGCCATCATTGTGTGGGCAACACCGTGGCCACCGACAGCCGCCTTGGTGCCGGAGAGACCTGGCGCGTCTGCGGAGACACGCTCTATTTCCTCTCCACCGTGGACCGGGACAGCCGGATTGAGGCTTTGGATCTGACCTCCGGCGAGGCCCGCCCCTCACCGGGCCGGGCAGTGTGGAGTATTTGGATGCCGCGGCAGACCGGCTGGTGTACCTGGCGTTTCGGGAAAACCGGATCGGAGAGATCTACACTCTGGAGCATGGCCGGGAGATCCGTCTGACCCACGCCAACGACGGGATCTATGACCGCTGCGCCGTCTCCACGCCCCAGCCGCTGGAGGTGGATACCGGAGGTCCGCTGCCGGTCCAGGGTGGGTACTCCCGCCGGTGGCCTACGTTCCCGGCAAAAAATACCCAGCCATTTTGACCATCCATGGCGGGCCCCGCCTGAGCTACGGCTCGGTGTTCTTTCACGAGATGCAGGTCCTGGCGGGGCCGGATACTTCGTTCTGTTCTGCAACCCCCGGGAAGCGAGGGCCGTGGAAATGACTTTGCCGATATCCGGGGCCGGTTCGGGACCATCGACTATCAGGATATCATGGCTTTCTTGGACGGAGCCCTGGCCCGCTGGCCGGACATCGATCCCACCCGTTTGGGCGTTGGCGGCGGGTCCTATGGCGGTTTCATGACCAACTGGATCATCGGCCACACGGACCGGTTCCAGGCAGCCTGCTCCCAGCGGTCCATCGCAAACTGGACCGGGATGGAGGGCACGGCGGACATCGGCTACTACTTCGCCAAGGGGCAAACCGGCGCTTCCCACCGGGAGGATCGGGATCTCCAGTGGCAGCAGTCCCCTCTTCGCTATGCCGATCATGTGACCACGCCCACATTGTTCCTCCACGGCGAGGGAGGACTATCGCTGCTGGAAACTGGAAGCAATCCAGATGTTCACCGCTCTCCAGCTGCGGGGAGTTCCCTCCCGGCTGTGTCTTTTCCCAGGGGAAAACCACGACCTCTCCCGCTCCGGCCGGCCCCGTCAGCGGCTCCGGCGACTGGAGGAAATGCTCCGCTGGTACCAGCGGTATCTCAATAAACAGGAGGCATAATTATGGAACGCATCAAAGCAGACGATCTGTACGCATACCGGTTCCTCTCCGAGGTGGCGGTCGCACCCGACGGGGCTCACGCAGCTTTTTGTGTCCCGCCGGGCCAGAGATGATGGAAAAGGCTATTACGCCTGCATCCATCTGCTGGACACCGCAACCGGCGCCGTCCGCCCCCTGACCGGCAACGGTGACGAGGCCGCTTTTCGCTGGCTGGATGCCAATACGCTGATCTTCCCCTCCTGCCGGACCGGGGATCAGCCTGGTAAAACCGCCTTTTACCGGCTGGACATCCGGGAAGCGAAGCAGAACGGGCTTTCACCATTCCCCTGTCGGTAAAGCAGTTTCACCCCCTGCCCGACGGAAGATGGTTCGTCCTTACCCGGCGGCCCATGACCCCTCCGGAGGACCCTGCCTGCGGACCAGCCTCAGCCCGGCCGTGACTATACGGTTTTTGACGAACTGCCCTTCTGGGCCGACGGTCTGGGGATGATTAACGGCACCCGGATGAGCGGATGGATTTTCGATCCTGCCGACGGCTCCGTAAACCAGATCACCCCTCCCACCTATGACATGGAAGGAGCGGCAGTCTCTCCGGAAGGCTCTCGGATCCTCTATTGGGGTGTGAGCTTTGAGGGAATCCGGCCCGACTACCGGCAGCTGATGCTCTACGATCTGGCCACCGGCCAAACCCGGTCACTGGTCCCCGATGGGAAATATCGGATCACCCAGGTTGGCTGGTGGGGCACGGATATCTGGTTCGAGGGCGGCGACCCGCACACCAGCGTCTCCCGAAGCCCCAAGCTCTATCTGCTGAATCCGGCCACCGGGGACTGCCGGACCTTCTGCGCCCCGGACGGCTTTTTGGGTACCTCCGCCATCGGGGATATGTCTTTGGGCGGCGGCAAGGTCTGTGCCGTCCAGGGAGACAGTCTCTATGCCGTCCGTCTCCAGCGCGACGTCACCGCCCTGCTGCGCTTCGACAAGGCGGGAAACTTTGCTCCTGTGGCCTCCTATGAGGGGATTGCCTGCTTTGATATCATTGGAGAGAACGCCCCTATCTGGCAGCTTTCCGGGATCACCGGCCTCAGGAGCTGTACCGCCAGCCCCTGTCCGGCGGGGAACCGGAGAGGCTCACCCAATTCCACGACGCCTTTCTGGAGACCCGCCAGATCTCACGTCCGGAGCACATCACGTTCCGCAGCCGGGACGGTCAGGAGGTGGATGGCTGGGTCATCCGCCCCTCCGGATACGAGCCGGGGAAGAAGTATCCCGGCGTATTGAACATTCACGGCGGCCCCAAGGCGGCCTACGGTTCCCAGTACTACCATGAGATGCAGCTGCTGGCCGCTGGCGGTCGGTTCGTGTTCTATACAAATCCCCACGGCAGCGACGGTCGGGGGCAGGATTACTTCGATCTGGTAGGTCGGTGGGGCACCATCGATTACCAGGATCTGATGGACTTCACCGATGAGGTGCTTCGCCGTTATCCGGACGTGGACGCGGATCGGCTGGGCGTGTGCGGCGGGTCCTATGGCGGCTACATGACCAACTGGATCATCGGCCACACCCAGCGGTTCAAGGCTGCCTGTGCCATGCGGAGCATTTCTAACTTTGTCACCTCCATCTCCACCTGTGACAAGGGGTATCTGTTCCTGCTGGAGCACATGGGCCTCAATGCCCTGGAGCGGAAAGGCGTCATCTGGGACGAGAGCCAGATCCTCTGGGACAAGTCTCCCCTGAAGTACGTCCGCAATGTCACCACTCCCACCCTGTTTATCCACTCCAACACCGACTACCGCTGCTGGATGGACGAGCCCCTGCAGATGTTCACCAGTCTGCGTCAGCAGGGTGTTCCTTCCAAGGTGGTCCTGATTCATCAGGAGGGCCACGAGCTCAACCGGTCCGGGCGGCCGGTCAACCGTCTGATCCGGCTCAACGCTCTGTGTGACTGGTTCGACCAGTATCTCTAAAAAGGCTGCGCCGGGCGGCCCTTTCAACAAACAGATAGAGAAAGGATGAATGACAAGTGTTTGATATGTTGCTGTGGTTCGCAGTGGTGATGGTTCTCTTCGCTGTCGGCGACGTAGTGGCCAAGCTGACCAAAGCCCGGATCTCCTCGGTGTTCGCCACGCTGATGCTGTTCCTGGTCCTGTTCGTCGCCGGCGTATTGCCCGCCGACATCATCGAAAAAAAGGCCGGTCTCAGCGCCGCTTCCAGCTGGAGCGTGCCAATGCTGCTCTTCGCCATGGGGTCCATGATTAACCTGCGCCAGTTCATGGATGAGTGGCGGACTGTGGTCACTTGCTGGTTCGGTATGCTGGCGGTAATCATCGGCGTCTCACTGACCATCCCTATCATCGGCAAGGAGATGGCCCTCAGCGCCATCCCGGTAGTCAACGGCGCTCTGCCCGCAACGCAGATCATGACGGAGGCTGCCACCAAGGCTGGCTATCCTCTGGCCGCCGCGCTGGCTGCCATTACCTTCGCCGTGCAGAAGTTCGTGGGTACGCCCTTTGCCTCCAGCGCCAGTCTCCGCTATGCCCAGGGCCTGATCGGCGAATACCGGAAGGCCAAATCCAGCGGCACCCTGGACGAGTTTATGGCCGCCGCGGGCAAATCCGAGAATCGGAACAGCGAGGCAAAGACAGCGTCCAAGAGGATAACATTGGCCGAGAAATTTGACGGCTTTTATTCCAGCAATGTGTGCATTTTGCTGGCAGTAGTCGGCGGCCTGCTCTCTGTATGGCTGGGTGAGCTGACCCACATCAACTACGCATCCTGGGGCTGGTGTTGGGCGTGATCTTCACCCAGCTGGGTGTGGTGCCCAAGAACCTCCTCCAGAAAGCCCAAGCCAGCGGTTTTATCAACATGGTGGTGTTCGCTGCCATCATTCCCGCCCTGGCCAACATCTCCATATCCGACCTCATCGACCTGATCCTCCCGCTGGTGGTTGTGTTCGCGGTGTCGGTACTTTCCATCTTTGTTATGATGAAAGTCCTGCCGGTGTGGAAGATTCTGGGGGATAAGTCCATGGCCTTCGGCGTAGGCTTCTGCCAGATGCTGGGGTTCCCCTCCACTTACCTAATCTCTGTGGAGGTATGCAATGCTGTGGCGGAGGATGAGGATGAAAAGGCCTTTCTGATGAGCCGGGTCATGCCTCGCCTGGTAGTGGGCGGTATGGCCGCAATGGTCTCTATTTTGGTGGCCGGTGTGATGGCCGGTATGCTGTAAATTGCAGCCGATCAGATCCTAAAAACTCGGATTCCCTTTAAGATGTTTTCGGGTGAGGACATGGCGGATCACTTCTAAACTCGAAAGCGACTCATTCCCGCTTGATTGAAGTCCTCAAAATTCGTGACACCTCCCTGAAATTTGTTATAGCAATATAAGCGTCAAACAGGAAACCGCCAAGCATCAAAAGAGGCTTGACGGTTTCTTGTTTGCTGCTCACTCTAAAGGGCTGGAAAGCCAAAAACTTCTAAAAGCCCCGCCCGGCAGAGCCGAAAAGCAAATCACAGCAGAAATCTTTTAAGAGAATAAACAGAAGATCTGCCAGCGTGCCGGTCAGGAGACGTTCCAATCGGCTCTTGCGAAATGCAGTCTGTTTTATGGGGGAGATGGCACCTTCTCGACGCCATGCATTTACATAAAGGAACAGGAAAGATTGCTTCATGCAAGCTTTAGCGCAACTGCTTAAAAAACCGAAGAAGATGTCTTTGAGCCAATTCGCCGTAGTTCTCCCCCAGCTATGCACTACGGGTCAGCTTTGGTTTATTCATTGTCAGTCAAAACAAGATATCCACCATCATGCGGTTTATCAATAGAATATTCACTGTGGAGAAAGGGAACGGATCACAGCCCGTTCCCTTTCCTCACATAACGATATCGTCAAATATTAGTTTACGATTGCAGGAATCCAATCATTTGTTGCCAAAGAGCTGCCCAAAACCGAGTTCCGCTCTGTAGCGGATAAAGTTAGCGTACCATCGTCTGCAACATATACATTTGCGCCATAACGGAAATGAACTCCCATCATACCAGCCATTCCACCAACACTGACCATGTGAATCTGCTGAAGTGCTTCTCCAATGGTCCATGTTTCCGTATTCAACTGGTACAGGTATGCATAATCCGCAAATGTCACACCCTCGCTTGGCGACCAAAGCCCTATCATATAAATATCATTTGTCCCATCCTCAGTAATCAAGCCAAAACCTTGAAAGTCCTTATCAGATTCAAAACTTCCAACTTCGGAGAACCGGGCGTTTTCAATGCCATTTGATGCCAATGCACGATAGACATGGTACACAGTATTCTCGCCATCTAAATGGGCAACTATCATCACGTAATACTCAATGCCGTTTTTATCCTCATAAGAAGTAATCCCCAAAGCACCAGCCTTATGGCTTACAGCTAAGTCAAATGTCTCAACTCTTCTTAGTTCTTTTACGGCCAATGAACGCAAATCATATAAAGCTATATGCGCGGAAGCATCTTGTTCAGAGGAACCAACAGATAATCTCCCATTACTTGAACGCCACCAGGATGTCTCCAATTCTGAAGGTATGTTTTGAACCCCCACTTGTCACTGCCCGTTTTGGGGCCGGCGACAATATGCGCATAGGGCGCAGTTCCTACACTATGCGTCAGAATAGAATATCGAGTATGATCGCAACTATCATACTGCGCATATCCCCTGGATATGATTTACGGTAGGGTCATAGCTGCCGGGAAACCTTCCAAATTGCTTTGAACACCATCAATCGGAAGCGCAGCAAATTTATTTTTAACATCGACAACTTTATTCGCACTATCCGCAGCAGCTTCTACCACGTGAATGGCTTCCAGAGAAATCTCATTAACCTCGTTGCCGCCTCTCAAAAACGATGCATAAACTGTTCTTCCCTCTGTCGTACTTCCAATTGCCAATACAGTGTCGGGGCCGTCACTATCTCTTGTATGCTGGCCAGAGTGTTGACCAAACCACCAATTATTTCTAAAACAAGGTGCTCCCCTGAGCAATAACAACATCAGGAAATGTAACACTTAGACCCTGCGGATCATCGGCAGTATCCACAACCAAATTCAAATCACCGACAAAGGCAAAATTCAAATCATCAGCAGTCTGGTCAAATGTTGTTCTATCTCCGTTCACAGAAGGATCATTATATCCTGAGATCTTTGAATTGAACCATGATGCAACGCTTTCAGAGGCACTGCGCCCAACGCTGAATGTAAATTCCCCATTTTCAAGTGTATGCACCTGTCCAACATAGTTGCGACCATCAGGATCTTGCCCGTTTGTAATACTGAGATCCTTTATTACGAATGTTCCACTTACGATGCCAAGTCCGTCAGCTGCTGATATTGTAACGGCATTTGACCGGTAAGCCATATAAGTGGAGGTTCCTTCTGCCCCCGCAGTACTCATTAACATCACAACAGCGATAGCCAAGCAGAAAAGCCTTTTCAAAATTTTCTTCATCTCAAACACCGTCGCTCTTCAAATTGTATGAATTTGGCAATGCTCAAATAAGGAGATGTCTCAGTACTTGCGCAGATCTGTATTATTTCTGTGTGGTTTTTACCTTTGCCTTGTGATTTTTCCAGGCAAACAGCAAAATAGAACCTACAGCAATCAAGATAAAGGCACAGCTGATAGGACGGGTAAAGAAAATGTCCAGACTCCCGTCAGACAGCACCAGTGCCCGGCGGAAGTTTTTCTCGGCCAAAGGCCCCAGCACAATGCCGAGCAGAATGGGAACCAACTGAAAATCCATCCGGCGCAGGAAATACGCTACAATGCCGAAGATCAGGATGATGTAGATATCATACATCCGGTTATTGGTGGAATACGCACCCGCAATGCAAAAGGTCAATACAATAGCCGCCAAAATCTCGTAGGGAATACGGGTGATATGCGCGTAAAAACGGGTAAAGCCACTGCCCAGAATATACATAAACACATTGACCACGATCAGGCCCAGCATAATGGCATATAGAATATTGCCCTGCTCTTCGAACAGCGTGGGGCCGGGGATCATGCCGTGGATCATGAATGCACCCATCAAGATAGCGGTGGCGCCGTCCCTGGGACCCCAGCGTCAGCATGGGGATCATCGTTGCGCCGCAGGCGCCATTGTTGGCGGACTCGGAGGCGGCCACACCCTCGATCTCGCCGTGGCCAAAAGTCTCGGGATGGCTGGAGGACTGCTTCACCTGGTTATAAGAGATGAACGCCGCCAAACCACCGCCAGTTCAGGGGTTGCGCCGATAATGACACCGATCAGGGAGCCAATGCCGATTGGTTTGCGGCATCGCCGATACTCGTCCTTCGTGATTTTATCTCTGGTGATGGCTGAAGAACTGATAGTCTTGTGGTCGGTCCTTGGATCATACTGGGACTTCATCATAATCTCAGAGATAGCAAACAGTCCAATGAGGGCGATGATCAGGTCGATACCACTCATGAGCCGATTGCTTCCAAAGGTAAAGCGGGCGGTGCCGCTGATATTGTCCATGCCGATGGTAGCCATGAACAAGCCGATGCAAGCGCCGATCAGTCCCTTGAAAATACTGTTGTTAGAGACGCCCGCAATCACGGATAGTCCAAAAACTGCCAAAAGCAAAAATATTCGGCAGGGCCAAACAGCAGTGTGATTTTTGCGATCTGGGGAGCCAGAAACAGTAGGGCAAATGCGCTTATAAGGCCACCGATGGTTGATGCGTACAGTGCCATTTGCAGTGCCTTGAACGCTTGTCCTCTTTGGGTCATGGGATAGCCGTCAAACAGCGTTGCCGCGTTGGCGGAAGTGCCCGGCGTGTTGATGAGAATCGCAGTGATGGAACCGCCGTAGGTACCGCCGCAGTAGATGGCCAGCAGCATCAAAATCGCCATGGTGGGGTCCATTCCGTAGGTCAAGGGTATACAAAGGATGAGACCTAAATCGGAGGTCAGTCCGGGGATAGCACCCACAATAATACCGATTGCCAGCCCCACCGGAATAATCAAAAAGTTCTGCCACTGCAGCAGAACTTGCAGTCCGCCTAAAAAAATTGTGCCATAAGTATTCTCCTTTTCGATCAGGGCAGGGAAATATGAAGAAGCACCTTGAATACGTAGTACACGATGCCCACCATCCCCAGAGGAATCGCATAGTAGTACCACTTTCTGGCTTTATAGAACATCATGACCGCCAGTACCAGCAGGATTGTGGAGACAATATAGCCCAGATGTCCAATCAGGAAACAGTAGGCGATCAAAAGCAATGCGAACACTACGGAACGCATTTCTTTTTTTAAAGGCATTGGGCGAAAACTCTCTTTCGTCACATACAACTCCTGCTTCTCCCGGACGAAGATCCTCCAGCAGCAGACCGACAGAGCAGAGGAACATACCACCAATGGCGATACGGGGGAAGGTCTGTGCGTTGATTGGCGTTTTCTCAAGCGTCTGGACCTGTACGGGAATCAGGAACCACAGCACTGCGCTCAGAACCACAAAAATAGCGCCCGATATTATTTCTCTGTTATATCTGATTTTCATAATTCAATACCTCTTTTTTAAAATGGGTGCCCCATATCTCGGCGATATGGGGCACCGCAGAGTGTCACTGCACCAGAGGAATATACTCGGTCATCGCCTCGGTCTGAGCTTCTACCATATCAACGATCTCGCTCTCAGTGGCCTCCCAGGCTTCCATGCCCATGCCTTTCATAAATTCCTGGAACTCGGGATCAGCATAAACCTCCGCGATGAAGTTGGTCAAAACTTCCTTCTTGCTGTCATCCATAGAGGAGCGGACCGCAAAGTAGTCCATGCCGGTGAAGTCCACGTCGACTCCCTGATCCCTAAAGGAACTGATGTGGCCAATGCCTTCCACGTCCAGCCCCTCGGGAATGAAGGTTCCCAGGCAGTTCAATTCGCCGTTGATCACATAATCGCGGTAAGTCGGGGGAGAACCGATAGCCACGTCAACATGGCCGCCCACCAACGCATTGATGGCCTCCTGGCCGCCGTCGTAGGGAACAGGCTCAGCGGGGATGTCCAATAACTTGAACAGGACGGAAATCATAGTATAGCTGTCGTTGCCAGGGCCGCCTGTGGTAGCGTACTTGATTGTGTTCCCCTCTGCGGCATAGGCTTTCAGCTCGTCGATATTGGTGATGCCGCTCTTAGAGTTAGTCAGAACAACGAACTCCGTGATACGCATACCAATCAGAGGCGTAATATCATCCAGTGTGTAGTTGACATTAATGAAGCTGGGAGTCAGTGAGAACAGGGGGCCGTTGGCAACCACCATGGTATAACCGTCATCCTCCGCCTGCAATGCATCGTTCATAGCGATAGTTCCGGAACCACCGGTATGGTTTTCCACAATCACAGGCACACCCAGATACTTCTCACCATAGGAGGCAACCTGGCGGGCAATGGTATCGGGTCCGCCGCCAAGGCTCCAGGGCATAATAATAGTGATCTGCTTTTTCAGGGAAAGCGCCGTCCGAAGTCGCGGGAGTTTCCTGCTGGGAATCGCCTGCGCTGTCAGGTGACGTTCCCGTGGTTTTGCCGCCGCAGGCAGCCAAACTCAGAATCATAGCGAGTGCGAGGACCAGCGACATGAGTTTTTTCATTGTTTTCTCCTCTTTTCATTGAATTCTAATAAACTCCGGTATAACCATCCCGGAATCCATTACAAGTTTGATAGCCTGAAAGCCTTCGGGCTGTGAGAAATAAGGCGGATACTCTCGCTCATCCGAAAACAAAAAGTGTGGTGGATGCTCCGCCGGAAAGATTGCGGCCAGCTTCTGATATACCGCCTGATTCGCGCTATGATACCGTCTATCAGATGCCGAGGTCGTAATAATATACTCCAACGGCATATTTTTCATAAAAGATTCCGAAATTGAATCTATTTGTCCATGATGTGGCAATTTGAGAACGTTTACATTTTTGAAAAAAATTTCAGGCACCTCATCCCATTCAGATGGACAGCTATCCGCCGCGCTGAGAAAAACGATGTCTCCCAGTTCGAAGCGCAACAGCATACTGGTGTGATTGGATGTAGCGTCCAACCGGATCAGGCACTCAGTCACGGCATTTGTATCCGCCTCAAGACTGTATGCCCGTTCCACGATCTCCATATATGCATCTACAACACAGCTTTTGGGTGCCAGTATCCGCATCTTCGTGTCTATTCCAAATTTCAGTACCTGTCCTGCTTTCAACACGGTAACAGGAATGCCTTTTTCCTTCGCATGAAGCAAAATCCTCCGATACGCATTCAAGGCCGCAACATATAGCGGTACACTGCGGGGAGCGTTACTGGCTGGAGTCAGTTCACAGCCTTTTAAGAAAGGCTCTACCGGGTACGGAACATAGAGATGATCTACCACTGTCTGCTGTAATACCGCCTCCAGCCCGCATACATGATCTTCATGGATATGCGAAATAATCACAGCATTCAAATGCTCAATCTGCTGTCTGGCAAGATAATCTGCTGACCGAATGCGATAAGAATCGCCTTCAAATTCTGACTCCAGGGCACTTCCTCCATCCAGCAGTGCAGTATACCCATTCTTTAACTGAAAGAGGATTGCGTCTCCGTAACCGACATTGATGACTGTAACACACATGGCATCACATCCTTCCGCACTTTGACTTCACCATTTAAAACGCTCTATCAGGAGCGTGTCAAATTTCTACATAGCATCAAGCGGTTCCCCGCACTATAAGCTCCGTAGGAATTTGAATATGCGCCTTTTCTACCGGCATCCCGCAATTAAGTCAAATAACGTTTGCATGGCAAGGCATCCCATCTTAGCAGCATCAATTCGAACAGTGGTCAACTCGGGTTCCACCACACGGCTGATATAGCTGTCATCAAACCCTATGATCGCTATATCTTCCGGCACTCTCAGCCCTGCCCGGGTAACTGCCTTCATGGCGCCTGCGGCAATGGTGTCATTGGTGCAGAAAAAAGCTGTGGGGCGATCCACCCCCCGCAGCATCCGGGTCATGATTTCCTCGCCATCTTCCAGCGCCGGCTCAATATCAGCAATAAAACGATCATCAACGGGAATATCATACTTAGCAAGAGTTTTAACGAAGCCCTCTATACGAGCTTCACTAACTTGTGGTGAAAACCGGCCGGACAACAGGCCGATTTTACAATGTCCCAGCTTGCAAAGATATTCCGTAGCCTGCACAGCACCGCCATAGTGATCTGCCGAAATGCACACTAAGCCATCCATATCCAAATAGTTGTTTACCAACACTACCGGAATGCTCTGTTTACGAAACTCTTCAATGACCCGGATATCAACCTCGCCAGCAAAAATCACTCCATCCATGTGCTTTTTTGATATAAATATCTCCATTGGGCAGGTGGATATCCTGACTGGTCGTTACGAACAGGCTGTAATTCCTTCGGGTTCCCTCCTGCATGGCTGCTTCCAGCATCGGAGAATAAAAAGGATTCAAAATAGCGGGATACTGCTTTTCGTGGATAATAAATGCAATATTTTCTGTCTGTTGCCGAACCATCGCCCTTGCGATGGCATTAGGCGCATAGTTCAACTGCTTCGCTGCCGCATATATCTTTTCACGCGCCTTCTCACTGACTGCTTCCGGAGACGCATATGCTCTGGAAACTGTTGCCTTTGAGTAACCACATAACCGTGCGACGTCAATGATTGTTGCTGCCATGTATGTATCCCACGCCCTCTTGAAAACGTTCTCATTTTTAAGGTCAAAAAAACACTGGCACTCTATTGTGAAAAATAAACAACCAGTATCGCCGCGTCCTCTTTTCTTAACATGTTTTTAACATAAAGCCGCCATCAAAAAAAGTCAACACTTTTTTTGACAAACCACACCATTTTGGAATCATTCCCAAATTTTGCATGTCTTTTTTGCAATTTTGACTTAAGCAGTAGGCCCTGTTATTGCTGCACAAACAAACTCATTCCCAAATAGTATTATATGGATTTGGCGCGCTTTAACGGCAGTATCAGGAGCTGACACAGGATCTCCGAAGAAAACGAGCCGTACATATTACGGGCTCTCTTCCCTGCCCCGCACAGATGAACCACGGGAATGCTTTACAGAGGTCTCATTCGTCTGCCTGTGGAATGATGGGACATTTGTACGCTCTGGGGGCAGCTACGGCGTGCAGACGAGCCAACATCACATTCGATAATATCCAGGCCCTTCACTTTCATGTCCTTCGCCACACTTTCACAAGCAACATAATTTATGGCGTGGCGTCTTTAAAGATGTCCGAGAGCTGCTGGGCCTTTCCAGCGTGAACACCACCATGAACATCTACGCCCATGCAAAGAAAAGGAACCACAGGTTCTTCCGCCCGGTTTCTGGATAAGGGTGCGGGTGAAAGCTGAGAGCTTTCCCTTACAGACATCTCGTAAGGAAAAAAGCAAGGGAAATGGCCAAGAAAATATCCCCGGAAACCTTGAAAACACAAGGATTTCCGGGGAGCGCGGCCCAAATGTATTAGAAAAATGACAGGAGGAATTCAAAATGCGCAGTACCGAAAAAAGGTGGTCATCCTGAAAATCCGTTCGAGCAAGCCGGGAGAAAGCCGGATACACCCAAGCGGCCGCAGCAAAGCACGTACACTTGTTGTATGAGGCAGGGACTTCTGCCCCTCCATTTGGCATCGTGTGCCGCATGGCCGATCTGTACCATTGCAGTCCAGCTGACTTCCGTCTTATGGAATACAGGCCGAAGTGATGGATGGAGTCTGTACCGATGTGACATTGATTCCAGCCGTTTCCTGCGACAGGGACTTCGTTGATTCACTTGCCAGCGTTATGACAGAGGGCAGCTTAACCCTATGCATCTGTTCGATGTGGTGTTGGATGCGCTGTCCTGATATTTTCCGCCGCTGGAGGCGTGGCAGAGCCACGCCCCCTCTTGGCTTCTCAATCCGCCATTTTCAGGCTCGGTTTATTCCTCTTCATCAAAAAGTCTGAAGTTCGGATCAACGGTACCGATTCCCAGATAACGAGCCTTGTAGTCCTTAAGCAATTGGAAGAACTTTCCGCTCAGTATGACAATGACAATCAGGTTTACAAAGGCAGGTATTCCCGTTGTCAAATTGGCGATTTCCCAAATATCCGCACCAGAAATATCGTTTCCCACCGCAGCCAGAAGCACTACAAGGAACCCGGGAATGGGGTAGATTACCTTAAATACGTTAATCAAGGTCCGCTTGAGCTTTTCATTCGTGCCGCACAAATGGCGCAACAGCACTTCGAAATAAGCCCACCATCCGGTAGTAGTAGAAAGAGCAAAGAGGAAAATGGCCACCGTGATGATGATAGTTCCAACAGGCCCAAGCACTGTTTCGAAAGCCGCCAAGGTCAATGGAGCACCATCCAGGCCGGAATCCCACAGGCCGGTAACGACGATAACCAAGGAGGTAACCGTGCAGATACACATCGTACCGACAAAAACCTCAAATGCCCCCACAATCCCTGCTTCACCGGATGCTCCGTTTTGGCGGAGGCGTGAATCATAGGCGATGTACCCCAGCCAGCCTCGCTGGAGAACATGGCGCGGGATAAGCCGGTTCGGATAATCAAAGCCACGCCCGCTCCCATGAAAGCGCCGGTGGCTGCGGTCCCGGTAAATGCATCGCTGATAATCAGTCAAGTGCTGCGGGCAATTGTGTGATATTTACTATGATAATCACGATTCCGCCTACCAGGTAAAAGACGCACATGGGGGAACTACTTTCGCCGCCAGCTTGCCCAGCCAAGGAATTTCACGGACAGTAGCCAAATAGGTGAGACCAACATAGACTAAACCTACCGCCAGCATGGGAATGCCAAAAGTGGCGTTGACGGACTGTGCGACCGTGAAGTTTTGCATGGAAAAGACATTTCCAAAAATGCCGATCCCGAAGATAACCGCCAGCACGCCCCAGAATTTGAAGCCCTTATCCCGTCCCAACCCTTTCTCCATATAGTATGTAGGCCCACCATAATAGCCGCCCTTTTCATCCTTTGAACGGTAGTATACCGCCAGGGAAACTTCGGCCATTTTCATCATCATGCCCAAAAAGGCCGCAACCCAAATCCAAAAGGCTGCACCCGGTCCGCCCACCGCGATAGCGGTCGCTACGCCGCCGATATTGCCAACACCCACTGCTCCGCCAACGGCAATGCTGATTACTTCCAAGGGTTTCATCATGCCCTTACCGTTGTCCTTTTTTGAAAAAAAGTGTTCCAATGGTGTTTTTCAGAATATGCTTTAAGTGTGCGATTTGAAAGAATTTGGAGCCGACCGTAAAGATAATGCCAGCCAACAGAATAAGTACGATGAGAGGCATTCCCCACAGAAGGTCCGAGATCGTCTTAATAATGGCCATAACAAGTTTTCTCCTTTTTCTATATGTCTGTCATCACACTCGTGTATAGTGCAGGCTCACTGTCCGGATTACCTGCTCAAAGGCCGGTACATCAGTTTCATTGGATACCAATACCAGAACACAGGGTTCTCTCCCCATATAGAATCCCCACATCATTCGTAATCCCCTCATCCTCGCCGGTCTTGTGCTCCACCCGCACGGTGGGCGGAAGCAGGCTGGGGATTTTATGGTTAATCTGCTGTTGCGATAGCATCGCCCGCATTCGCTCAGACGCATTGGCACTCACGCAGCGTCCGTGGTAGATTTCCTCCAGAAGGCTACCGATCTCCTTCGGTTGACATAAATTCTCCTTTCCCTGACGTGCGGCCTCCGTGTCAAACAGAAAGCGAAAAATCTTGGTTTCCTGAAGGCCGAGCACCCGGAATCGCTCATTCAGGAACTCAATGCCAAAGCGGCGGATTAACACATTCGTAGCCGTATTGTCACTGATAGTAATCATCAGCTTACAGAGGCTTTCTATGTCATACGCCTGCGTACCGGAGATATGCTGCAATGCGCCGCATCCGGGCACTTTGTCGCCGTCCCGGACCAAGAGCCGCTCCTGCAGCACACCGGGATGCTCCCGCTCCTCCAGCAGGATGGCCGCCAAAATTGGCAGTTTAATTACGCTGGCCGCTTGGAACAACTCCGTTTGGCGGCTTCCGTCCGTTTCTCCCGTGACTAGGTTTTTGTAGTAAAATCCGATATGCCCCGGAACTGAGGAAAGCTGCCGCTTCACATATTCGTCCATGCCGTCTCTCCCTCCTGCTCCATTGCTAAGCGCGAATGGCTCGTCCTAGACTTGACTGCTTGACTGTTCCGTGTTCCACAGCGATTTTTCCCCCAATCAAGACCCATTCTATCCCTTCCGGAGGACGGTCGGGATGCTCAAACGTAGCACAGTCCCGGATCCGATCCATATCAAAAATTACGATGTCTGCATCTGCGCCCTTGCGTAAGGTCCCCTTTCTCGTCAGCCCCAGTTTTTGGGCCGGCATGGCACTCATCTTGGCGACCGCATCATCCAAGTTCATCTTCCCGGCTGCAACATACCGGCACAGCAGGCGTGGAAACGCCCCTGCACCTCTCGGGTGTCCTTGCCCCCGATCCATCAGCCCATCACTGGCCAGCATAATGGCCGGATGAGACAGGGCCAAAGCTACATCCTCCGCCTTCATAACATGGCAGACCGTCAATGTGTCCGGTGCTGTCTGACGCAGTTCATGAAACAATCTCTCCGTGCATCGTTGTCCCTTGTACATACCCTCGCAGATTTCTATCGCAGAATACTGTGTGCAGTAACGCTCCAAAAATCCCTCATCGTAGGTTGTTTCCCCTATTCGCGTGCTGAAAGCGTCATACGGATAGCAATCTCCGCTCAGTTCCATACCGGAGGCGCGATATCTATCTATGAGGGCCAGCAGTCGTTCCATCTGCCCAAATCCCCCATGCTTCCCACATGGGAAACTTGAACCGGAAGATCCAGCTGCCGCCCTATGGAAACCAACTCCTCCACCGCGCCGAATACATTATCCGCGTCATCTCGCACATGGGCGGCCACAAGACGGCCATGGCTTTGGCAGAAGCAGGCGGTTTTCACCATCTCAGCCCGTGTCACACCGGGTACATAGCGAATACCGAAGGACACCCCAAAGCAACCTGCTTCCAGAGCCTCTTTGACCAGCCTTGACAACCGTTGTTGTTCATCGGGCCGAATTGCACTGTACTTGTCCCGGTGCCCGGCCTGCTCCCGCAGGAAGGTATGGCCAGCTAGTAGTCCCATATTGATCGGGCCGCCATCACGGTCCATCAATTCTAAATACCGCAGAGGCGAGACCGTATTGATACCGCAGTTTCCACCAATCGCTGTAGTGACTCCCATGCGAAGCATGGAGGTCATAATGCTGGGAATCAGTCGCCCCTCCTCTGGGTCATAAGGATCCTCGTGCATGTGGATATCCACAAAACCAGGTGAAACCACCATCCCTTCGGCATCCAAAAATCACATCAGCTTCCGGCTCTTCAGCAGTCAGCCCCTGAATACGCCCGTCTTCCACTAGCAGATTATTTTGGGAGTGAACATGGCTGGCCGGGTCTACAATCAGTCCGTGTTTAATCAGTGTGCGCATCACTTTGCCCCCTTTCTCCGTCCGTCAGCCATTCAGGCAGGCCCGTATTTTGCGGCACGCCTTCATATCCTTGGCGGCGGACAACCAGCGCATCCTCTCCGAGGTTCAACAGCACAACCATCGGCATACAATGCATATTGTAATTCTTCTTCATCCGTGCTTCTACATCCGCCCAGACAAAAAGATAGCGCCCATCGGCGCCGAACAGTACCACTTTGCGGTGATTCACTCACATTACAGAGGGATTCATTCTAGAAATTATGCTCTGGACAGCGTAAGGGTATCATACCATAAGATCACGAAAAAGCCAATTATATAATGAAGTTATTTTCCATCTCCTGACTCCAGCATTCTGAGCACTTCCTTGTTAGAGTCGGAGACCATTTTTCGGGTCTTGTTGAACGCATCATGCTCCTTGTCTGCCTTGACGACGGCCGCTTGTCTGGGGGCGCGCCCTTATCCCAAAATATCCTATCGGCGGAAAACCAGAAGCTCACTGACACAGGCGGTAAATTTCCACATGGCGAAGGTGCTCTGGCGCTCGATCAGATACTCAATACAGTTTGGAATACCCGCTCATCGTACGCCCATCCAGCACGCGTTTCCAGGCGATCAGGTCCATTGGTCTTGCTGCGGTCCGCACTGGCACAAATGATCTCTGCCCGGCTGTGCCCTGTGACGGCGTAAAAGCCCGCAGAACTGTTTTATACCATGGTGTATAGAAGTCCCGCGCGGTGGGCGGCCCGCAATGACGGATACGGGTTGTAAAAGCGTGCCTCCCTTGTTTTGGTCTTTCTCCCCATCGCTCCGCAGGGCGTGCTTGTTGTATTTTTGCAATGACTTCTTCCTGCAATTCGCCTTTCTGAACGATATTAGTTTCCTTTCTGAGAATGGCTCGGATTGGCGAGAAGGAAGATGTCGCTCTGCTGACAAATCCGCATGGGATATGTCGCGTCACACGGCAGGATATCGGTCTGCTGAAGCTGTGCTCCGGACAGATCAGGATCACTTCTCAGCCTTTGCCATCGTCCGGTTCCGCAGCAGAAATCCAGTAACCTTTGTTGTTGCAAAGATGGTCCATGGCCAGGCGCACAAGCGCAGTCCACCGTCCCGCCATGTAGTTGATGCGTGCAGGACAGGATTTTGGGATGCAGAAGATGAAGAACTGCCATA
>VOFD01001566.1_pt1 | contig 29938 bp, 32 predicted proteins | sample 5384101 | NCBI WGS metagenome assembly VOFD01 (sample SAMN12384723, study PRJNA508395) | human gut metagenome | isolation source: healthy gut C | host: Homo sapiens
TTCATAATATAGGTCGTCATCTGCAAACAATCCTTCAACTCCCGGAAAGCAGGCAGGAATACTTCCTTAATAATCTGCAAATCGCGGAAATACCCGGAAGGCAGGTTATTGGCTATCATCATTATCTGCTGGGGCAATGATTGCAGTTTGTTGCATTTAGCACGTGTCAGCTCAAACACATCCGGATTCTTCTTATGAGGCATTATACTGGAACCGGTAGTACAGTCATCGGGCAGTTTCACAAATCCGAAGTTCTGGCTGTTGAACATACAGGCATCGAACGCAAGCTTGGAAACGGTGCCCGCAATGCTTGCCAGCGCAAAAGCCACGTTACGCTCCATCTTACCGCGTCCCATCTGGGCATACACCACATTATAATTCAATGAATCGAAGCCCAACAGCCGGGTAGTCATTGTACGGTTCAAAGGGAAAGATGAGCCATATCCGGCAGCAGAACCCAACGGATTGCGGTTGCACATTTTGAATGCAGCCTGCAGAAACATCATATCATCCACCAGACTCTCAGCATAAGCGCCAAACCACAGTCCGAACGAAGAAGGCATCGCTATCTGCAAGTGGGTATAACCCGGCATCAATACATCTTTATAACGTTCGCTCTGCATGACGAGCACATGGAAAAGCTGTTCTACAGCCTCGGCTATGTCCCTTATCTCCGCACGGGTAAAGAGCTTTAAGTCGAGCAGCACCTGGTCATTACGGGAACGTCCGCTATGAATTTTCTTTCCTACATCACCCAATTTACGGGTCAGCATCAATTCCACCTGGGAGTGAACATCCTCTACCCCCTCTTCTATCACAAACTCCCCGCTCTCAGCAGTTGCGTAGATATTCTTCAACTCCGCAAGCAGCAGGGACAATTCTTCTTTTGTCAGCAAACCGATACTTTCCAACATGGTGATATGTGCCATTGAGCCCAATACATCGTGTTTAGCCAGATAAAGATCCATTTCACGGTCACGTCCTACCGTAAAACGCTCTATATCCTTATTTACCTGAACGGACTTTTCCCAAAGTTTCTGAGCCATAAGATTTAGTAATTAATAATTAATCAGCGACAAAGTCTCCGCCATTTTCTCCAATCCTTCCTGCAAAGGTTTCTGCACCATGGTTTTCATAAACGGATTCAACTCCATTCCGATGGTAAGCTTCATTTTACATTCCGTCTCCGTAACGGGCACTATCTGTATCCACAGGTTAAAGGGCAGAGGCGAGGTTGTTGTTGCAAACTTGATGCACTTGCAAGGTTCTTTCTCTACAATCTGTAATACTATTTTCCCAACCGGCGGTACTTCTATCGACAATGTTTCCGCATCGAAACTCAAATTCTTCACTTTGTCCTGCGGCAGGCGGTCTTTCACTTTCTCCAAATTGCTAAGGTCTGAAAGCTTCTCATAAACAGCTTTTTGCGAAGCAGGTATCACCTTTACCGCACTTTCAAATTTAGTCATAATACAATGGTCTTTAAAAGACAAAAAGAACTATCCGGACAGCAACTATCCGAATGGCTCTTTTGTCATAATCTATCATTATGTAAAATAAGTCTTATTTTCCGGCTTCCCAATGCGCGGGGTCTTTACGCCATTCGTTCAGCGTAAGCACATCTTCCTCTTCAATGTAACCGGTGCGAAGGGCAACTTCCATCACTGCTTCGTAATTGGTCAATGTCACCAAAGGAACTTTTGCATCCTTGAATGCTTTTTTCTGCAATGGGGAATCCATATGTGTAAGCGGCAACCATACCGATTACTTCGCATCCGTCGCGACGGATGGCTTCAACAGCTTTCAGACTGCTTCCGCCGGTAGAAATCAAATCTTCTACCACCACCACTTTCATACCCGGACGAAGCTCACCTTCTATCAGGTTCTCCAAACCGTGGTCTTTCGGGGTAGAGCGTACATATACAAACGGCAGGTTCAACGCATCCGCCACCAATGCACCTGGGGAATAGCTCCCGTAGCAACACCGGCAATGGCATCAACCTGACCGAAACGTTCCAGAATCAGACGTGTAATTTCCACTTTCACGAAATTACGGGGAGTTTAAGCCTTAATCTTCAGCAACTTCTCTGCAAACAATCTTTTCTAAAGGATAAATATATGAAAAAGAATAAAAAAGTCTTACGGTTATCACAGTAAAACAGTTTATGGGGATTTCCATCCTGACGCCCAGGTAAACAGGGGTTACTTTGGGGCGGGTTGTAGTTTAATCGCCTTAATCTTCACGGCAAAAAACGTTCCTTCTCCTGTTCCAAACAATCTTGGCATCATAGGGAATACCCCAACGCTGCAACTTCTCCGTAACTTCCGCACGGCAATGCTCCGCAGTGGAGCAATAAGCAGCCACGCGGCTTAAAGCATCTGTTTCTGTAATTTCTATCATCGTTCTGCGATTACTATTCGGTCATTTCCGGAAATATCTTTCAACACCCGTAGATTGGTGTACCCCTGTGCGCGAAGCATCGTTGCCGTAGCTTCCCCGAACGCACGGTTTATCTCAAAATAAAGTCTGCCGCCGGACGCCAGCATACCCTTGCCCAGCTCTGCAATGCGCCGGTAAAAAAGCAGCGGATCATTATCCGGAACAAACAATGCCGAAAAAGGTTCCCAGTCCAAGACATTGCGCTCCATTTCCTGCTTTTCCGATTCAGTGACGTATGGCGGATTGCTGACAATCACATCATACCGTTCCCCGCTGCCGGGAACATACGCCAGCACATCCCGCTGTACAAAACACACGGATGCCTGCAATGCCTCATTATTGCGGCGGGCTATGCGGAGGGCAGTGTCCGAAATGTCCCATGCCGTCACTTTGGCATCCGGCAGCATCTTGGAGAGAGAAATGGCAATGCAGCCGCTCCCCGTCCCAATGTCAAGAATACGGGCTCCGGACGGAACTTCCTTCAGCATCACCTCCACCAGCTCCTCCGTTTCCGGACGGGGAATCAGCACGCCGGGGGCCACATAGTAGGAGCGTTCCAGAAAACGGGCGGTGCCCTGCACATACTGTATCGGCTCGAAATTACGCAAGCGGGCAAGAATGGTGTCTAAATCCTGCATCTCTTTTGGGGATAAAATCATATCTTTGCCCAGGTAATAATCGACCGCAGTCTGCCCCAGCATTTCGCAACAGACAATGCGGGACAGATTGGCAGCTTCTTGCGCAGAGTAACTCTCCTGCAAAGCATGGCGGATATGAGAAACGGAAACAGTCATAACATTCGGCATTTCGGGCTGCAAAAATAGTGGAAGTTTAAGAGTAATACAAAGTATGGAAGAAGAAAAATACATGCACCGCTGCATTCAGTTAGCCCAAAACGGGTTATGCAATGCAGCCCCCAACCCGATGGTGGGCGCAGTAATCGTATGCGACGGAAAAATTATCGGCGAGGGATACCATGTGCGTTGCGGCGAAGCGCACGCCGAAGTCAATGCAATCCGCTCCGTAAAAGACCCCTCGTTGCTGAAGCGTTCTACAATCTACGTCAGTCTGGAGCCTTGTGCCCACTACGGAAAAACACCGCCCTGCGCCGACCTTATCATAGAGAAAGAGATTCCGCGCATCGTAATCGGCTGCCAGGACCCGTTTGCCAAAGTAGCAGGACGGGGAATCCGGAAGCTGAAAGATGCAGGACGGGAAGTCATCACCGGGGTGCTGGAAGATGAATGCAGAAGTCTAATCCGGCGTTTTATCACGTTTCATACCCTTCATCGCCCCTACATTACCCTGAAATGGGCGGAGTCTGCCGACAAATACATCGATAAGAACCGTGAGGACGGGCAACCGGTCATTCTATCCACCCCCCTGACATCCATGCTTGTGCATAAGAAACGGGCAGAGCACAATGCCATCATGGTAGGTACACGTACGGCAGAGCTGGACAACCCCAGCCTGACCGTACGGAACTGGCAAGGCCGGTCGCCAGTACGAATCGTAACAGACAGACAGTTGCGGCTGTCTCCCAAGCTGCGTGTATTCGATGGAAATGTCCGCACACTTGTGTTCACCGAAAAACCGTGCCAGCCACAGCCCAACGTTGAATACATCCCCATTGACTTCCAACGGAATATACTGCCGCAAATCATGGAACACCTGTACATGCAGGGACTACAATCTCTGTTAGTCGAAGGCGGAAACATCCTGTTACAGTCCTTTATCGATGCGGAATTATGGGATGAAGCCTTTGTCGAAGAAAGTCCTTTAACGCTATTATCCGGTATCAAGGCACCAGAAATTGGCAATAAAGCGCCCTGTACCAACGAAGTTTATTTCGGCAGGAATTTCCGGCATTACAGCGCCACAAGATTAGGCTAACAGCCTTATTCAAGGGCATTTTTATCGAGAAAAACAGCCATATTATCTATAATTTTATATAAAACTTGCCGATAAAGCTGTTTATAGAAAAAAATGTTCCTATTTTTGCAACTTGTAAATAAACACTATCTTTCAAATGAGAATAAAGTTTTTAGCTATAATCGCAAGTTTTCTTTTTGTATCAATCGCAATAAGCTCGTGCCTGGACTCTGACGACACGGTAGAACTAAGTTCCGATGCAACGGTACATGCTTTTGGCATTGACACGGTATACGGCAAACATTATAAATTCACGATAGACCAGTTAAGAAGAAAAATCTACAACCAGGATTCATTGCCTATAGGAGCAGATACGATTATCGACCGCATATTGATTGACACGTTCACCGTAAGCGGCTGGATTACTTCAAGAGATGAAATGAATAGTATCAGCGGTGATACGATATTCAACAGAGCCGACTCGGTAAATCTTACGAAAGCCATAAACACCGAAAACGGGATGAAATTCAAAATACATGCCCCGGACGGCTTTACCGTAAATGAATATTCCCTTGAAATCAGAGTACACAAGCAGGATCCGGACTCCTTAGTGTGGGATGAGATGGGAAGTGCACCGACACTTTCAGGTGAGCAAAAGGCCATCCTATTCAACAACGAGCTGTGGGTATTTACACAATCTGCGGCACAGAAAACACAGACAAGAGCAGGTGCATATTGGCTGGACACAGAAGAAACATACGGCTGGGATGCAGTGTCCGGAGCTAAACTTCCCGACAATGCAAAACTGGAATCCCTCGTCTGCCTGAAATACAAAGACGGAGAAAATGAGAAACAAAGACTTTACATCGTGACAGAAGACGGTACGGCACATTCTTCCGATGACGGAATAAATTGGACACCAGCCAATTGGGGAAGGAAACAGCAATATCCGGACACTGATTGCCGGTTTTACCGATGTGCTGACTGTCGTTACCTCAAACGGTGAAGTTTACACAGTTGACAATCAAGGCAACAAGACAGAGGGAAATATGGGTAAGGCAGAGGCTGACTTTCCTACATCACATATCTACTCCACCAACTTTGACAGCAACAATCAGTCACAGGCAATGGTAGTGGGTCGTACCGTTAATGACGTTCAGCAAACCATTAACTACGCAAAGCCATATGTGACTATCAGAAACGCGAACGCAGGTTCGGCAAGACCAGCGAGCAAATCAATTAATCACCGGACACACAAATAGTAAATAGTAAATTGTAAAATAGTAAATAAAAAGATGCACTATCGTATTTTCTCCATACTCGTAACGTTTGTCTGCCTTTTCGGCTGCGCACTGACAACAGCAGCACAGGACGTAAACAACACCGATGAAACCGAAAAGCCGGTTATACTCTATTCGGGAACACCCAAAAAGTATGAAATAGCCGACATTAAGGTCGAAGGAGCCCAGAACTATGAGGATTATGTAATTGTCGGATTGTCCGGACTATCCAAAGGGCAGACTATCACCGTGCCGGGTGACGAAATTACACAAGCTTGTAAGCGCTACTGGCGCCACGGTCTGTTCTCTGACGTGGAAATTACAGCAGACAAGATTGAAGGCGACCAAATTTGGCTGACCATTCATCTGACCATGCGTCCGCGTGTTTCCGACATACGCTACAACGGTGTGAAGAAGTCAGAGCGTGAAGACCTGGAAAGCAGAATCGGCATGATAAAGGGCGGTCAGATTACACCTAATCTGGTGGACCGCGCCAAGACCTTGATAAAGCGCTATTTTGACGACAAGGGCTTCAAGAATGCAGATGTAATCATCACCCAACGTGATGATCCGGAAAAGAAGAATGAAGTGATTGTCAACATCGACATCGACAAGAAGGAGAAAGTGAAAGTACATCAAATCACCATTGTAGGCAACGAGGCCCTCACGACCAAGAAGCTGAAGCGTGTGATGAAGAAAACAAACGAAAAGGGCAAGTTGCTCAATCTGTTCCGCACCAAGAAATTCATTGAGGACAACTACGAAGCGGACAAACAGCTGATTATCGACAAATACAACGAACTGGGTTATCGTGACGCCATCATCGTGACAGACAGTATCAAGCCCTACGATGACCGCACGGTAGACATCTTCATGCAGATTGAGGAAGGACAGAAATACTATCTCCGCAATGTAACCTGGGTAGGTAACACACTGTATCCTTCCGAACAACTGAACTTCCTCCTCCAGATGAAGAAGGGTGATGTCTACAACCAAAAGTTACTTGAAGAGCGTACAATGACCGATGACGATGCCATCGGTAACCTTTACTACAACAACGGTTATCTGTTCTACAGCCTCGAACCGGTGGAAGTAAACATCGTGGGCGACTCCATCGACCTGGAAATGCGTATCTACGAAGGTCGCCAGGCTACCATCAATAAAGTCAGCATCAACGGTAACGACCGTTTGTATGAAAACGTAGTACGCCGTGAACTCCGTACCCGTCCGGGCGAACTCTTCAGCCGTGAAGACCTGATGCGTTCCATGCGTGAAATCCAGCAGATGGGACACTTCGACCCCGAACAAATCCAGCCCGACATCCAGCCGAGACCGGAAGACGGCACGGTAGACATCGGTTATGACCTTGTATCCAAAGCCAACGACCAGGTAGAGTTCTCCGCCGGTTGGGGACAAACGGGTATTATCGGTAAGTTAAGTCTGAAGTTCACCAACTTCTCTCTGTCCAACCTGCTGCATCCGGGTGAGAACTACCGCGGTATCCTCCCGCAAGGCGATGGTCAGACATTGACCATCAGCGGCCAGACCAATGCCAAATACTATCAGTCATACAGCGTTTCATTCTACGACCCGTGGTTTGGCGGTAAACGCCCGAATTCATTCTCCGTATCGGCTTTCTATTCCCGCCAGACCGACATCAGTAGCCGTTATTACAATTCAGCCTACATGAACAGCTATTACAACAGCTATTATAGCGGTATGTATGGCTACGGTATGTACAACTACGGCAATTACAACAACTACGAGAATTATTACGACCCGGACAAATCTATCCAGATGTATGGTCTTGCAGTGATGTTCGGTAAGCGTTTGAAGTGGCCGGATGACTACTTCCAGTTCACAGCCGAGTTGTCTTACCAACGTTATGTTCTGAGTGACTGGCAGTACTTCCCGGTTACCAACGGTAAGTGTAATAACCTCAGCCTCAACCTGACCTTGTCCCGTAGCTCTATCGACAATCCTATTTATCCGCGCCAAGGTTCCGAGTTCTCTCTGTCGGCACAACTGACGCCGCCCTACTCTTTGTTTGACGGTACGGATTACAGCAAGTACAGTACCAGCAATCAGGACGATATGAACAAGATGCACAAATGGATAGAATACCACAAGTGGAAATTCAAATCCAAAGTATACATCCCGTTGATGGACCCTATCGCCGTAAAACGCACTCCGGTGCTGATGGGACGCGTAGAATTCGGTCTGCTGGGACACTACAACAAATACAAGAAATCTCCGTTTGAAACCTTTGACGTAGGTGGCGACGGTATGACAGGATATTCCAGCTATGCAACCGAAAGTGTCGCCTTGCGTGGATATGAGAACAGCTCTCTTACTCCTTATGGCTACGAAGGTTATGCATACGCACGTCTCGGTTTGGAATTAAGATATCCGCTGATGCTGGAAACAAGTACCAGTATTTATGCGTTAACTTTCGTTGAAGCCGGTAACGCCTGGCACGACGTAAACAAGTTCAACCCGTTTGATTTGAAACGTTCTGCCGGTGTCGGTGTCCGCATCTTCCTGCCTATGATTGGTATGATGGGTATCGACTGGGCTTACGGTTTCGACAAGGTACTCGGTTCCAAGCAATACGGCGGCAGCCAGTTCCACTTCATCCTGGGACAAGAGTTCTAATTTGTTTAACTAAAACCAGAACATTATGAGAAAGAGTTTATTAATCATGTTTCTGCTGTTTGCCGCAGGCATTACAGCCAATGCACAGAAATTCGCCCTGATCGACATGGAATATATCCTAAAGAATATCCCTGCCTATCAAAGTGCGAGCAATGAATTGAACCAAGTGTCCAAACAGTGGCAAAACGAAGTCGAGAAGCTGGGTAAAGAAGCCAAGAGCTTGTACGACAGCTACCAGGCATCCGTCAAAACTCTTTCCGATGCACAAAAGACAAAGAAAGAAGAAGAGATTGTCGCTAAAGAGAAATCAGCAGCCGAACTGCGCCGCAAATACTTCGGTCCGGAAGGCGAACTTTTCAAAAAGCGTGAAGCGCTGATGCAGCCCATCCAAGATGAAATCTATGAAGCTGTAAAGGAAATCTCCACACAGAAAGGTTATGCGGTAGTAGTGGATCGCGCATCCGCATCAAGCATCATCTTTGCCTCTCCGAGTATTGACATAAGTAATGAAGTGCTTGCAAAATTAGGATATTCAAATTAATTTCATACATTTGCAGCCTATACAAAGAATTATCATTCAAAATAAATAGTAAATATTATGCTTAAAAAAATCGCACTGCTCGTAGTTATGTTTGCCCTCCCCCTGGGAGCTATGGCGCAAACTAAATTCGCTCACATGAACTCTCAAGAAGTAATTGTCACCATGCCGGAATACACAAAAGCACAAGCCGACCTGGATGCTATGTCTAAAGAGTACCAAACAGAAATGCAACGTACCCAGGAAGAGTTCAATAAGAAATATCAGGAATTCTTGGCACAAGCCGACTCACTTCCGAAAAACATTGCAGAAAGACGTCAGAAAGAACTGCAGGACATGGCACAACGCCAGGAACAGTTCCAGCAGGAAGCATATCAGTCTATGCAAAAGGCACAGCAGGATGCCATGACTCCTATCTACAAAAAGCTGGACGAAGCTATCCAGGCTGTAGGTAAGGCTGAGGGTGTAGTATATATCTTCGACCTGGCCCGTACTCCGATACCTTATGTAGGTGCACAGAGTGTAGATGTAACTGCCAAAGTTAAAACGCAACTCGGCATTAAATAACACCGGTATCAAACAAACCGCATACCTCTAAACGAGGAATTCATCGAAAAGGTTAAGCCATCAACGGCTTAACCTTTTTTATATCCCCTCTGCTCCTCTTAATTTGTACCAAGTTCTTCGGGTACTTCTTCGGAACCGCCATTCTTGCCAACGTCGTTCTCGGTTATGTAGCCGAAATGGCAGGCTGGGATTGGACGTTCATACTGCTGCTTATAGCTTGCGCCCTATCCATTGTTTTCACATCATTCACATACAAAGAAGAAAAAGCTGCAAGAAAGTAACAATACAGTACTACAAAATAAGAAAATAAAAATGAAAGAATTGAATTCCACCCCAAGTAAAAGAGATAAGAAAACATTTCTTATTCATCAATTTCTATTTATAATTCTGTTAGCGACCAGTTACCCTACATCTGTGTGTTTCACAAACTTATCGTAAAATAGCAGGTTGGTCGGATGAGGTCAACAATAGAATTGAAAGTTTTTTGAATACAACACTTACAATGAATAACCGTAAAGTAGCAGTATTCGATGGTGACGGAACAGTTATCGGGCAGGTTCCCTATTATCTTGCAGATGAAGCCTTGTATCGTTATGCCGATAAAAACTACAAGGATAGAAACGATCCGCAAGCAAAAAGCAAAATTGCTATACTGAACCGTATGGTAAAAGACGGTAATAACGTAGGCAAAGCCTATGTAGAAGACCGCGTTCATTTTTTGGCAGGTATGACTCCTGCTGAAATCATGGATATGGGTTATGAATGCTACCTTGATTCATACCAAGGAAAATTCTATCCCGAAATGAAACAACTGATTGCTAATCTGAAAGAATACGGTTTTGAAGTATGGATACTTACTGCATCTCCGGAATTCCTCTATCAGAAATTCCTTGCTGAAGAGTTAGGGTTGCCCGATACACAAATTCTCGGAGTCAAATCTGTTGTAGCTAACGGAAGATTGACAGATGAGATAATTATGCCTATTCCACAAGATGACGGCAAAGCGAATGTAATTCCCACATTTATTAAGGCACGGCCGCTTATAGTCGGCGGGAATAGTCGTGGAGACATGGACATGCTGAACCAATCGTGCGGATTGAAAATTGTTGTAAATCCGGATGACACGACCATACGAGGAAAAGAAGATGGCCCGATGAACGGATACACAGTCAAGCAATATTGGGAAAAAGAGGGAGCGGTCATCGTGAAATGTAACGACGTTCCAAATCCTGAAATAAAATTTCATACAGAAAGTTGGAAAATCAGAACAAACAAATCAAATCCTCAATAAGAGGGACATTATTCACATTAAATCTATTACGACATGAAACAGAAAATCATCAGTGCGCTCTTTTTGAGCGGTACCATGCTGGTATCAAATTTCGCATTTGCAGAGTCAGTTCCGGAAACTGCAACGACAACAACAGTGACTGAATCAGTAGCCGCAGCTACCGAAGAGTCTGAACCTACAAAATGGGAAAAAGTTTTGGAAAAACTGCCTAAGCTCTCCGGCTATCTTCAAACCGGCTGGAACTACAACTCAGTAGGTGACGGATCATCATCATTCCAAGCAAAACGTCTCCGTTTGATTATGGATGGAAATGTAGTTAAAAACGTGTCTTTCCGTTTACAAATTGAGGCTTTTAACGGCATTGCGGGTTCTACCAATGGAAATGGACAGAAGAACTTACAAGTAATGGATGCTTTTGTCACTGCTAAAATTTCAAAAGCATTCCAAGTACGTGTCGGCCAGTACTATCTGCCACTTGGTTATGAGAATTACGATCTCTCCCCCTTCAACATTGGAAACTGTCGACTTCTCAAACATCTGCTATCGCATGGTTTGCCGCAATGCTATAGGTTATGACTTTGTAGATTATGGACGTGACCTTGGTATAATGGCATTCGGCGACTTGTTTACAGACGAAGCAAGAGGATTCAGCCGTTTAAGTTATAACCTGTCATTATCCAACGGACATCTGCCTATGAAAGACGATAACAATAAGTCTAAAGACATCGTAGCTGCTCTGACTTTCCGTCCTACAAAATTCTTCAATATAAAAGCTTCCTACAATTGGGGAGAATACAAAGGAACAGTCAATGATGAATCATTTAATTACCAACCTATGAATCGTGTCATCGTAGGTGCTTGGTACAACGACCCCAAAGGGCTCGACCTGCGTGCGGAATACGGGCACATAGGAAGTAGCAAAGACGGACGCGACATAATCAAAGAAGATGGTTTCTACGCTTTGGCAGGTTGGCATGCAGGTAAGTTCCTGCCGGTAGTACGTTATGATTTCTATCGTGATAAGGTAAACGACAGCAGCCTGAACAATTATGACCGTATTCTTTTGGGGCTCACTTACAATCCTTGCAATCATGTGAAGATACAAGCTAACTATTGTCACTCTTTCTATACCGACAAAGCAAAAGAAATAAGCAACAACGGTAAGCGAGGCTCCGATCAAATTCAACTAATGGGCGTTTTCTATTTTTAAACATATAAAAATCATACTATCATGAAAAAGTTATTTGTTTTATTGGCACTCGTTATGGGTGCAATGTCTGTAAATGCACAGCATTTAGGCAGTGAATATCGTTTGAAGAAAGTGATTCCTGTAGCCGGACGCCAAGGAATTGCCGTAGACAAGGACTACTATTACGTATCGGATACTAAAGTCCTTTACAAGTACGATAAAGAAGGCAATATGTTGATGAAGAATGACCAGCCGTTTCAGCACCCGGAAATAGCCAATCACTTCGGTGATATTGACGTCTATAATGGTGAAATCTACTGCGGTGTAGAAAAATTCGAATATGGCCGCGGTTACAATATTGCAGTATCGGTATACGATGCTGAAACATTGAAATGGAAAAGAGACCTACCCTGGTGTCCTGAATCAGGTCAGGTAGAAGTTTCCGGTCTGGCAGTAGACCGTGACAAGAACATGGTATGGATGTCCGACTGGGTAGACAGCCGCTATGTATATTGCTACAGCCTTGAAACCGGCAAGTACTACACCAAAATGCAATGTCGTCCCACTCCTTATTGGTGTCAGGGCATCTTCATTGCCGACGGTAAAATGCTTTTCACATCAGATGACGGTGAATCACTTTATCAGATACCCGATAATATTTATATCGCTGACATCACCGAAGTACCCTATACTGGACTGAAAGAAGGAGTAGAACCTGTACGAGACACTCCTTTCAGCGTAAAACTGGACAAAAGTGGAAAAGTAGTGACACGCAAGGGTAGTATTGCAGCCGGTGCTAAAGCCGGAAAGGTTGAACTGTTCCGGGAAATGAGTGACTTCCGTCGTGCCGGTGAGATAGAAGGTCTCTCCATTGACCCTGTGAACGACGACCTCGTTGTATTGAACAACCGCGGCACTCAAATTATTTTGGGTATGTCTCAAGGTCCATTCACCGAAGAAGGCTATAAGGGAGAAATTCACGAACTCTACATCTACGAAAAGATTAAATAAATATCCTAAGGGCACGAATTATACTGAATGACTTACAAAATCAATTCTTCTGTTCGTAAAATCCCGTACAATCCGTGCCCTATCCTCACAATTTACATTATCTTTGCTGCACACTATACTCTTAGCGTCAGAAAGATTGTATGAAACAAAAACTACCTTCCACTCCCGGCCCTATCGGTGTATTCGATTCTGGATACGGCGGACTTACTATTTTAAGTAAAATACGGGAAGCCTTACCGGAATACGACTATATCTATTTGGGCGATAATGCCCGTGCCCCTTACGGAACGCGTTCTTTTGAAGTCGTCTACGAGTTTACATTGCAGGCAGTTACCAAACTGTTCGAGATGGGTTGCCACCTTGTAATCCTTGCCTGCAATACAGCATCCGCCAAAGCTCTGCGCAGCATACAGATAAACGACCTGCCGCACCTTGACCCGGCACGCCGTGTATTAGGCGTTATCCGCCCTACCGTGGAATGCATCGGCAATATAACCCGCAGCCGCCACGTCGGAGTCCTTGCTACAGGCGGAACCATCAAGTCCGAATCCTATCCGTTGGAGATACATAAACTGTTCCCCGACATCAAAGTCAGCGGAGAAGCCTGTCCGCTATGGGTGTCACTTGTAGAGAACAATGAAGCACAAGGCGACGGAACGGATTACTTCGTCCGCAAATACATAAATGAACTCCTTGCCAAAGACCGGGAGATAGACACCGCCATCTTGGGTTGTACGCACTATCCGATACTGCTACCCAAAATCCGGAAATATATGCCGGAGAGTATCACGATAGTATCACAAGGCAAATTAGTGGCCGACAGTTTGAAAGACTATCTCCACCGCCATCCCGAAATAGACGCCCAATGTACCCGAAACGGCAAATGCAGTTACTATACCACCGAAGCGGAAGACAAATTCACCGAGTCCGCCTCTATCTTCCTGAATGAAGCGGTAATGGTGCAGCGCATCGAGCTATAGGCATAAATTGTCCGGCATTAAACATTAAATCGAAAAAACTTGTTATATTTGTAGGACAAGAACTCTAAATTCATACCGCTATGAAAGAAGAAGATAAAAGCAAGCTCGTCGAAGTATTCAACGGATCGCTTTGGGAAGCCGAACTTGTAAAAAGTTTGCTGGAAAACAATGGCATCGAATCAACCTTGAAAGACGGGATGATAGTAAACATTGTCCTGCCCGAGACAGCAGTCGATGTAGCAGTACTCGTCAATGAAGCGAATTATGAAGCAGCCATGGAAGTGGTTCGCTCATACGAAAAGAAAGAAGACGGAGATTAAATCTTCCCGCATCGGAAAACACACAAATATGGAACAACAACTAACGAGAATTGCTGTCAAAATAGGCAGTAATGTATTGACACGCCGTGACGGCACATTGGACGTAACCCGCATGTCCGCCCTTGTAGACCAAGTGGCGGAGCTGCATAAAGCAGGCGTGGAAATCATTCTCGTTTCTTCCGGAGCCGTTGCTTCGGGACGAAGCGAGATACACCCCGCCAAAAAGCTGGATAGCGTAGACCAGCGCCAACTGTTCTCTGCCGTGGGGCAAGCCAAACTCATCAACCGTTATTACGAACTATTCCGTGAACACGGCATCCCCGTGGGGCAGGTGCTCACCATGAAAGAGAACTTCGCTACCCGCCGCCACTATCTCAACCAGAAAAACTGTATGACCGTAATGCTGGAGAACGGAGTGATTCCCATTGTCAATGAGAACGATACCATCTCCGTGAGCGAACTGATGTTCACCGATAATGACGAGCTCTCCGGCCTGATAGCCTCCATGATGGATGCGCAAGTCCTGATCATCCTCAGCAACATCGACGGCATCTACAACGGCTCGCCTGCCGACCCTGCATCGGAAGTCATCCGTGAAATAGAACAAGGCAAAGACCTCTCCTCCTACATACAAACTTCCAAGTCCAGCTTCGGACGCGGCGGCATGCTGACAAAAACCAACATTGCCCGTAAGGTGGCCGATGAGGGAATTACCGTTATCATCGCCAACGGCAAGCGCGACAATATCCTGGTAGACCTGCTGCATCAGGAGCTCCCCGCCCTGTTCCCCGATGTTCAGTCCTCTGCTCTCGATTCTCAACTAACTTACACCCGCTTCATTCCCGCTCCCCAGCCTGTATCCAGCGTAAAGAAGTGGATAGCCCACAGTGAAGGGTTTGCCAAAGGTGAACTGCACATCGACGATTGCGCCACAAAAGTACTTGCATCCGACAAGGCAGTCAGCATCCTTCCCATAGGCATCACCGATGTGCGGGGTGAGTTCGAGAAGGACGACATTGTGCGCATCATAGACTTTGAAGGAAATCCGATAGGCGTAGGCAAAGCCAATTGCAGTTCGGAGCAGGCTCGCGAGGCTATGGGAAAGCACGGCAAGAAACCTGTAGTGCACTATGACTATCTTTATATAGAATAAGTCCGGTTAATACCGATTATAATCACTACATTTGCAGAAGTATCAATTAATAAATCACTGAAAATGGATTTAAACAAGACCTTTTTTCCGCCGTACAGTATGCCAGTCGCAAGCTTTTGGCGCTGAACGACGAAAAGATTAACCAGATATTACTGGCCGTTGCAGATGCAGCCGAGAACCGGAAAGACTTTATCCTTGCCGAGAACCGGAAAGACCTGGACCGCATGGACATCTCTAATCCGAAGTACGACCGCTTGAAGCTGACGGCAGACCGCCTGAAGGGAATTGCAGACGATATCCGCAAGGTAGCCAAGCTACCCTCACCGGTAGGGCGCGTACAAAAGCAGGCAGTAATGCCCAACGGACTGAAGATAAAACGTGTAAGCGTTCCTTTCGGAGTAATCGGCATTATCTACGAAGCCCGTCCCAACGTCAGTTTCGATGTATTCTCACTCTGCCTTAAAAGCGGCAATGCCTGTATTCTGAAAGGCGGAAGCGATGCAGACTATTCCAACCGTGCCATAATCAGCGTGATACACGACGTTCTGAAACAGTTTGAAGTAGACCTGCACGTTGTGGAGCTGCTTCCTTCCAACCGTGAAGCCACCGCAGCATTACTGCATGCCAACGGTTATGTCGATTTGATTATCCCGCGCGGCAGCAGCAACCTCATTAACTTTGTCCGTCAGAATGCCACCATCCCGGTGATAGAAACCGGTGCAGGCATATGCCACACCTTCTTCGACCGTTACGGAGATGTAAAGAAAGGAGCCGCCATCGTCAACAACGCCAAGACGCGCCGCGTCAGCGTATGCAATGCTTTGGACTGCCTGCTCGTAGACGGCGACCGCATGAAAGACCTGCCCGCCCTCTGTGCACCGCTGCAGGAAAGCAATGTGATTATCTACGCAGATACACTTGCATACGCCTCTTTGCAAGGCCACTATCCGGCGGAACTGCTGAAAGAAGCCACGGAAGAGGATTTCGGTACGGAATTTCTGGACTACAAACTGGCTGTAAAAGTCGTTGAAGGCATGGACAGTGCCATAGCACACATACAGCAGTATGGTTCCAAACACAGCGAATGTATCGTAACCGAAGACAAAGAACATGCCGACTGGTTCTGCCGCGAAGTAGATGCCGCCTGCGTCTACGTCAACGCCCCGACTTCCTTTACAGACGGCGCACAGTTCGGACTGGGTGCGGAAATCGGCATCAGCACACAGAAGTTGCATGCTCGTGGGCCTATGGCTTTAGAGGAAATCACCACGTACAAGTGGATTATTGAAGGAGAAGGACAGATAAGAAAGTAAATTAACGCTTAATCGCTAATCACTAATCGCTAAAAAAATATGAAGAACTTTACTTGTGTGCAGGACATCGGTAATCTAAAGTCTGCACTGGACGAAGCATTCGAGATTAAAAAAGACCGTTTCAAATATGTGGAGCTGGGACGTAACAAAACGCTGATGATGATTTTCTTCAACTCCAGCCTGCGTACCCGCCTCAGTACACAGAAGGCTGCATTGAATCTGGGCATGAACGTAATTGTACTGGACATCAACCAGGGAGCCTGGAAACTGGAGACAGAACGCGGCGTCATCATGGATGGCGACAAACCGGAACACCTACTGGAAGCTATCCCCGTAATGGGCTGCTATTGCGACGTCATCGGCGTACGTTCTTTTGCACGCTTCGAAGATAAGGAAGACGATTACAACGAAGTGATACTGGAGCAGTTCATCAAGCACTCCGGTCGGCCGGTATTCTCCATGGAGGCTGCCACACGCCATCCGCTGCAGAGTTTTGCCGACTTGATAACCATTGAGGAATATAAGAAGACGGCACGCCCCAAAGTAGTGATGACATGGGCTCCACATCCGCGTCCATTGCCCCAAGCTGTTCCCAACTCCTTCGCCGAATGGATGAATGCAACTGATTATGACTTTGTGATTACACATCCCGAAGGTTATGAACTCGACCCCAAGTTCGTAGGAAATGCCCGCGTAGAATATGACCAGATGAAAGCTTTTGAAGGGGCCGACTTTGTCTATGCCAAGAACTGGGCGGCCTATACAGGCGACAACTACGGACAAATATTGAGCAAAGACCGCACCTGGACAGTAGGCGAGCGCCAGATGACCGTTACCAACAATGCCTACTTCATGCACTGCCTGCCGGTTCGACGCAACATGATTGTGACAGATGATGTGATAGAAAGCCCGCAGTCCATCGTAATCCCCGAAGCGGCCAACCGGGAGATTTCTGCGACAGTCGTGTTGAAACGCCTGATAGAAGGGTTATAAATACCATTTTATCGTAATCTCCGTATCTCTCATAGATAATACGCTTATATACGATACAAAACCTTAGTATGCCTTATGTTTTTTTTCGTCCCGCAATTGCGGGACGAATAGTTTCCAGCTGCGGGCTGTCGGGCCCGCAATTGGCAACCGGGCAGCCCGCAACTGCAAAACGAAGTTTTACTATAAGCATAACGACATTTTACATGTGCCCGAAGAATAAAACACAGCATACCGGCCAAGGATTTGCCAGCACTGTTCTTTATATTTGCCAGCACTCACACAAGCTCCTTTCTGCAAAACGGCAGCTCGGTCAGTGCTATGTGTCGGTAAGGGGGACAGAATCAGAATTAAAAGAAACTATTTCTCCGTTTCCTTTCCGGCCTCTTTCCACCCGATAAAGCCCTTGTCGAGCTCATAAACCTTATACCCTTTCCGGCTCAAAATAGCGGCGGCTTTCTTACTACGCTTTCCGCTGCGGCAATAAAGAGCTATCGGTTTATCTTTTTGAAGTGTAGAATCCGCAATGGCAGCAAACTGTTCGTCCAGCACATTGATATTGATACTGCCCGGAATATGCTCTTCCGAATATTCGGCAACCGTACGTACATCCAATCGCTGAATGTCGGAATCTGCTATCAATGTGGCAAACTCGTCCGCCGAGACGGATTCGAAATCCTCTCCTTTCTGCTGACATGAGAAGAGAGTGGAGAAGAACAGGCAAATGCCCGCAAAGAATACTTTCATAAGTCTACTTATTTTAGTCTGAATTAAAAATGCAATCAAAGTTATAACTTTTTCGTTTATTATGCCGCCCATACCGGGAAATATCTGCACCTACACCTCTGTACAACAAAAAAAGAGGATGCTTTTCACTGCATCCCCTTTCTTGTTTTTACCTCATTACAGAGGCTCACTAACCATTATTATAAACAAATGCACACAATCAGAATTGGAACATCAGACGGGCCTGGAGCACGTGGAAGTTCTTGTCATATTGGAACTTGTCACGGTCAAGACGATTGTAAGTGTAGCTCAACATTACTTGGGCAAACTTGTTGAAAGAGTAGTTTACACCCAAAGTAGCGGAGTGCATGTTACCGCCACCGACACTTAATGATGTAGCCGGATAGTCTGCCAATATACCGTTGGGATAGTATTGGTCGCGTCCGGGAATATATTTCTCGCCTTCAACGAGGTCATTCAGACCGGTATAACTATAACGGGCAACCACTTCAAGCGCTCTTCCGTTCAAGCCTTTCAACAAAGCATCGGAATTGCTGTATTGATACGGATCGCCGAAGATTTTATAACCGGCTTCGATATAAGCTCCGTGGAAAGAGTTCTCACCAAGCGGATTACCTTTCTGCCATGCTTCGAGTGAGCCCCAAGAGTCGATAGAACCCAGATTAGCTTCGAACAATGCCTGGTCGTCACGTTCTTTGGTAACATGTTTGTACATATATTCACCACGGGTAAAGAAGTTATCTGTCTTGTATAAGAATTCAGCACCTACATCAAATACATTCTTCGCCCACGGCAGCTTGGCAGACAGGAAGTCCTGAGTAGCATCTACGTAAGTTTCCAATGAAGAACCGAGATCCAGTTCTGTTTTCAATACGTTGTTCTCCACCACACCCGTAGCGATATTGGCATAACGGAAAGCTGCTCCTACGTGGAATGTTCTGTCTTCGTTATTAATGGGACGCCATACCCAACGGCCGCCGAATGACATGCCCTGATATCCCGACGGCTGGTCGTTGTACTTGTTCTCGGCAAATACACCCTGATTGGCGAAGAAGTGGTTGTTGTAGAAAATATAACTCAAACCCAGCTCACGTGACGGTGAGAAAGCATTGGCTGCCGCCGAGCGGGAAATGAAGTGCAGGCTTCCGCGGCTGGTATTGTTTGCCATGGATGCCGGGTTGTTGTAGTAACCGGCTTTAAAGCGATGAGTACCTTTTGCACCTTCCAGCGAGTATTGCAGGAAGATGTTCTTCTGTGAGAACTTGCCTTTGGAAAAGTCGAAATCGGCATAGAAGTACCAGTCTTCATAGCTCATAGAGGTACGGATGCGCGCATCGGTAATAGCAGCTCCCGATTTCACCGGAGTGAAATCCGAATGATAGTATGCACCGTCCATCATAAAACGTGCGCCAATCGTAAAGTTCAGATTCTCCTTGGAGTTGCTTACATTAACAACCGGCTTATTATCAAAGTCCTGGGCTTGGGCAACCGATCCTGACAGTGACAATGCAGCCAATACCGGCATTAAAATATACTTTTTCATATAATATAATCTGTATTAGTGTTAATAAATTAATTAGTAACCAAGTCTCTTAAGTGTTTCAACAGCATCCGGCACTGTCTGAGGAGCCGGAGCCTTACGCAGACCGTTGTCAATTAAGTATTTCAAGCTCATTTCAGAACGGTTGGTAAACAGACCGTCGCCATAGATGCCATGCAGGAGCTCATCATATTGTACGGTATTTCCCCAGTTGTACTGACCGAAATATTTTCCCATTTGCGCATAAGAATCGAATGAGTACGGATGGTTGAGCATACCGGATTTCTTGATAAGATAGGCCTGCCACGGAGCGTTCATTTCCGGATAGTCGTTGGGAGCGCCTGCGATGCAAGGACCGATGATATGAGCCTTGTATTCCAAACCGAGATTAATGAAAGAAGCATAACCCTGAGGAGTATCGTGTTTCAGGTCGGTAGCACCGTTACCCTCCCACAACAGGAAGCACATAGGAATTTTGCCTTTGAATTCTTCTGCCGTACGGCGAAGGCTTTCGAGAGAGAATGTCTGGAGAATGACCTTACCGTTGGTATTACCGACATTTACTTTATTATTCTTATAGAACGGTTCGCCGTCGCAAGGTTTGGTAATGATGTTCCAACCAAGTTCGTCAAGTTTATTGTAAACGCGCTTTTCAAAGTCCGAAGGGTTCAGCCAAGACTCTTTGAATTCAATATAGACACCCGGACGGTTGCCTGTATCCTGCGGATCATCCACATATTCAAATTTATATGTCAGACAGTCGCGGGGTTTATCCGGATTCCAAGTACCGGTAACAGTGTATATGCGTTCACCGTTAACATCACGCTTCAGCATTTTTCCTTCAGCGTAACGGATTTGGTCTTCAAGAGCCGAGATATACTGGTGTTGTTTGGAAAACGACTCACGAGCCTGCTCAATGCTTGTTTCGTTAAACCAACTGCCGGCATCGAGTGCAAGCAACTCCTCATACATGTAAGACATTGCATAGTAAGGACGGAAACTTGCTTTATCGGCTTACAAGTTTTTCTTTAGCGACAATCTCTTCTTCCTTTTTACCTCTCTGTGTTTCAGAAAGGGAAGCAATCTGAGACTGATAGTTCTTGTACAGAGTCTTGGCTTCTTCGGAAATCTTTTCGACTTCACTCTGCCATTGTCTGGAGGCTTGCTCCAGTTGTTCATTGGCACGTTCGTAGGCAGGAATATTTTCCAGGATATATTCCATGTCAATCAAGGCGAACTTCTGTGCATTGGCTGTTATACTTACTGCAAACAGCGTAAAAAGGATCAATAAACTCTTCTTCATAACGATACTGCATTAATTGTCAATTATCAATTGTCCATTGCTTAGAATTCCTGTCCCAGGATGAAGTGGAACTGGCTGCCGCCATATTGCGAGGAACCCATTATTTTGTCGAAACCGTAAGCCCAGTCGATACCCATCATACCAATCATCGGGAGGAAGATGCGGACACCGACACCGGCTGAACGTTTCAATTCGAACGGGTTGAACTTATTGACATCATGCCATGCATTACCGGCTTCCACAAACGTTAACGCATAAATACTGGTACTTGTTTCGAGCATCAAAGGATATCTTAATTCCAGTCCGAGACGTGTATAGGCATAACCTTCAGAACCGTATGGAGTCAATGAGCTGTTCTCATAACCACGGAGGGCGATACTTTCTGTAGCATAGCTGGAGTAGCCGGTCATACCGTCACCACCCACGTCAAACGTTTCGAACGGAGACTTTTTGTATTTGTTGTAGTGTCCCAGCAAACCGAATTCTACACGTCCCATCAGCACCGGAGTACGTTTGACGGTAATCGGGTCCATCAACGGGATGTAGACTTTGGATTTGAATTTCCACTTGTGGTATTCAATCCACTTGTGCATCTTGTTCATGTCTTCCTGGCTGCTGGTGCTGTACTTGCTGTAATCGGTACCGTCGAACAGAGAGAAAGGCGGTGTGATTTGTGCAGACAACGAGAACTCGGAACCTTGGCGCGGATAAATCGGGTTGTCGATAGAGCTACGGGACAAGGTCAGGTTGAGGCTGAGGTTATTACACTTACCGTTGGTAACGGGGAAGTATTGCCAGTCACTCAGAAACATAACGCTGGTAGGACAATTCTGCCGTAAATTGGAAGTAGTCATCCGGCCATTTCAAACGCTTACCGAACATTACAGCAATCCCCATACATCTGGATGGACTTGTCGGGGTCGTAGTAGTTCTCATAATTGTTATAGTTGCCATAGTTGTACATACCATAACCGTACATGCCGCTATAGTAGCTGTTGTAATAACTGTTCATGTACGCATCGTTATAGTAACGGCTGCTGATATCCGTCTGGCGGGAGTAGAATGCAGATACGGAGAATGCATTCGGACGTTTGCCGCCGAACCACGGATCGTAGAATGATACGCTGTATGACTGATAGTATTTGGCATTGGTCTGGCCGCTGATAGTCAGTGTCTGGCCGTCACCCTGCGGCAGGATACCGCGGTAGTTCTCACCCGGATGCAACAGGTTGGCAACGGAGAAGTTTGTGAACTTCAGACTCAGTTTACCGATAATACCTGTCTGTCCCCAACCGGCAGAGAATTCTACCTGGTCGTTGGCTTTGGAGACGAGGTCATAACCTATATCCACCGTACCGTCTTCCGGTTTGGGCTGGATATCCGGTTGGATTTGTTCGGGGTCAAAGTGTCCCATTTGCTGGATTTCACGCATGGAACGCATCAGGTCTTCACGGCTGAAAAGCTGTCCCGGACGGGTACGGAGCTCACGGCGGACTACGTTTTCATACAAACGGTCGTTACCGTTGATGCTGACTTTATTGATAGTAGCCTGACGGCCTTCGAAGATACGCATTTCCAGGTCGATGGAGTCACCTACGATATTTACTTCCACGGGGTCGAGCGAGTAGAAGAGGTAACCGTTGTTGTAGTAGAGGTTGCCGATAGCGTCTTCATCTGTACTGGTACGCTCTTCCAGCAGCTTCTGATTGTAGACGTCGCCCCTTCTTCATACGGAGCAGGAAATTCAGTTGTTCGGAAGGATAGAGGGTATTACCTACCCACGTTACATTGCGCAAGTAGTATTTCTGTCCTTCTTCGATTTCCATGAAGATATCCACCGTACGGTCGTCATAAGACTTGATGCTGTCTTTTACAATCATGGCATCACGATAACCCAATTCGTTGTATTTGTCTATAATCAGTTGCTTGTCGGCTTCAAAATTTTCTTCGACGAACTTTTTGGTACGGAAAAGGTTGAGCAGTTTGCCTTTTTCATTCGTTTTCTTCATCACACGTTTCAGCTTCTTGGTTGTGATGGCCTGATTACCGGTGATTGTAATCTGATGTACCTTTACTTTCTCCTTTTTGTCGATATTGATATCTACCAGGACTTGGTTCTCGTTGTTGGGATCATCCTTTTGCGTGATGATGATGTCGGCATTCTTGAAACCCTTATCGTCAAAGTAGCGCTTAATCAACGTCTTGGCGCGGTCTATCAGGTTGGGGGTAATCTGGTTTCCTTTAATCAGACCTACCCGGGCTTCCAAATCTTCACGTTCCGACTTCTTTACACCGTGATAGCGAATATCGGAAACGCGGGGGCGCATCGTCAGGTGGATTGTAAGCCAAATCCGGTCACCCTCGATTTTATCCGCAGTAACTTGTACGTCGGAGAACAATCCGTGACGCCAGTAGCGTTTGCAGGCTTGCGTTATTTCATCGCCGGGCACGGTAATTGTCTGGCCTTTTGATAATCCGGATAAACCGATGATTACATAGTCTTCATAATTCTTGGCTCCAACTACCTTAATATCCGCTATTTCATATTTCTTGGGTGTTCCCGAATAAAGAATAACCGGTTTTTCGGTTTCATCGGTATTGCTGGTGTCCTGTGCCGAGCTGGTCAGTACACAGCTAAAGAGGCAGATAAACGTTACGAGTATGGAGGAAATACGATAGTACATTTTTTTATTTACTATATTTACGATTTACTATTTACAATTTGTGTTTGTCCGGTCAGCGGATTTGTTCGCTGGTTTTTCCGAACCTGCGTTCACGCTTCTGATAGTCGTGGATGGCTTTGTGAAGTTCCGCTTCACGGAAGTCAGGCCAGTAGGTGTCGCAGAAATAAAGTTCCGAATAAGCACATTGCCAGAGCAGGTAGTTGCTCAAGCGGATTTCTCCGCCCGTACGTATCAATAAATCCGGATCGGGCATGAAGTCGGTGGCAAGATATTGGGACAACAGGGTGCTGTCAATCTGTTCGGGAGTCAGTTCGCCTTTTTGCACTAAGACTGCAAGGCGGCGGGCGGCTTCCGTTATTTCCCAGCGGGACGAGTAGCTGATTGCCAGTACCAGAGACATCCCAGTATTATTTGCGGTATGTGCTATACAGGTTTCCAAACGTTCCCGCACATTGTCGGGCAGCTTGGTCAGATCTCCGATAACCCGGAAACTGATGTTGTTTTTCATGAATGTTTCCTCTTCGATAGAGTCGAACAGAAGCGCCATCAATGCAGCGACTTCATTAGAGGGGCGATTCCAGTTTTCGGTGGAGAACGTATATAAAGTCAGATATTTGATGCCTAATTTAGACGCTTCTTCTGCAATGACATGCACTGTCTCGGCGCCGGCCTGGTGTCCATAGCTGCGCTCTTGTCCGCGCAACTTTGCCCAACGTCCGTTGCCGTCCATGATAATTGCCACGTGTTGTGGAATCCGGCTTAAATCAAGTTCTTCTTTATTTAGCATCTTTTTATACTTACATCTCTTGTCTTGGTTACTATTCTCGTTTTATACTTTTATATATAAAGGAAACAGAAATAATGAATTTATTGCACCCTGACTGGCATCAGCTTGTTGAGATGTCCGCGCCAAACGGCAGCATCTGTTCCGTTTCCGCCGAAGATAACCCATATATAAGGGCTGTCTGCAACAATGGAATAGGGAGCAGTTATATTTTATATAAAATTATAGATAATATCCCCCTTTTTCTCGATAAAAAGCCCTGAAATGAGGCTATTGACTGTTTCTTGAGGCCGTATAATGGCGAAAACTCCTGCCGAAAGAATACTCTGTTGCAAATGGATATCCGTCACTGATTTCGGGTGCTTTGACGCCGGAATGAAGAAGGTGCGGAGCTTCTTCCACAAAGATTTCGTCCCACAATCCGGCATCAATGAAGGATTGGAGCGTTTGGCTGCCACCCTCTACCAAAAGGGATTGTAATCCGCGTGTATACAGCATTTCCATGATTTCGGGGAGTATATTCTGCCGGTAGTCGCTGACTGGTAGATATTCTACATTCGGTAGCGGAGCGTGCGGGATTTCTGTAAAAACGAGGGTCGGCACGCTACCGTCAAATAGGTGAAGGCTGGGGGATAGCTTTTGTTGCCGGTCCAGCACGATACGTACCGGTGAACGACCATACCAATGGCGGACATTCAGGCCGGGATTGTCCAGTTCAGCCGTACGGGTACCTACTAATATGGCACTGTGCTCTGCCCGTTTCTTGTGTACCAGCATCGAAGTCAGCGGGCTGGAGAGGATAACCGGTTTACCGTCCGTGCGGGAGTAATCGATATATCTGTCAGAAGATTCCGCCCATTTTAGGGTGATGTAGGGGCGTCGCAAAGTATGGAAAGTGATGAACCTGCGGATGAGCTGCCGACATTCTGTTTCCAGCACTCCGACAATAACTTCACGTCCGGCATCCTTCAGTTTCTGTATGCCTCGGCCCGCAACCTTAGAAAAAGGGTCCCGGCACCCGATGACGATGCGTGGAATCTGCTTCTCGATGATGAGGTCTGCACAAGGAGGAGTTTTGCCATAGTGCGAACACGGTTCCAGGCTGACATAGATGGTGGAACGTTTCAGCAGGGACGTGTCTTTCACGGAACGGATGGCGTTGACCTCGGCGTGGGCTTCTCCACAGCGCACATGGTATCCCTCGCCTATGATTTTCCCGTCACATACTATTACCGCTCCCACCATCGGGTTGGGTGCTGTATTGCAAAGTCCGTTTTGTGCCAGTTGGATGCATCGCAGCATATATTTCTCTTCTTCTGAATTCATATCCTTGCTTGTCTTTTGGTTGAATAATCAAAATTAATGATTACTTTTGCAGCCCGAATAAAACCGGACTCCGAATGAATGTAACCGTTTCACATATCCGCAGTGCTTTGCAGGAGTGCTATCCTCCCCGGGAGGCAGCCAATCTTTCCCGTATTGTCTGCTGTGAAATGTTAGGTCAGAGTCATATTGACTATTACCTGGGCAAAGATATGATTTTATCTCCAAACGATGAAAAGGAATTGGAAAGCATTCTTTCCCGTCTGTGCAATTTTGAGCCCATACAGTATGTGCAGAGTACTGCCCGTTTCCTGGGACGTACTTTTCGGGTGGCTCCGGGGGTGCTTATTCCCCGTCCCGAAACGGAAGAACTGGTGGAGAGGATGCTGGAGGAAGTCGCTCCGGCTTCCCGTATTCTCGACATTGGCACTGGAAGTGGGTGTATTGCCGTCACTTTGTCTAAAGAGTTGCCGGAAGCGGAAGTAACTGCTTGGGACATTTCCGGAGAAGCTCTTGCCATAGCCGGCGACAATAACCGCCTTTTGCAGACCTCCGTACAATTTGTACAGCGTGATGTCCTGACGTATCAACCGGCTGAGGATGAGTACTTTGATGTAATCGTCAGTAATCCGCCTTATGTTACGGAAACAGAAAAGAAGGACATGGAGCCAAATGTCTTGAACTGGGAACCTTCGGGAGCTTTGTTTGTTCCAGACAGCGACCCGCTCCGTTTCTATCGGCGTATAGGTGAACTGGGACGGAGCATGCTGACGGTCGGCGGCCGACTCTATTTTGAAATCAACCGGGCATTTGGAGAGGCTGTCGCTTCGATGCTTCGCAAGCAAGGCTATACGAATGTCCGTATCCGAAAAGATATTTCCGGCAACGACCGGTACGTAATTGCAGAACGATGATAGAAATAACTGAAACTGAAGCTTTGAACAGAGTGGCGGCATATTGCTCCACTGCCGAGCATTGCCGGGCAGAGATTGCGGAGAAACTGCAACGCTGGGGCATTGCCTATGATGCCATAGACCGTATCATCAACCGTCTGGAACAAGAGAAGTACATTGATGAAGAACGCTTCTGCCGTGCTTTCATCAATGACAAATACCGTTTTGCCAAATGGGGCAAGATGAAGATAGGGCAGGCGCTCCAGTTGAAAAAGATATCTTCATCTGTCTATTGGCCCTATTTGAACGAGATTGATGAGGAGGAATACCACGCCGTCTTGCAGAAGCTGCTGGCGGCAAAGCGTAAAAGCGTCCGTGCCGAAAGTGAGTATGAGTTGAATGGCAAACTGGTGCGTTTTGCCTTGAGCAGGGGGTTCGAAATGAAGGATATATGTCGTTGCATAGAGGTTTCTGAGGAAAATGACTACTCCGAATGAAAATTATCGGCTTTCTCTTTTTTATTCTCATTCTGTTTCCGTATTTTTGCGCCATATTTATCATATATAGATTAGTTTTGCTATGAAAACTTTAGAAAGATTGTTTGCAGAGAAGTTGCTGAAGATTAAGGCGATTAAACTACAACCCGCTAACCCGTTTACCTGGGCGTCAGGATGGAAGTCTCCGTTTTATTGTGATAACCGCAAAACCCTTTCTTATCCTTCTCTCCGTAATTTCGTAAAGATTGAAATTACGCGTCTGATTTTGGAACGTTTCGGACAGGTGGATGCCATTGCCGGTGTGGCAACGGGAGCTATCCCGCAAGGTGCCTTGGTGGCCGATGCATTGAACTTGCCGTTTGTATATGTACGCTCCACTCCGAAAGACCATGGACTGGAGAATTTGATTGAAGGTGAACTTCGTCCCGGTATGAAGGTGGTAGTCGTGGAAGATTTGATTTCTACGGGTGGAAGCAGCTTAAAGGCTGTAGAAGCTATCCGCCGTGACGGATGTGAGGTCATCGGTATGGTGGCTGCCTATACTTATGGTTTCCCGGTTGCTGAAAAGGCTTTCAAGGATGCCAAAGTGCCTTTGGTGACGCTGACCAATTACGAGGCTGTAATGGAAGTGGCGTTGCGTACGGGCTATATCGAGGAAGAAGATGTGGAGACTCTGAATGAATGGCGTAAAGACCCTGCACATTGGGAATCTGGAAAATAAGAACTTATTTGTAAAAATGTTAATATGGATAAAAGAGCCATTCGGATAGATTCTGTCCGGATAGTTCTTTTTTCTTTTTGAATACGATTGATTATGACGAAATTTGAGAGTGGAGTGAAAGTTGTACCGGCTTCACAAGAAGCTGTTTATGAAAAGCTTTCCGACCTGAGCAATCTGGAGAAGGTGAAAGACCGTTTGCCTGAAGACAAAGTGAAGAACTTGAGTTTTGATGCGGAGAGCATGACGATAGAGGTGGCTCCCGTAGGAAAGATTACGTTGCAGATTGTGGAGAAGGAACCTTGCAAGTGTATCAAGTTTGCAACAACCACTTCACCGCTGCCCTTCAATCTGTGGATACAGATTGTACCCGTCACCGAAACCGAATGTAAAATGAAACTGACCATCGGCATGGATATAAATCCGTTTATGAAGACAATGGTGCAGAAACCCTTGCAGGAAGGATTGGAGAAGATGGCAGATATGTTGGCGATGATACAATATTAATCACTAACCATTAATCATTAGAAACAACGTGGCTCAGAAACTTTGGGAAAAATCCGTTCAGGTAAATAAGGATATCGAACGCTTCACGGTAGGCCGTGACCGTGAAATGGACCTTTATTTGGCAAAGCACGATGTGCTGGGTTCCATGGCGCACATCACGATGCTCGAAAGCATTGGCTTGTTGACGAAGGAAGAACTGCGGCAATTACTGGCCGAATTGAGGGAAATCTATGCGATGGCCGAGCGTGGAGAATTTGTGATAGAAGAGGGAGTGGAAGACGTTCACTCACAAGTGGAACTTATGCTGACGCGCAACTTGGGTGATATAGGTAAGAAAATACACAGCGGACGTTCGCGCAACGACCAGGTGTTGCTCGATTTGAAGCTCTTTACCCGTGCAGAGATAAAGGAGGTGGCGGAAGCTGTGGAGCAATTGTTCCATGTGCTGGTTATGCAGAGCGAACGCTACAAGGATGTACTGATGCCGGGTTATACACACTTGCAGATAGCCATGCCGTCTTCTTTCGGACTTTGGTTTGGGGCATACGCCGAGAGCCTGGTGGACGATATGATGTTCCTTCAGGCAGCTTTCAAGATGTGCAACCGCAATCCTTTGGGTTCTGCTGCGGGATACGGTTCCTCGTTCCCGCTGAACCGTACGATGACTACCCGTCTTTTGGGATTTGATTCCCTCAACTACAACGTAGTGTATGCCCAGATGGGGCGTGGCAAGATGGAGCGTAATGTAGCTTTCGCCCTTGCCAGTGTGGCCGGAACCATATCGAAATTGGCTTTTGACGCATGTATGTAATGCCGCATAAGAAGAATCCGGATGTGTTTGAGCTGACGCGTGCCAAGTGCAACAAACTGCAATCCCTTCCCCAGCAGATTATGATGATAGCCAATAACCTGGGTATTTCCGCGATTTGCAGATTATTAAGGAAGTATTCCTGCCTGCTTTCCGGGAGTTGAAGGATTGTTTGCAGATGACGACCTATATTATGAATGAAATCAAAGTGAACGAACATATTCTGGATGACGATAAGTACCTGCTTATTTTCAGCGTGGAAGAGGTAAACCGTCTGGTGCGCGAAGGCATGCCGTTCCGAGATGCTTATAAGAAGGTCGGTCTGGACATTGAGGCTGGCAATTTCTCTCATGACAAGACAGTGCATCATACGCACGAAAGGCAGTATCGGCAACCTCTGCAATGATGAAATATCCGGTTTGATGCAGAAAGTTGTGGACGGCTTTAATTTTGAGGTAATGGAACAGGCCGAAAAAACGTTGCTCGGCCGGTAATCATAGTGAATTAACTGCTTGTGGTGTACGATGTTGGCTTT
>VOFD01002042.1_pt1 | contig 29862 bp, 24 predicted proteins | sample 5384101 | NCBI WGS metagenome assembly VOFD01 (sample SAMN12384723, study PRJNA508395) | human gut metagenome | isolation source: healthy gut C | host: Homo sapiens
CCGTCTGCGCCATTCAGAAAAACAGGGGCGTTCTGCTGCGGGCGCGCGAGAACCCGAACCGCGCCACGAGCAACGAGACCGCGACGGTTTGTTCCCCGGACGCGGAAAAGTGGTTCGGCCTGCAGCTGTTTCAGTTTGAAACGGCAGGCCGGCCGCTTGACGGTTTTCTCCTGACAACGGACGGCCTGCAGAACGAAATTTATTCCCGGGCGGGGAACGTGCTCCGCCGGGCGGAGTGGTATGCCAACGCCGTGTCGGCTCTCGGGACGGACAAATGCACCGAGGCCATTGCCGCGCGCTGGGATACCCTGGCCTCCGACGAGCGCTTCGGCTTTACCGACGACATGAGTCTTATCGCCGTGGTGCGCCGCGGCGTCGTGTTTGAGCTGCCCGAGGACGTCAACTGGCTGTGCGCCTGCGGACGGCGCAACCGCCTGGAGAGCTCGCGCTGCGAGAGCTGCGGCAAGGATTTTCTGCGCGTCTACAAGGGCTTGAATTTCAAGGCTATGCCGGTCAGCAAGCGCGCCTTCTTCGCCCGCCTCAACGAAGACCCCGCGGAGGAGCTGCGCGTCCTGCTCGATCACAGCACCTACCCGCTCGAATTCACCCCCGACGTGTTCCCTGCTTCACGCCGGCCGGAACCGGACAGCCGCACTTCACAGGAGGCCTCCGGCGCTCCGGCTGCGCCTGCTCCGGCCTCCTCTCCGGAGGCCTCCCGCATCCAGGCTGCACCCGCCGCGCACCCATCCGCCGCGCCTGCGCCCGCCTCTGCCGTCTCTTCGGAAGCGTCCCGCGCCCCAATCCGGAAGAAAGGAGGCGGCCCAACCGCTCCCTGTCCCTGGTGCGCGGGTGCTCCGTGCTGCCGGAACGCCGCGCCCCCGCCCGCGCCGTCGTTCGCGGAACGTCTCCGTGCCCGCATCCTCCGGCAGCGGGGACTTCTGCCGAAACGGCCGTGCGGCTGCACTCCCGATCCCCTCTCCGGCGTCAAGCCGTGCGGGCGTACCGTCTCCCCCGCCTTCTGTGCGCAGCACTGCGGACGGACTGAGCCCTCCGGGGGCAGTGAGAAACAGGAGCCCGAACCCGCGGACGGCGAACCCCGGCACAGCGGCCTTTCCCGGGAGATGCGGCGTTTTTTAAACCGGCTTCTGCTTCTCTCCATCGCCGCCTGCGCCGTCCTGCTTCTGATTCTCCTGCTCCGGCTTCTGTGGTTCCTGCCCGTCTGAACCGGACATTCCCCGCAAAAAGGAGGCGGCTGCCAAACAGCCCTTTCAAAACAGCGCGCAAAAGCGACCCCCAAAGGGAGCCCGAACAGCTCCTTTTGAGGGTCGCTTCTCTTTGTTTTTCCGTTTTATTCGCCGTGCAGCTTTGTTTTGCAGCGGACTCCTGAGCCGCTGCGGCGGAAACGGCGGGCGTCAGTCCGAGGAAAACAGAATGCCGGGACCGTAGGGCGCGAGCGCCGTCATGATATAGTCGTTGGTGAGCACGTCGCTGTTTTCATAGGCAAACTGCCAGAGACGGCGGCACAGCTCGCGAACGACAGGCTGCAGCTCCGGGTCGTTGATCCGGTTGACCATCTCGTTGGGATCGGCCTTGAGATCGTAAAGCTCGTCGTAGTCGAAACCGTTATAGACGTACTTCCAGCGGTCGGTCATCACAGCCCGCTGGATGCCGTACAGCTCGTTGCCGTTCGACTGGGTGAAGAGAGTGTCGCGCCACTGCTCCGGCGTTTCACCGCGCAGGAAGGGAACGAGGCTTCTTCCGGCCATGCGGCGGGAGACCGGCACGCCCGCAAGCTCGAGGAAGGTGGGCGCGTAGTCGGCCAGCGAGACCATGGCGTCCTCCACGCGGCCGTTCCCCTGCACGCCGCCGTAGCCCATGACGGAGCAGATGTGATACGCCTCGCGGAAGCACGGCAGACCCTTGGCCCACAGGCGGTGCGCGCCGACGTAATCGCCGTGGTCGGAGACGTAGAGCACGACGGTGTTGTCGAGCAGTCCGCGCTCCTCGAGGATATCGAGCAGGCGGCCGAACTGCCAGTCCTCATAGCTGCAGAAGGCCAGATAGCGGCGGACGGATTCACGGTGCTCCGCCTCGGTCAGCTGGGCGTAGCGGTCGCGGGTGCGCCGGTAGAGGGCGGGCTTGTCGTTCATATCGTCGGAGAAGCTCTCCGGCAGCTCGATCTCGTCCGGGTCGTACAGGTCGAGGAAGCGCTGCGGCGGGATGTAGGGGTCATGCGGGCCGAGCGGGCCGACGAAAAGGAAGAAGGGCTGCTCCGTCCCCACCGTGCGCAGCGCCTCGCAGGCATGGTCGACCACGTCGTTGTCGTGAAACGGGTTTTCGCTCGTCCCGTACTGCACATACTGCGGATAGTACGGGCGCATCACCTGCGCCTCGCCGCGCACCTTTCCGTCGCAGGAGCCGCACTGCCCCTTGTCATAAATCTTCCATTCGGACAGATCCGGCGTGCGCGCGTACGGATGATAGGAATGGGGATGGTAGACGTTTTCAAAGCCACGGCTGTCGGGACCCTCCTCGGCGCTCACGTGCCACTTGCCGCTGAACAGCATCCGGTAGCCGCTGTCGCGCAGATCCTCGGAGAAGAGGCGCACGCCGTCGTTGAGCCCGCGGGAGAGCGTGTTCGGCACGTCGACGTTATTCCACACGCCGTGCTCGCTCGGATACAGGCCGCTGAAAAACGTCGCGCGGCTCGGGCAGCAGTGCGGCGAGGGGCAGTACGCCTGCCGGAACGCCACGCCGTGGGCGAAGAGGCGATCGAGGTTCGGCGTTTTCGCCAGATGGAACGGCGGCTGCGTGTCGCCGCGCTGGTGGTCGGTCATAAACACGAGAAAATTCGGTCGGTTCATTGTTGTACCTCCGCACTTTTTTTCGTTGGAAATTACCGCTTCTTCCATGATAGCACAAAGCGGGGCGATCCGGGAGGATTGCCCCGCTCCATTTTCACAAAACGGCCGTATATAGCCCCGCCGCGGAGCAGCAGCTTTCCCGTCAGGTGGGCGAGCTGTTCCGGGAGCGCCTGACCGCCGGAGAGCTGCGCCGCCGTGTTCTGGACTGCTACGCCGCCGCCATGGAGCAGGCCGCCTCGGCCGGCGCCGGGAGCGGTCCGGCTTCCATTCAGAACGCCGTCGCCTACATCCGCGCCCATTACCGGGAGAACCTCTCCCTTTCCCAGGTCGCGCAGAGCTGCGGCATCTCGGAGGTCTATCTCTCCAAGCGCTTCAAAAGTGAAATGAACGTCTCCTTCGTGTCTTATGTCAACAATCTCCGGATCGACGACGCCCGCGAGCTTCTGCGTGACCCGGCCCTCTCGCTGCGCGAGATTGCCGACCGCACCGGCTTCCACAACTACAACTACTTCATCAAGGTGTTCAAGGACGTCACCGGCGTGACACCCATGTATTTCCGCACGCACCTTCCGGAAGAAAAATGATTCTTCCGGCGTAAAACCTCATAAATTTCTTCCTTTTTCCCTCTCAGTATGGTATACTAAAACCTGTATGTACAAACGGACACGGTTCCGGATTCGCGGGGCGGCGCGCCCCGCAAATACTGAGGTGATAGAAAGTATGGCAAATATTCTGGCCAAATTCTTCGGCAACTACTCCAAGCGCGAACTCAAGCGCATTCAGCCGCTGTGCGACGAGGTGCTTGCCCTCGCGCCGAAATATGAGGCCATGTCCGAGCACGAGCTGCGCGGACAGACCCAGGTGCTCAAAAACCGCCTCGCGAACGGGGAAACGCTCGACGACATTCTCACCGATGCGTTCGCCGTCTGCCGCGAGGCCACGCGCCGCGTGCTCAATCAGCCCCACTTCCCCGTGCAGATCCTCGGCGGCATCGTGCTGCACCAGGGCCGCATCGCGGAGATGAAGACCGGCGAAGGCAAAACGCAGACCGTCATTCTGCCGGCCTACCTCAACGCCCTCTCCGGCAAGGGCGTGCACGTCGTCACCGTCAACGATTACCTCGCCCGCCGCGACTCCGAGTGGATGGGCAAGGTGTACCGCTATCTGGGCCTTTCCGTCGGCCTGATTGTGCACGACCTCGACAACAACGCGCGCAAGGCCGCGTACAACGCGGATATCACCTACGGCACGAACAATGAGCTCGGCTTCGATTACCTGCGCGACAACATGGTCATCTACAAGGAGAACAAGGTCCAGCGCGGCCACAACTTCGCCATCGTCGACGAGGTGGACTCCATTCTCATCGACGAGGCGAGAACGCCTCTCATCATTTCCGGCCAGGGCGACAAGTCCACCGAGCTTTACCAGCAGGCCGACCGCTGCGCGAAGACGCTGCGCATGGTCAAGGTGGCCGAGCTGGACGACAAGGCCGACAACGACGAGATCTACGCCGACGCGGATTACCTGGTCGACGAGAAGGCGAAGACCGCCACCCTCACCCCGAACGGCGTGCGCAAGGTGGAGGCGTTCTTCGGCCTTGAGAACCTGACCGACCCGGACAACATCACCATTCAGCACCATATAAACCAGGCCATCAAGGCCCGCGGCGTGATGACGCGCGATATTGACTACGTCGTCAAGGACGGCGAGGTCATCATCGTTGACGAGTTCACCGGCCGTCTCATGTACGGCCGCCGCTACAACGAGGGCCTGCACCAGGCCATCGAGGCCAAGGAGGGCGTGAAGGTCGCCCACGAGAGCAAGACGCTCGCGACCATCACCTTCCAGAACTTCTTCCGCCTGTACGACAAGCTCTCCGGCATGACCGGCACGGCCATGACCGAGGAGGAGGAGTTCCGCGAGATCTACAAGCTCGACGTGGTCGAGATCCCGACGAACCGCCCGATGATCCGCGAGGACATGCCGGACGTGGTCTACAAGACGGAGAAGGGCAAGTTCAACGCCGTCATCAACGACGTTATCGAGCACCATGAGAAGGGCCAGCCGGTCCTTGTCGGCACGATCTCCATCGAGAAGTCGGAGCAGCTCTCCGCCCTGCTGAAAAAGCGCGGCGTCAAGCACGAGGTGCTCAACGCGAAGTACCACGACAAGGAAGCCGAGATCGTCGCCCAGGCAGGCCACAAGGGCGCCGTCACCATCGCGACGAACATGGCGGGCCGCGGCACCGACATCAAGCTCGGCGGCAACGCGGAGTATATGGCGAAGGCCGAGATGCGCCGCATGCAGTTCTCCGAGGAGCTCATCAACGAGGCCGACAGCTATTCCGAGACGGACAACGAGGAGATTCTCGGCGCGCGGAACACGTTTGCCGAGCTGAACAAGAAGTATAAGGCGATCACCGACAAGGAGGCCGAGGAGGTCCGCGCGGGCGGGCGGCCTCTTCATCATCGGCACGGAGCGCCACGAGTCCCGCCGCATCGACAACCAGCTGCGCGGCCGTTCCGGCCGTCAGGGAGACCCCGGCATGAGCCGCTTCTACATCTCCCTGGAGGACGACCTGATGCGTCTGTTCGGCGGCGAGCGCATCACCACGATGATGGACCGCCTCAACGTCGACGAGGACACCCCGATCGAGACGAAGATGCTCTCGAACACGATCGAGGGCGCGCAGCGCAAGATTGAGGGCCGCAACTTCGGCATCCGCAAAAACGTCCTGCAGTACGACGACGTTCTCAGCCGCCAGCGCGAGGTCATTTACCAGCAGCGCAACGAGGTGCTCGACGGCAAGGATATCCACGACCAGATCATGAAGATGATCGACCAGTCGATCGAGGAGCAGGTCAAGCGCTTCCTGCCCGCCGAGACGGTGCACGACGAGTGGAACCTGCAGGGCCTCAAGGACTATTACCTCGGCTGGCTCCTGGTGCCGGACGATCTCACCTTCACGAAGCAGGAAATTGAGGAGCTCGAGCCGGAGTTCGTCATCAAGACGATCACCGACCGCGCCCACCTCATCTACGAGAACCGCGAGAAGCAGTTCGGCGAGACCATCACCCGCGAGCTGGAGCGCGTGATCCTGCTCAAGAACGTTGATTCCGAGTGGATGGACCACATCGACGCGATGGAGGAGCTCAAGCGCGGCATCCGCCTGCGCGCCTACGCGCAGCGCGACCCGGTCGTCGAGTACCGCGTCGAGGGCTTCGACATGTTCGAAGCCATGATCCGCACCATCCGCGAGAACACCGCGCGCATGATGCTGACCGTCCGCCTGCGCACGCAGGAGGAGCCCAAGCGCGAGCAGGTGGCCAAGCCCACCGCCACCAGCGCCGATCAGACCGACGTGAAGCGCCCCGTGAAAAAGGGCAAGAAGATTGGCCCGAACGATCCCTGCCCGTGCGGCAGCGGCAAGAAATTCAAGAAGTGCACCTGCGCGGAGTACCATTCGGAGGGCTGAGCCCGCTCTGAACGGTCCGGGCCAAGGGGCTCAAAGGGGCCCCGCAAACGGGTTCATGCAATTTTCATCCGCCGCCCGTGCGCAGCGGCAAAACGAAAAGCCGCTCCCTCGCGTTCAGCAGGGGAGCGGCTTTCTTATACCGTACAGGCAGCCCCGGCGCGCGGGGCTGCGAAAGCGGTCAGGCTCAGGCCTTCAGGCGCAGGAACAGGGCCTTGAGGTCCTCGACGTTCGTGTCCTTCGGGTTGCCGGGACGGCAGGCGTCAGCGTAAGCGGACTCGGCGAGGAACGGCAGATCCTCCTCCTTGAGGGCGGGCAGGGTCGTCGGGATGCCCACGTCCACAGACAGCTTCGCGACAGCGTCGACGGCGGCCTTGCGGTACTCGTCCCGGCTCATGGCGTCCACGCCCTCGACGCCCATGGCGCGGGCGATCTCGCGGTACTTCTCGCCGGTGCTCTCCGCGTTGTACTCCATGACGATCGGCAGCATCATCGCGCAGGCAACGCCGTGCGGCGTGTCGTACACGGCGCCCAGCGTGTGGGCCATGCTGTGCGCGATGCCGAGGCCGACGTTGGAGAAGCCCATGCCCGCGATGTACTGGCCAAGGGCCATGCCCTCGCGGCCTTCCTTCGTGTTGGCGACCGCGCCGCGCAGGGACTTGGAGATGAGCTCGATCGCCTTGAGGTGGAACATGTCCGTCATCTCCCAGGCGCCCTTGGTGGTGTAGCCCTCGATCGCGTGGGTCAGAGCGTCCATGCCGGTGGAGGCGGTGAGGCCCTTAGGCATGGAGGCCATCATCTCGGGGTCGACGACGGCGACGATGGGCATGTCGTGCGGGTCAACGCAGACGAACTTGCGGCGGCGCTCCACGTCCGTGATGACGTAGTTGATCGTGACCTCGGCAGCTGTGCCCGCGGTGGTCGGCACGGCAAGGATCGGCACGCAGGGCTTCTTCGTCGGGGCGACGCCCTCGAGGCTGCGCACGTCGGCGAACTCAGGGTTGTTGATGATGATGCCGATCGCCTTGGAGGTGTCCATGGAGGAGCCGCCGCCGATGGCGATGATGTAATCCGACGCGAGACCGGCGTTGTCAAGCAGATCCGTCACCTTCGCCGTCACGCCGAACTTGATGAGGTCGGGGTCGGAGCAGATGAGGGCCTTGGAGAAGCCGCGGGCCTTTGCCTCGGTGACGATCTCCGCGATCGCGCCGGAGCCGTGGTAGGAGGTTTCGTTGAGCATAATGCGGTTTGCCATACTGTTGTGTCACTCCTCTTCAAAAATCAAACATGCGGGCGGCAGCCCGCTCCTATCTTTCATGGTACCGAAATTCTCCAAAAAAGGCAAGTGACAGATAGCGAAAAATGTCCACATTCACAGCATCCCGTGTTCGCGGAAGAGCGACGCGAGCGGGGCCGGGAGGCACTTCTCCGGGCCGGGAACATTCCGGCGGGTCGGGGGAGCACTTCGCCGGGTCTGGCGGCCGGTTGACACTGCCGGGAAATCGCGCTATCATCAAAACAGACGCACGCCGCGCGGGCTCTTCCCGCCGAAGCCCTCCGCCGTGCGGAAAGCGGCCCTCTCCGGGCCGGGAAAGGACGATTGCCATGGCGTTGATCCACGTCAACTTTTTTTCTGAGACGCTCGGGATGAGCTCACAGCTCGAGGTTGTGCTGCCGCAGCGCGCCGCGGGCCAGATCGGCGTCGGCCAGGCGGAGGAGAGCCGGGAGATCCCCGTGCTCTACCTGCTGCACGGCATGACGGACAACCACACCACCTGGGGGCGGAACACCTGCATCGAGCGGTACGCCTCCGAGCTCGGCTTTGCCGTTGTGATGCCGAACGGCCACCTCGGCTGGTACACCGACATGAAAAACGGCTATGACTATTACACTTATATCGCGCACGAGGTTCCCGCCGTCTGCGAGCGCTTTTTCCCGCGTCTGTCAAGGCGGCGCGAGGGCCGCTTCGTCGCCGGAAACTCAATGGGAGGCTACGGCGCGGTGAAGCTCGCCCTGAGCCGTCCCGACTTTTTCCGCGCTGCGGCGAGCCTTTCCGGCGGCCTCGACGTGACGGACACCGTCCGCCGCAGGGAGAGCGGCTTCCGCGCAAACCTCTGGGAAGACATCTTCGGCCCGGCGGACGAGGTGGCGGGCAGCGAAAACGATCTGTTTGCCCTCGCCGAAAAAATCGCGCGGGAGGGCCGCGTGCAGGACGCGCCGAAGCTCTGGCTCTGGTGCGGCACGGAGGATTTTCTCTATCATCAGAATACAAAAATGCGCGACCATCTGAACGCGCTCGGCTTTGCTCCCGTCTGGCGCGAGGAGCCGGGCGACCACAGCTGGCGGTGCTGGGAGCCGCAGCTTCCCGCGATGCTCGGCTGGATGAACGCCATTTGGAAGGGGGAATGAGCCGTGGCGTTTTTACAGATTGAATGCTTCAGCGAAACGCTGAGCATGGCCGTCTCCGTCAGCGTGGTGCTTCCGCAGCCCGCGCAGCGTGAGATCGGCATGAACGCCGTCGCGTCCGGGGAGGAACACCCCGTACTCTGGCTGCTGCACGGCGCATCGGACGATCACACCACCTGGCTGCGCCGCACGTCGATTGAGCGGTACGCCAGTGAGCGCGGCCTTGCCGTCGTCATGCCGAACGCGCACCTGAGCTCCTACGCCAACATGGCGCACGGCGGCCGGTTTTACGATTTCGTCAGCGACGAGCTGCCCCGTCTCATGCGCGAATTCCTGCCCCTGTCGGCGAAGCGGGAGGATAACTTTATCGCGGGCAACTCCATGGGCGGCTACGGCGCGATGAAAATCGGCGTCAACCATCCGGACCGGTACGCGGCCATCGGCTGCTTCTCCGCGGGCGTCAACCGTCCCGGCGCGCCGCGCTCCTCCGTCATCCCGGAGGACGAGTGGAAGCGCCGCCAGAAGCTGCTCTACGACGGGCAGGACATCACGGGCACGCTCGAGGACACGCTGGCCATGGTGAAGAAGAACAGCACGCTGCCCGTTTGCCGCGCGTCTACCATACCTGCGGCACACAGGACTTTCTCCTCGACCGCGCCCGCGAGACGCGCGATCTCTTCCTTTCCCTCCCCGGCAACCCTTACGGCTACGTCTACGAGGAGCACGAGGGCGTCCACGACTGGGACTACTGGGATCGGTACATTTGTGATTTTTTGCAATTCACGGCGAAGCCGTGAATTGCGTTCGAAGCATCGGTTTGCGCTTTGCGCCGGTGCTTGCGCGCCGGGGGGAAATCGGCGGGCGTTGGGACGGCCCGGCTGGCGGGGGATTTTTCCCGTGTGCGGCGGAGCTGACGTGATTTCCTTGACGCATCCGCCGCCGGCGTGGTATGATTTTTTCAGACAGAACAAAGGGCCGCTGCCCCGGTTTCGGGACGGCGGCCCTTTCGGCGCAGGCGGGGAAGCGGCCTTTCTTCCGGCGCGAAGGAAAGCCTCGCTCTCCCGCCTGCGGAAAGGAGATTCCGGCATGACCCTCAGGGAATTTTTTCAGGAACACAACCGCGCCGCTCTGGCCTTTTCGGGCGGGACGGACTCGGCGCTGCTGCTGTGGGCGGCGGCACAATACGGGAGCGCAGGTGCGCGCCTACTTCGTCAAAACGCCGTTTCAGCCTGCGTTTGAACTGCGCGACGCACAGCGGCTCGCGGGCGAGCTTTCCATGCCGCTCACGGTGATCGAATTCGACGTGCTCTCCGTGCCGGGCGCGGCCGCGAACGGGCCGGAGCGCTGCTACCACTGCAAGCGCGCGCTGTTCACCCGTCTGATCGAGGCCGCGCGGGCAGACGGCTTCTCCCTCCTGCTTGACGGGACGAACGCCTCCGACGATGCGGGCGACCGTCCCGGCATGCGGGCGCTCCGGGAGCTCTCGGTGCGCTCGCCGCTGCGCGAGTGCGGCCTCACGAAGGAGGACGTGCGCCGTCTCTCCCGCGAGGCCGGGCTGTTCACGTGGGACAAGCCCGCCTATGCCTGCCTCGCGACGCGCATTCCCACGGGGACAGCCATTTCCCGGGACATGCTGGAGCATGTGGAGCAGGCCGAGGACGCGCTTGCCGGGATGGGCTACCGCGATTTCCGCGTGCGGGTGTGCGGGGGAGCCGCACGGCTTCAGCTCACCGGAGAGGAGCTTGCCCGCGCGTTTGGCCAGAGGGAGGAAATCACCCGGGCGCTCCGGCCATGGTTCCCCGCCGTCCTGCTTGATCTGGAACCGCGCCAGCCTTCGCGGTGAAGGAGGAATGTTCATGGATAATAAGCATGAGATTTTACAGCTGCTGCGCGGCGTTGCCTCCGGCTCTGTCACGCCGGAGGACGCCCTGCTGCAATTCAAGGAGTCGCCGTTCGAGGATCTCGGCTACGCGAAGGTGGATTTTCACCGCAGCGTGCGCCAGGGCGCGTCGGAGGTCATCTACGGCGCGGGCAAAACGCCGGAGCAGATCCTCGGCATCGCGTCCGCAATGGGAAAGCGCGGCTGCCGCAATGTGCTCATTACGCGCATGAGCGAAGAAGCCGCCGCCCTCGTCGGGGAGGCCGTCCCGCTGGATTATCACGCGGACGCGCACCTCGGCGTGGCCTTTCCGGGTGAGCGGCCCTCGATCGGGAACATTGTCGTCGCGACGGGCGGCACCAGCGACCTGCCCGTCGCGGAGGAAGCCGCCCTCACCGCCGAGGTCCTCGGCAACCGCGTCGTGCGCCTGTACGACGTCGGCGTGGCGGGCCTGCACCGGCTGCTCTCGCACCTTGATGAATTGATGCGGGCGCGGTGCGTCGTCGCGGTGGCGGGGATGGAGGGGGCGCTCGCGTCGGTGATCGGCGGTCTGGTCGACTGCCCCGTCATTGCCGTTCCCACCAGCGTGGGCTATGGGGCCAGCTTCGGCGGCCTGTCCGCCCTGCTCTCGAGTATGCTCAATTCCTGCGCCTCCGGGTGCAGCGTCGTGAATATTGACAACGGCTTCGGCGCGGGCTACCTCGCCGGACGCATCAACCAGATGGAAGGATGGGAGGAGCACCATGAAAACCCTGTATCTTGAATGCGCGATGGGCGCGGCAGGCGATATGCTGATGGCGGCTCTCTATGAGCTGCTCGACGACAGGGAGGGATTCCTCCGCACGATGAACAGCCTCGGCCTGCCGGGCGTCGAGGTGCGCGCCGAGCCCTCCTCCACCGCCGGCATCGCGGGAACACACATGCGCGTGCTCATCCGCGGCGAGGAGGAAGGCGAGCCGCAGGGGCATGCGCACAGCCATGGCCACGACCACGGCCATGAGCACGGCCATGCACGGCCACTCCCACAGCCACGCGCACGCCGGGCCGGGAGAGATTGCGGCGCAGATCGACGCGCTGCCGCTGCCGGAGGAGGTGCGCCGCCGGGCGCGGGCGGTGTACGACCGCATCGCGCAGGCCGAGGCAAAAGCGCACGGCTGTCCGGTGGGCGACGTGCATTTTCACGAGGTCGGGGCGCTGGACGCGGTGGCCGATGTGACAGGCGTCTGCTATGCGATGTATCTGCTCGGCGCGGATACGATCTGCGCATCCCCGGTCCATGTCGGCAGCGGCACGGTGCGGTGCGCGCACGGCGTGATGCCGGTCCCGGCCCCGGCGACGGCCTTCCTGCTTGAGGGCGTGCCGATCTACGGCGGCGCGGTGCGCGGCGAGCTGTGCACCCCGACGGGCGCGGCTCTGCTGCGCGAGTTTGCTTCCTTCTTCGGCCCGATGCCCGCCATGGTCCCGGAAAAAACGGGCGTCGGCGTGGGAACGAAGCAGTTTGAACAGGCCAATTGCGTGCGCGCCTTCCTCGGCGAAGCCTTTGCCGCGCCGAAGCCCGCGTCCGCCGCAGAGGCTTCTTCCGCCGGTTCCGCCGCGCAGGGAACTTCCGGCGGCGCGCTCTGCGCTCCCGCGAGCGAGGCGAACGGGGAGATCTGCGAGCTGGTGTGCAATCTCGACGACATGACGCCGGAAGCGCTGGCCTTCGCGAGCGCCCGGCTGCTCGAGCTCGGCGCGCTCGACGTCTATCTCACGCCCGGCACCATGAAAAAGGGCCGCCCCGGCCACGTGCTCACGGTGCTGTGCGAGCCGTCCCGCGAGGCGGAGCTTGCCCGGCTCATCCTGCTGCACACCGCGACGATTGGCCTGCGCGTGCGCCGGTGCGCGAAATATTTTCTCACGCCCGGCTCCTCGACGGCTCAGACGCCCTGGGGGCCGGTGCGCATCAAGACGGCGGAGGGCTTCGGGGTGAAAAAATGCAAAGCCGAGTTTGAGGACGCGGCGGCGATTGCCCGCGAAACGGGCATTCCGCTCTCCGACGTGGAGGAAGCCGCCCTGTGCGGAAAATTTTCTCCCTGCGGGGAAAAATAACGCTTTTCAATTTCCCCGGGATTCGTTATACTAGAGACAAACGCAGCACTCCGCCTCGGAAAGGCGGAAAAAGGAGGAGATTCTCTCATGTGGACCAGAGCACAGCTCAAGGCAAACGCCAAGTATGCGCTGCGCGGACGATACGGGAAATGCCTGCTCGCCTCGCTGGCCGTGGAGGCCATCCCGCTTCTGTACAGCCTGATCACCACGATCGCGATGCTCGTTGTGGTGATCCCGTTTTACATTGAAATTTTTACCGACCCGTATGTAGTGGAGTCGGAGCAATGGATGTGGAACATGCTCCTCACCGTGCAGAACATGAGCAACCGCATCAACGCCACACAGTTCCTCTACTATCTGCTTGCGATCTTTGTGGTGCTTCCGCTGACCGTGGGTGTGGCGCGCTTTTTTGTCCACAACCGTTTCGGCCATGTGGATCTCGGTCTGGTCAAGACGGCGTTCACGGCAAGCTACAGCCGCAGCATGGGCGCGATGTTCATTACCCAGCTGTTTGTTTTCCTGTGGAGCCTGCTCTTTGTGATTCCCGGCATCATCAAGCAGCTCGAGTACAGCATGGTGCCGTGGCTGCTCTCGGATAACCCGAACCTCACCGGTGAGCGCGCCCGTGAGATCAGCCGCATGATGACATACGGGCAAAAAGGGAAGATTTTTGTCCTGGAGCTGTCGTTTCTCGGCTGGTACCTGCTGGGCAGCCTGGCGCTCGGCGTCGGCACCGTGTTTGTCGGCCCGTACTACCGCGCGACCCTCGCGGAGCTTTACATCTGCCTGCGGGAAAATATTCTCGCGAGCGGCAGCGTCACGCCCGCGGAGCTGAACCTCGCGCCGCCCCCGCCGCCTCCGTACCGTCCGATGGGCTGAGCCATCCGCGTCACAAAGGGCTGCCGCAAAACAGTCCGAAAAAAATCGCGCAAAAGCGACCCTGTAAAGGAGCACAAACCGCTTCTTTGCAGGGTCGCTTCTCTTTGCCGTTTTCCCATCTTGTGTGAACTTCCATCGCGGGAGCTTTTCCGCCGGACGCAGTTCCCGTCACACGCCGGAAGAGCGGGGAATAGAATGGGGAAAAGACTGCTGTGCGGAAAGGAGCTTCCCCTATGACGTGTCCGATTTCTCCCCCCTGCCCTTCTCCCTGTTTTCCCTTCTGTCCCGGGCCGGCCGGCGCAACGGGGCCCACGGGACCAACGGGAGCCACCGGGCCTGCGGGAGCCACCGGGCCAACAGGGGCGACGGGCGCAACAGGGGCCACAGGCGCGCCCGGCGGCGTAACGGGCGTGACCGGACCGACCGGACCCACCGGGCCCACCGGGCCAACCGGAGCCACAGGCACAGCGGGGCCGCAGGGTACCCAGGGCACGGCGGGAGCCACGGGGCCTACCGGACCGGCTGGACCGGCCGGGGCAACGGGCGCCACCGGGCCAACCGGACCGACCGGCGCAACCGGAGCCACAGGGCCAACCGGGCCGCAGGGCGTCGCCGGACTGCCCGGCACACAGGGCGCGGCGGGAGCCGCAGGGCCTACGGGAGCCACCGGCCCCACCGGACCGACAGGTCCCACCGGCGCAACCGGAGCCACAGGGCCAACCGGGCCGCAGGGCGTCGCCGGACTGCCCGGCACACAGGGCGCGGCGGGAGCCACCGGCCCCACCGGACCGACCGGCGCAACGGGTGCGACGGGGCCAACCGGGCCGCAGGGCGTCGCCGGACTGCCCGGCACACAGGGCGCGGCGGGAGCCACCGGCCCCACCGGGCCCACCGGACCCACCGGCGCAACGGGTGCCACAGGTGCGGCTCCGGACGATGTGTTCGCCTCGTTCGGCAATTATCTCGGACTCTTCACGGTCAACCAGCCGATCCCCCTTCTTCCGGGTGTTTCCGATCCGACCGGCCATATCACGGGGGCTTCGGACTTTCTGAGCGTAACGCTCGCGCCCGGAACGTACTTTGTGACATTCAGCGTCTCCGTCGTGTTTCTCCCCGAACTACATGCAGGTGACGCCCGTCTACAACGGCACCCCGAATCTCGGTGTGAGCGTGTATTTTGCCACGGCGGCCAACGGCTCCACAGCAAACGGTACGGCGGCTTTCTTCGTGGCCGCCCCCTCCGGCACGACGTTTTCCCTGCAGTACAACGGCTCGGCGAATGGACGCGACGGCCATCTGACGCTTACGTTCATAAAAATGAAAATGAATCAGTGCGGCCCTGAGCCGGCTGACGGCGTACCGCGCCGGCGGACGGCTGGCCGCGCCGGGAGCATGCGCCGGAAAAACCGCGCGTCCTGCACACCGACGCAAAACCGCCGGGGAGCGGAAAAACTCTGCTCCCCGGCGGTTCTTAAAGCTCCTTAAAACAGGACCACGGTCTGATCCTTCACCGCGCAGCGGCATTCATAGCTCTGCTGGCTTCCGGTTTTGGCGTCGAGCACCGTGTGGAATTCAAACGAATCGGTTTCGTCCGCGAGAATATAGCGGGCCACCAGATAGCGGTCTTCCACCACCGCCACCGGCTCGCCCAGCTCCTTGGAAAACGACGCGCGCAGCGAGGCCCGGTAAACGCCCTCGCAGGCATAGTCCTCCTCCTTGTCCTCCACCGCGTAGGCGCAGAAGGGACCGCTGCCGCCGGAAAGGAACAAAAAGCCCGTGTTCTCCCGCTGGGGCAGCGAGCACACCGCTTCCTTTGCGCCCGTGTCGCGGTGCAGCATCACCAGGCGCTCGTCGTTGTCGGGGAAGTACTTCGCGCGGAAGTACAGCCCCTGCGCGTCCATTCCCGCGTAGCGCAGAAGGCCCTGCGTCCCGACGCTCAGGACAAGCTCCATCGGCGTTTTCGGCTCTCCCGCCTTGATGGACACAACGGCGTCGAACAGCGGGCAGAGCCAGACGTTGTCGTTCACATCGTCGCCCAGCCAGCGGCGGTTGCGGAAGCATTTTTCCTTCTCGGCCTCGTCGCCGTGCGGATCGAGGACCAGCAGCTGCTCGCGTCCCGTCACGCGGCAGGCGATCACCCCTTCCGGCAGAGCGCCGGCCAGCCGCGGATCGCGCACGTAATAATACTGCTGCTCCTCCAGATCGTACAGGTAGCACAGGCGGTCAAGGCCCGTCGTCTTGCGGTAGTCGGCAAACAGGGCGGCGCTGCTTTCGTCCTCGCGTGTCCAGATCAGCACGCGCGAGCTGTCGAGCGCCGCGCAGCCGCAGAACGAACCGATCAGGCTCAGCCGCGCCATCCGGCGCTCCCGTCCGCTCTCGCGGTCGAGGGCGATCAGCCACACCTCGCTCCCGCCGTCCTCAAGAAGCAGCAGGAGATCCGCCGCAAACGGGAAATAATGATGCACAAAGGAAGGATCGTTTAAAATGTAGTTCGTGATCACGCGCTCTCGCTTCGTCCGCCTGTTGTATTCGAGCAGAAACAGGCTGTTGTGTCCCTCCTCCACCTTTTCCTCCGCGTAGGAGAGAAGCTCGCCGCCGAGCTCGATCAGCTCCACCCGGCTGCTCGTATAGATGTTGCGAAGATCCTCAATTTTCAAGCGTTCCGCACTCCTCAGACCGGCCGCACGGACCGGCTACTTTTTCCCTCGCGCTCAGTCGACCGACTTGAGGCTCTCCACCATGTCGATCTTCTTGAGCTTCGGATACATCACCAGATCGACAATCACCGCGAAGAGCAGCGTCAGGAGCGCGCTGTAGACAAAGCTCAGCGGCTCGACCGTGCGCCCGAACATCACCATGTCGACCTCCACCGTCTGAATGACGAAGGAATGCATGAGCACGCCGAACGCAAGGCCCACCGCGCAGCCGAGAATCGTCAGAAGAGACGTCTCGCGGTAAATGTAGCCCGCGACCTCGCCGTCCCGGAAGCCGAGCACCTTGATCGTCGCCAGCTCGCGCTGCCGCTCCGTCACGTTGATGTTCGTCAGGTTATATAATACCACAAATGCAAGCGCTCCGGCGCAGAAAATGATCACAAGAATGATGGAATTGAGGCTTTCCACCAGATCGTCGAACGACGCCCTCGTATCCTCCGTGAATCCTGCCGTCGCCACGCCCTCCTGCTCCTGCAGCTGCGCCGCAATGGCTTCCCGCGCCTCGCCGTCCGTCTCCACGCAGACAGCGTCGATCTCGGACGGCTCAAACGGCTCGTTCATCTCCGATTCGTATAATTCAGGAGAAATATACAGATAGTGATATACGTAGTTTTCGACAATGCCGGTCACGGTAAAGTCGACGCGGCGGCCGCTTTCATTCTCGATCGTGATCGTGCCGCCCACGTCCACGCCGAGCAGTCCGGCCAGCTTCTCCGTCACGAGGACGGAGCCCTCCGTAAACTCGACGCTTTCACCGGTTTTGCGGTCGCGCAGGTTGATGTAGGTTCCGAGATCCTCCGCGTTCTCCGGAACCAGGACATAGCCTGAATAGCTCGCGTCTCCCGCCATGAGATCGGTGGACTTCTTCATCACCGTCATCCAGCCGTCGAACGAATCGCCGTCCAGAATTTCCCGCGCGCCGTCGGAAACCTCGTTATCCTTGAGGCTGACAATGGTATCGTAAAGATAAATTTCGCTGTACTGCTTTTCCACGATGCCGGACACGGAGTCCTTGATGCCGAAGCCCGTCAGGAGCAGGCCCGTCGCGCCGGCGATGCCCACAATCGTCATGAACAGGCGGCGCTTATAGAGGAAGAGGTTGCGGCATGTGACCTTCTGGGTAAACTTGAGCCGCTTCCACAGCGGGCGGATATATTCGAGGAAGATGCGCTTTCCCGCTTTGGGAGCCTTCGGCTGCAGCAGGGAGGCGGGCGTTTCGCGCAGCTCCGAGCGGCAGGCGAACGCCGTCGCGCCGAGGGTGCAGGCCGCGGAGGCCACACAGCCGATCGTGTTGAACACGGGCTGATGCACCACCAGAAGATCGGGGCCGCGGTACATCATCAGGTAAGCGCTCCAGCAGATGCGCGGAAGCGTCTGGTTGCCGAGGACAATGCCGAAGAGGCTTCCGAGCACGCTCGGCACCGCCGCGTAGATCAGGTATTTGGACGCAATGCGCAGCCGGCCGTAGCCGAGAGCCTTGTACGCGCCGATCACGCCGCGCTCCTCGTCGACCATGCGGGTCATGGTGGTGAGGGCCACGAGCGCCGCCACGAGGAAAAACATGGTCGGGAACACGGTGGAGAGCGATTCCATGCGGTCGCAGTCGCCCTCAAAGCTCGCGTAGCCGACGTTTGTCCCGCGGCCGAGCACATACCATTCCGGCCGCTCCAGAGAGGCGAGCTCGTCGCGCCCGTCCATGATCTCCTGCCAGCCGTCGGCGAGCTCCTGCTCGGCTTCCTGCCTGCCGTCCTCGTATTCCTGCCAGCCGTCGTCGAGCTCCTGCCGTCCCTCCTCGAGGTCGGCGCGCCCGTCGATCAGCTTCTGTTCATTCTCGGCGATCTGCTGTTCGCCGTCCGCAATCTCCGCTTCGCCGTCGAGAAGCTCCTGCCAGCCCTCTTCGATCTCCGTTTTGGCGTCGAGGAGCTTCTGCTCGTTCTCTTCGATCTCCGCCTTGGCGTCGGCCAGCTCCTGCTCCCCGTCGAGGATTTCCTGCCAGCCGTCGTCGAGCTGCTGCTTAGCGTCGTCGAGCTGCGCCTTGGCGTCGGCCAGCTGGGCGTCCGCCTCCGCGAACGCGTCGTCGACTTCCTTCTTCTGCTCCTCGTATTCGCGCTTGGCTTCAGTCAGCTGCCAGTTGGCCTGGGAGATCTGCGCCTTGCCGTCCTCATACTGCCGCACGGCGCTCTCGAGGTAATCGCGGAGCAGATACAGGCTGTCAAGGTCAAGCCCCAGAAGAACCTGAGCCGCCTCGCTCTCGCTCATGCCCGTCAGCTTTTCCAGGAAAGCCGGGATCTCGTCCTCGGTAAGGCTGTCGCCGGGATCCGGATCCCCGCCGGAGCCCTGGGCCTGCTCCACCATCGCGAGAAGGGCCGTGAGCTGCTGCTTCTGCGTTTCGTCGGACGTGCCGGCGATCACGCCCTCCAGGTAGCCGTGGAAACAGCTGAGGCCCGCGTCGTCCAGCTGGCCGAGCGCGGCAGAAATCGCCTGCACGTCCGTCCCAAGACCGGACAGGTACTGAAGGAACTGCGCGGCTTCCGCGTCGCTTGCAATGGTCATGCTTCCGAGCGCCGTCACCGTGCCGCCGGAAGCGGAGGAAGCATCACCGGAGGAAGCCAGGAACTCCTGCGCGTCCGCGTCGTCCCGGATGGCCTGGTCCCCGCCTTCGCCGCCTTCTTCGCCGCCGCCTCCCTGGGCCTCCTTGACGGCGATCACCTGTTCCACGCCGCTGAGGAACTGCTTCGCGGACTCATACGAGCCCTTCTGCTCCGCGAGAAGCTTTCTGGCCTCTTCGAGCTCCTTCTGGCCGTCCTGGATCTGCTTTCTTGCGTCGGCGAACTGTTCGTACGCCTCCTCCTTCTGCTGCTCAACCAGCGAAGCGTTATGCTCGTATTCGTTCAGGCCCGTCAGATACTCCGACCAGCCGTCCGACCACTCGTCCTTCGCCTCCTCGAGCTTACGCACGCCGTCCTCATAGTCGGCCTTGCCCTCCTCGAGCTGGCGCACGCCGTCCTCATACTCCGCCTGTCCGTCCAGAAGCTCCTGGCGGCCGTCGGCAAGCTCCGTCCGCGCGTCCTCCAGCTCCCGCTTCGCGTCCTCGAGCTCCTGTTCGCCGTCGAGAAGCTCCTGCTCCGCGTCCTCGAGCTCCTGTTCCCCGTCGAGGAGTTCCTGATAGGCGTCGTCCAGCTCCTTCTCGGCCTTCGCCTTCTCCTCCTCATAGGTTTGTTCCGCGTCGGCGAGCGTTTCCTCGGCCTCGTCGCGGATCTCGCCGTAACGGATCTCGGCGCGCACACCGGCCAGATCCTCCAGGCTGTCGAGAACAGGCTGGACAAGCTCCTCATACGCGCCGCTGAACGTGTCGAGCTCGCGGGAGCCCTCCACGGACAGGTACAGATCGGTGTAATACTCCTGGGAAAAATCGTCCTCGAGGACATACAGATAGCGTCCCAGCGTGCCGCTGCCCACGGTGCTCGTGCCGAGCGACATGGAGAGGTAATACGACGATTCCACAAAGCCGACCACGGTGAACTCCGAGCGCGCCAGCGTATCGCCGAGGCTGCCGTCCGTATCCTCGACGGTGACGGTATCCCCGATGGCAAGGCCGGTCGCGTCGTCCGCGCCGCCCACGCTCACAACGCACTCTCCGGGGTTTTCGGGCATGCGGCCTTCCTTGAGCGTTGGCCGGTTCAGGTACTCTTCATTGTCCTCAGACAGATCCGACGGCAGGGAATGCAGGCGCGTGACGACGTCCTTTTCCCCCATGCGGACGAGCCAATCGGCGCTGTATCCGGCCATGACGCTTTCCACGCCCTCCGTCGCCCGGATGGCCTCCACATCGTCGTCCGTAAAGCCGAAGGTGCTCACAAGGCGCACGTCAAAAAAGCGGGTGTCGTCATAGTACGCATCCGCCGTAGCGCGCATATTCGGCGCGGTGGTGCGCAGGCCGCTGTAAAAGCCCGCGCCGAGCGCCACAATCACAAAAAGCGCAAGGAACCTGCTCCACGAATGCGTGACCGCACGCAGAACATCCTTGTGAAACGCCTTGACTCGCATGAGATTCCCTCCTGCCGGAAGGAAAGCCGGTATCTTCGCCGTCTGCCCGGCATTCCGGCCTGTTGTTTGCCGCGCGGCGGATTACCACTCGATGGTTTCCGCCGACACGGGAGACGCGTTCGTCTCCATTTTGACCACCTTTCCGTTGCGGATGTGGATCACACGGTCCGCAATCGCGGTAAAGGCGAGGTTATGCGTGATGACCACGACGGTACGCCCCGTATTCCGGCACGTATCCTGGAGCAGGCACAGAATCGCTTTGCCCGTCCGGTAGTCGAGCGCGCCCGTCGGCTCGTCGCACAGCAGCAGCTTCGGATTTTTCGCCAGAGCGCGGGCAATCGCCACGCGCTGCTGTTCGCCGCCGGAGAGCTGAGCCGGGAAGTTCGCGATGCGGTGCTCGAGCCCGACCTCGCAGAGCACCTCCTTCGCGTCGAGAGGGTCGCGGCAGATTTCCGAGGCAAGCTCGACGTTTTCGAGCGCCGTCAGGTTCTGCACGAGGTTGTAGAACTGAAACACGAAACCGACGTCATACCGCCGGTATTCGGTGAGCTGCTTGCGGTTGTAGGAGCTGACCAGATTGCCGTCGAGCCAGATCTCGCCCCCGGAGCACGCGTCCATACCGCCGAGCATGTTGAGCACCGTGGTTTTTCCCGCTCCGCTGGGGCCGACAATGACGGCGAATTCGCCCTTTTCGATCACGAAATCGACGCCGTCGGCCGCCGCGATCTTCTGCTCGCCCATCTGATAAAATTTTGTGACGTTTTTAAATTCGACGAACGACAAGGCCCTCGCCTCATTTCTTTAAAAGTATCCGCGTAACGCCCGGATTGAGAGAAAGGAGCTTCGCCGCGATGCGCCTGTGATGCAGCCGTTCGCGCACCATGTCGCGCAGGGCGGTGCCGCCGTGATGGCCGTGGATCACCACAAGCTCCTCCAGCGAGGGGGCGGCGTTCGTGAGAAGCTGCTCCAGCCGCTTCTTTGCCTGCTCCTGCGACATGCCGTGAATATCAACTTCCATGCTGCGGGGCTTTCCCCCCTCTGCGGGCCGCCATCGCAATTTTCTCCCTTCTGCCAAGCCGGTTTCCGATACTGGTATTTCCGGGAGCGCAAAAACGCACTCCCGGATCGGATTCTACTTTCATTATACTCTATTGTAAAAACCAATGGAGAAATTTTAATGAACTTTTTGTACCATTTTCCTCGTTTTTGGTATCATTTTTCTTTTGTGGAAGCCGCATTCGCGGCGCGTCACAGCGGAGCGTCCTTCTTTTGCCGCGTGCGTCTCACTGCGCCTCGAGCCCAAAGCCGCGCATGGCGTGCAGGATATGCAGCTCCATCGCCGCGCGGGCGGAGAGGGCGTCCCGGGCGGCGAGCGCGTTCATCAGCATCCGGTGATCGGCGCGGGTGTCGCGCACGACCCCCTCGTATTCCCCGTCCCCGGAAAGGCGGACGCCGGAATCGATCGCCTCGTAAATGACGGGCAGCAGGCGCTCGACAAACTCGTTGTGCGCCGCCATGGCGATGGCCTTGTGGAACGCGCGTTCCGACTCGGTGCGATCCTTTCCCTCCTCGATCTCGCGCTCCTCGCGCTCGCCGTAAAAGAGGATGCGCTCCAATTCGCTGTCCGTGGCGCGCCGGGCGGCATAGTACGCCGTCTGAGGCTCCACCATCAGGCGCAGCTCATAGACGGAGCGCAGATCGACCGGGGTGCGCAGCAGCTCCCTGTGATCGAGCGGGCGCTCATGGTCGCCGCGCCGGGCCACAAAGGTACCGAGGCCGCGCCGAACCTCGAGCACATGGCGCGAGGAGAGCAGCCGGATGCCCTCGCGCAGCGTGGTGCGGCTTACGCCCAGGCGGGACGCGAGCTCAATTTCACCCGGAAGGCGATCGCCGGGCTGGAACTCCTTTTCAATGGTGATGAGCGAGAGGATCTCCCCCGCGGCCTTCTCGGCCAGACTGTTTTCCTTTTTCTTCATAAAGTGTGCGACTCTCCCGTCCGGGACGCTCCGTGCGGGAGCGCCCCCATGATAGCCCAAAGGGCCGCCGCGAAATGCGCACGACGCATCCCGCGACGGCCCCCGGCCGTGCGCTGTTATCGGAAGTTCTTTCCGAGTTTTTCCTTCAGGAAGGTGCGGAAGCCGTCCGCGTCGCCCACCGTGAAGCCGTCCTTCGCGATGTAGTACGCCTGCTCCTCACCGAAATAGAGATAGAAATACTTGCCCGACTCATACGCCCGCGTCACCTGGAAGTACGGGAACACGGAAGCCGACTGCACGCCCGCGATGCGGAAATCGTCCGCGCGGAAGGTGTACTCATTCTCCTTGTTTTTGGCCTTTTTAAACGTGGCCATCACGTTGTTGTACAGCTTGCCGGGCATCAGGCACATCCACACGACGAGGAAAACGCCCACGCCGAAGAGAATCAGGCGCATGTACCACTCCGAATCGAGCACAAAGGCGGACGCCGCCATAAACAGGGCGAACACCGCGTAGCCGATCATGACCCCGAGCTTGCGCCGCAGGAAGTGGAACTGCACGAAGGCATGCGCCACCTCCTCGTTGTAGGTGGTTTTGTTGCGGAAAAGCGTCTCCGGCTCCTCGGGCGTTCTGCCCTCGGCCGCGGCCTCCTCCTCGAGCTTCTTCTGGGCGCGGCGGTATTCGGACATGCGGTCGGCGAGCGCGCGGCGCTCCTTCATCGCATGGCCGCGGCGGATCCGCATCCCCACGCCAAGCGCAATCAGAAAGACAATCAGGACAAGGGGGAACAGCAGGGAAAAGATCGTTGCGGCGTTGAACTCAATGGTTTCCTGCTCGATGATCTGCGTGACGTGCACGCTGTCCGCTATTTCCCGCAGCAGATCGCTCTGCTCCTGGGTCATGTCGCCCTCGGCGACGCCGTCTACTGTGACGGAATAGCCGTTGACGACCGTGACATAGCACAGCTCTTCCTTTTCGCCGTACTGCTCGCTGTTCATCTTCATGCGGATTGTGAAGAACGGCCGCTCGGGCTGATCGTCGTACCGCTGAACCTCGTACGCCTCGATCTCCCCGGTCGTGTCGTCCTCGCCGCGCATGGTGTCAAGGAACTCCTCGAACTGCTCGTCCGTCAGCTGGGAAAGATCGTACACGCTCTGCGTCGTCGTGGAATCCTTCTTCGCCACGTTGATCGACAGCATCTGATCCTGCGAAACAGCCGTCAGATAGATTTCATATTCCTGCATCATCTCCAGCTGCTCCTGCGGATCCGTAAAGCCCGCTTTTTCCAGATCCGGGTTCGGATCGAGAATATTGAAGTCAGACTGCTCAAACACATACAGATCGTCCGGCAGCTCCAGCGTGATGTTCATTTCCTCAATGGTATACGTCGTCTTTTCCGCGGCAAACGCGGGCACGGCGCAGCCAAGCGCCAGCAGCACGGCGCACAGCGCGGATGCAATTCGTTTTCTCATCGCCTATCCTCAATCCTTCCCCCGTCTCCGGGGTGTATATTTGCGGCGCTCCCGCGCCTGTCCCCTTATTATATCGTAATTCCACGCCCCGATCCAGCCCTCGTCACAATAAATTTACAACCCGTTTTTGAACGAAAACCGGATCCGTCTGTAACCGGTCTGTAAATTCTTGCCGCCTCTTGTTTACGCCCCTGTCAATTTGTGATAGAATGAACACAATGCCCCGTCCGGGGCTGTACCGATTGCGGTAAAACCCGAATGAAAGGGGGATTCCCCATGTATCCTGATCCATACCAGACCCCAGCCTCCGGCACACCGGACACGTCCGGACACGAGGGAGATTCCGCTTCGCCGTATGCCGCTGCGCCTGCGGGAGGGCCTGCTTCGCCGTATGCCGCTGCGCCTACGGGAGGGCCTGTCTCGCCGTATGCGGCTGCGCCCGGCAGGCCGCGCTTTTTCCCCTCCGATCCGTACCGTGCGGAGCTCGCGCGCGCCTGCGGAACGGAGCAGAAGCTTCTGCGCCGCCGCTGCTCGTGGGCGGGATGGGCAACGCTCGCTTCTCTCATCCTTCTGCAGATCTTCTATACGATGTGCTATTTGGTTCTCCCCGCGGCAGAGAACAGCGCCGGATATTATTTTGAAGTTACCTTTGCCTACACGGCGGGCTTTTCGCTGGCCGCCATACTGCTTGCCCGCGCGCTGCACATGCCGCTGAATGCCGCCCTGCCGATGCAGAAAACAGGCGTTCTCACAGCGGTGGCAGCCGTCCTGTTCGGATCGGCGGCCTGCAATCTCGCCAACTACCCCGCGAATATTGTCGCCACTCTGCTCGAGTCGGCCGGTCTGAGCGGCAGCGTGCCGAGCTATCAGGTCGATTCTTCGCCTCTGGCGTGCGTCATGCTTGTCGTGTCGTCCTGTGTCGTTCCCGCGCTGGTGGAGGAGTTCCTCTTCCGCGGCGTGATTCTGCGTTCGCTCATGCGTTTCGGCACCGGCTTTGCCATTGTGGCGTCGTCGCTGCTGTTCGCTCTCATGCACGGGAACATTTCGCAGATCGTCTTCGCCTTCCCGCTGGGCCTGCTCTTCGCGTACCTCATTGTGCGCACGGGCAACCTGTGGATCACGATCGCGATTCACTTCATCAACAATCTGCTTTCGAGCCTCTATCTGATTCTCGCGGCAGTTTATGGCACGGCGGCGGCGGATCTGTATTCGATCGTGTTCCCCATCGTTCTGTGGGTGCTCGGCGGACTCTCCCTTGTGGTTCTTCTTGTCCGCACACGCGGCAGCTTCTTCCGCCTCTCGCCGCCCCGCACGCTTCTCGACAATTCGGCGAAGCTTTCCGCCTTTGTTCTGAACCCCGGCGTGCTTCTCTTCCTCGCGTACACCATTTTCTTCTGCGTCGTTCTACCTGATTCCGGCATGAGCGCGGAGAATCAGCTGACATCCCAATCCCCAAAAGGAGCGCCGACAGCGGAACCGCTGTCCCCTCATTCCGGGGGCAACGCCGCCCGGTGCGGCAGGCGCGGCCTCACCCCGATGGGCGGACCGTTCCCCCGCGCCGCCGGAAGCATCCGCGGCGGAGGACGAGCGCTTCATGCGTGAGGCGCTGGCTCTGGCACGCGAGGCGGCCGCCGAGGGCGAGGTGCCCGTCGGCGCAGTCGTCGTGTGCGGCGGAGCGATCGTCGGACGCGGGCGCAACCGCCGCGAGCAGGACAAAACGGCGCTCGCTCACGCCGAGCTTGAAGCCATTGCCGGGGCCTGCCGCACGCTCGGCGGCTGGCGGCTCTGGCAGTGCACGCTTTACGTCACGCTGGAACCATGCCCGATGTGCGCGGGAGCTATCATCAACGCACGGATTCCGCGCCTTGTGTTCGGCGCGTCCGACCCGAAGGCGGGATCGTGCGGTTCCCTCGTCGATCTCTTCTCTCTTCCGTACAACCATCATCCCGCCGTCGTTTCCGGCGTTCTCGCACAGGAGGCTGCCGATCTGCTGCGGGGGTTCTTCCGCGGTCTGCGAAGTGCCGGTCGCAGGTCTGCCGCTCAGGCCGCGGCAGGGCCCCTACTTTCTTCCGAAAAGAAAGTAGGCAAAGATTCGCAAGGGACTGCGCCCCCTTGACCCCCGCAGTTTCCTTTCTACGTCAGCCATGCGGCCCCTTTCCCGGAGCGCGGCCGCCTAAGGAGCGAGGCGAAAACGCCTCGCTAAGCGGCGGCTGGCAGGAACGGACAGACAAATCAGAGAACCTTCGGTTATGATTTGTCTGTCCGTTTGTGCGTTGGGGCGACGGCTCCCCGGAAGCTGCCGGAAAGCCGTTCCCCTCAAATTCCATCGCAGTCTGCGGCCCATACATAACTTCCCTCTTTTGCATAAAGAACAACGCGGGCACATAGCAAGACCCCCTTGCGGTACTGGCCGCAAGGGGGTCGATTTCTTATGCCAGGGCAGGCAGCCGGAGGCTGCGTGCGCGAATTGCTGACCGCAGGTCCAGGCTCAGCCTGCTCAGGCGGGGTGATAGCCGTTTTTGATGAGCAGGTTGGTGATTTTCTCGTGGGGATCGATGAGGGCGCTCATCGAAACGTCGTGGTTGAGAGCGGCGATAAGGTACGCGATGTACTTGCTGCAGTCGACCTCATAAAACCACTCGCGGCGGCGCAGGTCATCGGTGCGGTAGGTCAGGTTGGAGCCGAGCACACCGCTGATAATCCCCTTCTCGTACGCCTCGTCAAACTGCGCGAGGCCGTTGGTGAAGATCGCGTAGGTGGCGTAGCAGAAGATGCGGCGGGCATTCTGCTTTTTGAGCGCGTAGGCGATGTCGAGCATCGACTCGCCGGAGGAGATGATATCGTCGGCAATGAAGATATCCTTGCCCTCGACGGAATCGCCGAGATACTCATGGGCGACGATCGGGTTGCGGCCGTTCACGACGCGGGAATAATCGCGGCGCTTATAGAACATGCCGAGGTTGACGCCAAGCACGGAGGCGTAGTACATATTGCGGTTGAGCGCGCCCTCGTCGGGGCTTACGATCATGAAGTTATCCCAGTCCAGCTTGAGGCTCGGCACCTGGTTGATGAGAGCCTTGAGCACCTGGTACGTCGGCATGACGTTGTCAAAGCCCATGAGAGGCGCCGCGTTCTGCACGCGGGGGTCGTGCGCGTCAAAGCTGATCACATTCGCTACGCCCATGGCCTGCAGCTCCTGCAGAGCGAACGCGCAGTCGAGGCTCTCGCGGTAGTTGCGGCGGTGCTGGCGGCCGCCGAAGAGGATCGGCATGATCACGCTCAGACGGTGCGCCTTGCCGCTGGCCGCCTGGATGAGACGCTTGAGATCCTGGAAATGATCATCAGGGCTCATGCTGTTCTGCTGGCCGAACATGTTGTACTTGCAGCTGTAGTTTCCCACGTCGACGAGAAGATAAAGATCCATCCCACGGACGGTATCCTTGATCAGGCCCTTGCCGTCGCCGGACTGAAAGCGGGGGCATTCGCTATCAATGATGAAAGTATCCTTTGCCTCCGGGCTGCCCGCGGCCATCTGCACCAGGTAGTTGTCCACCTTCGCTCCCAGCTCGCGCGCACCCTCCGTCACAATCAGTCCAAGGGAAGCCGTGCTTTTTCCCATGTGAAAGATTGCCTTCGCGTCCATATGCTCCACCAAAAACCCACTCCTTTACGTGTTGTGCCTTCATTTTACACGATCTTTACCTGCAATTACAATCTCAAAGCAAAAAAATCTGCAATATTATGAAAAAAACGGCCGATTGTCTCCCGGAATTCGACAGAAAGCCCCTGTTTCCGGCAATCAGACGCGGAATCGGGCCGGAATTTTCCCTAAAAGTTCGTCCGTCAACGGAATTCGGTGCTCTTTGCAGAAGCCCTCTACATCGCGCCGCGAGCGTACCACAACCGCCTCATGCAGCCTGCCGTCCTCTCCCCGCAGGCCGATGAGCGTTTCGCCCGTACACGCGCTCGACTCAAAAGCCGGCTCGCCGCACAAAGCCGCGGACGTCTCCCTTCTCCTTCCAAACATCAGCTGTCCCTCCGTCCTTTCTGTTTTCTCCGAAAAAAGCAGAACCGGCCCCGCGGGAAAGAAATTTTCCGCGGGGCCGGTCTCGTGTTTTGTATTATGCGATGCCGAGCAGCGGCTTCGCCTGCGCGCGCAGGCGCTCGACGACCTCGCGGCTTTCCGCGTCCGTCGCGCCCTTGCCGGACAGGTAGACCTTGATCTTCGGCTCCGTGCCGGACGGACGGACAATCAGCTTCGCGCCGTTCTCCAGCCGGTACTCGAGCACGTTCGATTTCGGCAGGGTAATCGCCGTCTCCACGCCCGCGTCGGAGCGGACGGAAGCCTGGTAATCGCTCCAGCCGATCACCTTCCAGCCCGCGATCTCCGCCGGAGCGTTCGCGCGCAGGGAGTCCATGATCGACGCCATGGCCTTCATGCCGTCCTCGCCCTCAAAGGCGAAGTTGGCCACGTCGTTCTTATAATAGCCGAACTGCTCATAGAGAGCGTCCATCGCGTCGGCGAGGGTCATGCCCTTCTGCTTGTAGTACCACGCCATCTGGCAGATAAGCATGCTTGCGTCAACGGCGTCCTTGTCGCGGACGTAGCCGCCGGAGAGGTAGCCGTAGCTCTCCTCGAAGCCGAGCAGGAAGCGATCCTCCTCGCCCTTCTCCTCGAGCAGGGCAATCTGGTCGCCGATGTACTTGAAACCCGTGAGAATGCGCACACACGTCGCGCCGTAATGCTCCGCGACGGGGGTCGCCATGTCGGTGCTGACGATCGTCGTCACGGCGATCGGGTCCTTCGGCATGTCGCCGCGCTCCATGCGGCGGCGGGCAATGAAGTCGAGCAGCAGCACGCCCACCTCGTTGCCCGTCATCAGACGGTACTCGCCGTTCTGCTTCACGGCAATGCCGCAGCGGTCGGCGTCCGGGTCGGTGGCGAGAAGCAGGTCGGGATGAACCTTTTCGCAGAGCTCAAGACCCTTCTGCAGCGCCTCGCGGATCTCAGGATTCGGGAACGGGCAGGTGGTGAAGTTGCCGTCCGGCTGCTCCTGCTCCGGCACAACCGTAACCTCCTCCACGCCGATCCGGTCAAGAATGCGCTTGACCGGAATGAGGCCCGTGCCGTTGAGCGGGGTATAGACCACCTTGAGGCCCGTGCAGGGCTCGTCGATCATCTTCTGGCTCTCGACCGCCGACAAGAATTCATCCATCACCTTGTCGGGGATCCAGGAAATGAGGCCCTGCTTCATGCCCTCGTCAAAGGACATGCAGCGGACGCCCTCGAAAATATCGGTCGCCGCGATCTCCGCGGACACGTCGTTCGCCATCTCGGACGTAATCTGGCAGCCGTCGGAGCCGTACGCCTTGTAGCCGTTGTACTTGGCGGGGTTGTGGCTGGCCGTGATGCACACGCCCGCGTCGCACTTGAGGTAGCGCACCGCGAAGGACAGCGTCGGGGTCGGGGTGAGGCGGGGGTACAGGTGAGCGTGAACCCCGTTGGCCGCGAAGACGGCGGCCGTCTCGCGCGCGAACAGCTCGGAGTTGATGCGGCTGTCGTAGGCAATCGCGACGCTCGCGCCGGTTTTTCTCTTGTTCAGGTAGTTGGCGATGCCCTGCGTCGCCTTGCGCACCGTGTAAATATTCATCCGGTTTGTGCCCGCGCCGAGCACGCCGCGCAGACCGGCGGTTCCAAAGGCCAGATCCTGGTAAAAGCGGTCGTTGATCTCCTCCTCATTTCCGCGCACGGCTTCAAGCTCCTCGGTCAGCTTCGGATCCTCCAGCGATTGAGAAAGCCATCTCTCGTATTCCGTCATCCTTATCACATGCCTTTCCGTTTCAGAATCAATTGGCCTTCCCCTTTCAGGAAAGGCGTCTCTTTATAGATTAACACCCCCGCGGGGCGGTGTCAATTTGAATTGAAAAATTTACAGTCACAGCCGGACCACGTTCGTCACGATCCCCGCCGGGGTAATGTCGAGGATGCCGTACGTCCCCTGCGAGCCGTGCAGCGAACCGGGATTCAGAAGATACAGGCCGTCCTCGTAGTCCGTCAGCGGGAC
>VOFD01001537.1_pt1 | contig 29856 bp, 37 predicted proteins | sample 5384101 | NCBI WGS metagenome assembly VOFD01 (sample SAMN12384723, study PRJNA508395) | human gut metagenome | isolation source: healthy gut C | host: Homo sapiens
CGCAGCGTAACGATGCAAAGCGTATAGCGACAAGTTGTTGCTTTTGCTTCCGTGGCCTAAAGTTTTTTTTGCCAATATCATTCATAAAATAACGAGCTGAATAACTTGTGCCCGGTTGTAGTGAGTTTAAAGCGATTTCTGAAAGAAGAATCGATTCGACGTTATTCCGACCAAAACAGAGGTTAGCTAAATTCTGCCCGGTTATGACCATAACGAACAACAAGCGCCAAACTGGAAAATCGGAGACTTTCAAACGCCTATAAGAAATATTGTTTGATGAAACGGACATGATTTTCGCAGAGAATAAAAGTAAACAGAAGCTTCAAAGAGGCACGTAAATAAACCGCCAGCATGGAGAATCATCCGAGAATCATCGACAAAGGCGCGACGGCGGTGCACCAGCGCGCGTTGCCAGCCTGCGCGAAAAGTTAATGAGCCCGCCGGTTGCTCTGGTCGACTGTAGCGGCTTCTGCATCGCAAGAAGCGAGTTGCAGAAGATGCTGATATGCGACCGGGCGGCAACGAATATGTCGCCTCGGGTGAAAGCGCGTTGATTTGTCGACGGCAGTGTCATCGACGTGATACACGATGCCGCGTTAATTTCCGTTTCGAAAAGCACCGTAAGTACCAACTACAAAAAGTTATTATCATCGCCGACGAAACAACATCGGGTTACGGTGTGGCTGCCTATGTCGCGAGCGCGATATGGACGGTAAATGTCTATTTAGAGCAGATTGAGCAACGGCGATTCGCCCGATTGTGTTCCGCCAGACTGCGGATAACTAAGCGTCGGCGTCGCCTGACAAGGTACGAACCGTATTGAAACGCGCGCAAGATGAAAAAGCGTTATCCGACGTTTGTTGGCTGACGCCAGTGATGCAGCAGTAAGCTGCTACGCTGTGTTGTAAGCGGTGGGGACCGTAAAGGCTCACCACCAACGGATTGGGGAACGCCCCTCTCGCCAGCGCGTACAGTTATCTTGAAAGACCATTTCCGCCACATAACGAATATCGATTTATATCGCTTGGAACGACGTTAGCCGCGTGGTAGAAAGTCGTATTCTGAGCGCAACGATTCCTGCCAACGTTCATCGTGCGCAGGTTTACGCAGGTGGCGGAGCGCCGGTGGAGCATTCCCCAACGATACCCGATACGCGCGTTGCGCAAAGGCTGCACCGACCGCAAGGACAACGCCTACTGGTGGGAGCAACAGTAACGCTGGAAGCCAGGTGGTGCGTCGTGCCGGATGGCCGGGCGACGAAAAGAGGGGCTGCTGGACGTATCAGAGCTGCGCTACAGTGTGGTGATGGGAGAGTAAAAAGTTCGCACCTGGGACAGACAAAGTACCGGTATTTATGCGTTTTAACGCGCGCGGAAGAAAGGCGGCGAGGGATTGACCAGGAGCAGAAGGACGGGTGGCGGAGCCTGCGAGCCAGAGGACAGTGGTGCATCGGGCGGTGTGATCGCGCTGGCGATGGACTACTACGAGGCCGAAGACGTATGCAGGCGGCTTTACAGCCTGCAGTATCTGGACGGGATAGAGAGTGGGTGTAAGAAGCGTACATCGGGCGGACGCGTACTACCACACTGGAGCAAGCGTTGACACCGTGGCAGTGTATGCGGCGGCGGCAGGGCTGATGCCTCTTTCAGTCGGCGCCGACGCCCCGAAGGGCAACGACGACCGCCGCCAGGCGGAAACAGGAGGGGAGTTGGGGCAGCGGCCAGCAGGGCAGCGAGCGGCAGCGATCGCTGGGAGCTGCAAGCCGCTCGCGGCGGCAAAAACTACTGCGCGTGTCCGCAGCAATGGGTTGCCTGTGAGGCGTGTGCAGGCTGAGAAGAACCTTCAGTTCGCTGCTTCTCGCCCCCTACCGAGGGAGCCTCAGACCGGCAGGCCTGAGCGGGACGAACAGGCCCGACGTCGCAGCGTAAAACGGGCCTTGCGGCAGAGGGGAGATACGGCAGGGCGCAGGCTGCAAACACGGTAAGGGTTCTACGCGGGCGCTCGGGGCGAGGGCGCAGGTGAGCTATTTGCAGAGCCGTGTGGACGAGAGCCAGCGGGCCGCGCAGGTACAGGCCAAGCTCCATCGGCAGCTGGACGAGGACGCTCGATCCCGCTGCTTTGCGGTAGGCACACTGCTCAAGAGCGACGCCGAGGAGCCTGGCAGACGCCACGGAGACAGGGCTTGTGCTGTACGCTGCCGAGGACAGCTACGACCGGCAGGCTGGACAGCGAAGAGCGAAAACTACTGGACGCCCAGCTGGAACGGTACAGCGGCCGGGTGATGAGCGACAAAAATGCAGCCGCCATGGCCACCGTGCTGATGACCGTGGCCGAAAAGGCTGCTGCGATGGTACCGGCCCAGAGCCAGAGCGAGGGCGATGCCCCACCGCTGGTGGAGATCGGGGCCGGGCCGGGAAAAAGGGCCGGAGGTGATGGTGGAGAAAAGGCATTGGCAGGCCGGGGAAGTCTGGGCGGGACAAGAAGAGCTTGGCGGGGCGTGAAGCACCGGGCCTTGCGACAGAGGGAGGCAGACAGAGTGGAGGAGAAAGGCGCGGAGGACGACCGGTGATCTGGTCGCCGCAGCCGAGACAGGGCCGCTTTATGGCGCGCCGAGGACGAGGCTCTGTACGGGGGCGCTGCCGGAGGCGGTAAGAGCGACGCCCCTCGTCATCGAGGCACTGCGGCAGGTACACATCCTTGCGACAAGCCGGTGTTTCCCAAAGCGAGGTACAACGGCTCGAGCCACTGCTGGACCTTCCCCAGCGGGGCGAAGATCTATTTCGGCAGTCTGAACCACACACAGGACAAGTACAACTATCAGGGCAAAGCCTTCGACTTTATCGGCGTGGACGAGCCTGACCCACTTTACCTGGGACGAGTACAGCTATGTCATGAGCCGCAACCGCCCCGACCCGGCACCCGGGTGTACATCGGGCCACGGCCAACCCCGGCGGCGTAGGCCATGGCTGGGTGAAGGCACGGTTTATCAGTCCGGCACCTGCCGGGACGCGGATGGTACAGCTGGTGAAGGTAAAAGCGCCGGAAGGGAAAGAGATCACCCGGCGGCGCACCCGCATCTTTATCCCGTCCACCGTCTTTGACAATCCGGCGCTGCTGGAAAACGACCCGGGCTACATCGGCACACTGGCCTCGCTGCCGGAGGCCGAGAAGCAGGCGCTGCTCTACGGAAACTGGGACAGCTTTTCGGGACAGGTGTTCACCGAGTGGCGGAACGACCCGAACCACTATGAAGACCAGCGGTGGACCCACGTCATCGAACCGTTCCCCATCCCGGAGCACTGGAAGATCTGGCGGGGATACGACTTTGGTTTCTCGAAGCCATTCTCGGTGGGGTGGTACGCAGCGGACGAGCGCGGGCGGCTCTACCGCATCAAGGAGCTGTACGGCTGCACCGGAACGCCCAACGAGGGCCTGAGAAAGGGACCCGATGGAGCAGGCACGGATGATCCGGGAAGCAGAGCAGAACGACCCGCTGCTGAAAGGCCGGGTCATCCTGGGCATCGCCGACCCGGCCATCTTCGACGAGAGCCGGGGCGAGAGCATCGCGGACATGCAGGAGAGGAGCCCGAATTTCCTGCACTGGATGCCCGGCGATCACACCCGTCTGGCGGGCAAGATGCAGTTCCACTACCGGCTGGCTTTCGGCGAAGACGGCAGGCCGATGCTGCAGGTCTTCAACACCTGCAAGCACTTCATCCGCACCATCCCGAACCTCGTCTATGACGAGAGCAATGTGGAGGACATCGACACCACGCAGGAGGATCACATCTACGACGAGTGCCGGTATGTGCTGATGGAGAACCCCATCAGCGCCGCAAAGCACACCCAGCCGCCGCCCATGCTGGACGACCCGCTGGATATGGATCCGAGGAAGGACAAGACGAGGTTTATGAGGATATGAGCGAAACGGAGAAAAAGCTGCTGGAGGCGATGGCGGGAGAGGGCTTTGGGGACAGAGCCCACGGCCTGCAGGGCCTTGCTGCCGGTGTACCGGGCGGGCCGGAGGAATTGCCGGGCTCCGCTGCAGAGGGCAGCGAGAGCCTGACCGATGTACTGAGCGGAGAGCAGCCCATCGGCGAGAAGGAGATCAGCGAGGCGATGGCTGTGCTGGAGAAGTATAAGTCGGCCAAGGCCAGCCTCGACAAGCGGATCATCGACAACGAGGAATGGTACAAGCTGGGCCACTGGAAGCAGTACGGCAACCGGGTGATGGAGGGCAAGCGCGCCCCAGCACGGGGGTGGCTGTTCAACTCCATCGCCAACAAACACGCCGACGCCATGGACAACTACCCGGAGCCGAACGTGCTGCCGAGAGCGCAGGACGACGAGGAGACGGCAAAGCTCCTCTCCGAGATCCTGCCGGTGCTGCTGGAACAGGCCGATTACGAGAGCGTGTACAGCGACACCTGGTGGCGCAAGCTCAAGCAGGGTACCGGCGTCAAGGGCATCTTCTGGGGACCCGGCGCTGCGGGACGGACTCGGGGACATCGCCATCCGGAGCATGGAGCTGTTGATGCTCTACTGGGAGCCGGGCGTTGAGGACATCAGGACTCGGCCAACTTTTTTCAGTCTGGCGCTGGCTGACAACGACCGTCTGACGGCCCGGTGGCCTCAGGCTGGAGGGCAAGGCGGGCAGCAGCGGCATCACCGTGGGGCAGTACGTCAGCGACCAGAACATCGACACCAGCGAAAGAGCGTGGTGGTGGACTGGTATTACAAGCGGGAGAAACCCGGCGGTCAGACCGTGGTGCATTACTGCAAGTTCTGCAACGGTGTGGTGCTCTATGCCAGCGAGAACGACCCGGCGATGGCCGAGACGGGCTTCTACGACCACGGAAAATATCCCTTTTGTGTTCGACCCGCTCTTCGTGGAAGAGAACAGCCCGGCGGGCTTCGGGTACATCGACGTGATGAAGGACACCCAGGACACCATCGACCGGATGACCCAGGCCATGGACGAGAACACGCTGGCAGCGGCCAAGAAACGCTACCTTATCTCGGACACGGCGGGCGTGAACGAGGACGAGCTGCTGGACACGGCGAAGGACGTGGTACATATCACGGGACGGCTGGACGAGCGGGGCTTTATGGAGCTGGAGACGGCTCCGCTGCCCTCCAACACCATCGCATACCAGCAGAACCGCGTGGCCGAGCTGAAGGAGGTCAGCGGCAACCGGGACGTGAGCCAGGGCGGCGCGACCAGCGGCCTGACGGCGGCCTCGGCCATCGCAGCCTTGCAGGAAGCAGGCTCGAAGCTCAGCCGGGATATGCTGAAAGAGCTCTTACCGCTCCTTTGCAAAAGAATGCTACTTCATCATCGACCTGATGCGGCAGTTCTACGACGAGAGCCGCGTCTACCGGATCACCGGCCAGCAGGGCGGCACGGAGTACCGGGAGTTTTCCGGCCAGATGCTGCGGCCACAGCCGGTGGAGAGCGTGGGCGGCGTGGAACTGGGCGACCATGAGCCAGTGTTTGACATCACGGTGAGTGCGGCCAAGAAGAGCACCTTCAGCCGCCTTTCTCAGAACGAGACGGCGAAAGAGTGCTACCAGATGGGCTTCTTTGCGCCGGCCAACGCCGACGCGGCCCTGGCGGCGCTGGACATGATGGACTTTGAAGGCATTGAGAAGGTGCGCCAGCGGGTGGCCCAGAACGGCACCCTGTACCAGCAGCTGCAACAGGCGATGGCACAGATCCAGCAGATGGCGGCAGTCATCGACCAGCAGAACGGCACCAACGTGAGCGAGCAGGCCGGGGCCGCTGCCGCTGCCATGACCGGCGGAGGCGGCGGCGGAGAGGCCGGCGCAAAACGGTGACCAACTCTCTGGGCGGACAGGTGGGCGGCGGGCCAACCCGCTGGCCACCAAGGCAGCCGAGAGGGCGATGAACATCAACAACCCGAATAAGTAGCCCTCTCAGGCGCTTCGCGCCAGCTCTCCCAAGGGGCGAGCCCTTGGCAGGCCGGACAGGCCGGAGCGGGACGATCAAGGCCCAATAGGACACAAAAGGGCGGGCCTTGCCACAGAGGACAAAGAGATCAGGAGGTTATACATGATCAAAATTATCTACGTAGAAGATCCGGAGGGCGGGACGCTGGCGATGAGGGCCGAGGGCCACGCGGGATATGCCCCGGCGGGGCAGGACATCGTGTGTGCGGCGGTGAGCTGCCTGATGCAGACGCTGGCCTACAGCGCCGCGGAGGACGAACACACCTCGAGCCTGCATCTATCAGGGCGAGGAAGGCCCGGTGTTGAATGTGGAGGCGGGCGACAGCGTCCTCATGCGGGACAAGTTCGAACTTGTGGCCGACGGTCTGGACCTGCTGGCCGAACAGTACCCGGAGAATGTGAACTTCAAGAAAAGATGCAAGTGCAGCCCGGCGGTGGACTTGCAGCTGTTTGCGGAGGGCGGTGACGGTGCAGCGGCTGCTGGCGGCGATGGTGCCGCCCCTGCGGCGGCAGAAAAGGCGACGTCTGCCCCCCGTCCAGGGCAAAGGCCGGGAGGCTGCTGCCGCCCAGGTGGACGAGATGCTGAGCCCGGCGGAAGAGCCGGAGGCAGAGGAAGACACCGCCGAAGGCGAGAAACAGGACGGCGCGGCAAACAAGAGCGGCACCGACCCGGAGGCACACCGGAAAGCCTTCGGCGAACTGGATGCGGGGCGAGTACAACCGGGAGTTTGGCGAGATGATCGTGCAGGCCACCCAGAAAGCCTACGACAGCATCCTGAACGAGCAGGGGCCGGTAGGGCGGATCCTGAACGCTCTGGGCCAGAAGTACGGCACTGCTCCCGGCGACTACGAGGCACTGGCTGCGGCCGTGGAGGGCGGCGTCGTGAAGGACGACGCCTACTACGAAGACATGGCCATGAAGAAGGGCATCAGCGTCCAGCTGGCCAAGGAGATGGACGCGCTGGAAAGCGAGAACGCCAAGCACCGCGCCGCCGAGCAGCAGCGGGCGGAAGCCGCAAAGATGGAAGCCATCCAGCAGGAGTGGGACGCCGCCGTGGAACGCATCCGGGCCGAAGACCCGGGCTTCGACGTCAAAGCGGCACTGGCTGACCCGGATTTTGCCCAGATGCTCAAGCTGGGCGTGAAGATGGAGGACGCTTACAAGGCCCGCTATTTCGACGACATCATGGCCCGGCGCACCACCCAGACGGCCAAGACCGTCGAGAAGGGCGTGGAAGCCCGGATCCGCAGCGGGGCGCACGGCCTGCCGAGAACGGCACCAACCCCGGCGGTGCGGCGGTGCTGAAGACGGACGTCTCCAAGCTGACGCCCCAGCAGTGCGAAGAGCTGGAACGCCGCGCCATGCGGGGACAGATCATCACTTTTTAACCGAAAGGCACTGCTGACCGAAAGAAAACCTCTCACCGTTCTTGAGGGAAGATCCGGAAAGCGGAAGCCTCTCAATAAAGCAAGACACGAAAGGAGCACACAAATGAAAATCCACATGAATCTGCAGCTGTTTGCGCAGCCTGCAAACCACACCGGCGCGACCGGCATGAGCGCCGAGATGAAAAGACCTCTACGAGCGAAGCGTCTGCTGGACCAGGCGGAGCCGCTGCTGGTGCATGACCAGTTCGGCGACAAGTACCCCATCCCGGCCAACAACGGCAAGACCATCGAGTTCCGCAAGTACGAGAGCCTGCCCAAGGCCACCGAGCCTCTGACCGAGGGCGTGACCCCCAACGCTCAGGCTCTGACCGTCACCCCCATGACCGCCACCGTGAAGCAGTACGGCGGCTGGGCAGCCATCACCGACGTGCTGCAGCTGACCGCCATCGACAACAACATCACCCAGGCGACCAAGGTACTGGCATCTCAGGCGGGCCGCACGCTGGATACCGTGACCCGCGAGGTGCTGGCGGGCGGCACCAACGTCATCTACGCGCCGGCGGGCGACACCGCCGTGACCAGCCGCGCCAACCTGACCACTGCCAGTGTGCTGACGCCCGACCTCATCGACCAGGCGGCCACTGCCCTGAAGGCCCAGAATGCCGACGCCATCGGCGAGAGCTACGTGGCCATCGTCCACCCCTATGTGGCGTATGACCTGCGCCGCAACCCGGAGTGGATCGATGTCCACAAGTACTCCACCCCCGAGAACATCTACAACGGCGAGATCGGCAAGCTGGCCGGTGTGCGCTTCATCGAGACCAGCGAGGCGAAGATCTGGACCGGCGACGGCTGCCCCACCGGTCTGGCCGTGTTTGGCACTCTGGTGCTGGCAGGCTCACGCCTACGCCGTGACCGAGGTGGAGGGCGGCGGCCTGCAGCACATCGTCAAGCAGCTGGGCGCAGGCGAAGACCCGCTGAACCAGCGCGCGTCTGTGGGCTGGAAGGCCATCAAGACTGCGGAGCGCCTGTGCGAGCAGTACATGGTGCGCATCGAGAGCGTCAGCCCGAAGTACAGCGCGAAGGCGAAGGCAAATTAAGGAGGAAAATACTATGGCGACTAAGAAAGAGACTGCTGCGGCGGATGCCGTGGAGAACGCGGTGGAGACCGAGGCGATGGCCGAGGCAAAGGCCGAAGAGAAGGCCGAAGAGAAGGCCGAAGCAAAGGACGACGGCATGGTGACCATCCACCTGTTTAAGGACGACGACCGCTACGCTGCGCCGGTGTTCGTGGGCGTCAACGGCGACAGCTACCTCATCCAGCGCGGCATCGACGTGAAGGTGCCGAAGGCTGTGGCCGAGGTGCTGGAGCACAGCATCAAGCAGGACGCCGAGGCGGCCCGGAAGAGTCAGGCCATGCAGGCGGCGGCCGGAACCCAGATGATGACCATTTGATAAGAGACCCGGTACAGCAAAGGCACGGCGCTGTGCCGGGTCTTTTTGGTTTAGGGGATAACCTCTCCGTCATCGCTTGCGCGATGCCACCTCCCCTATCGAGGGGAGGCCTTGGCATACCGCAAAGCTTTCCTCTTTTCGCCAGAGGCTCCCCTCGGTAGGGGAGCTGTCGAGCGAAGCGAGACTGAGAGGTTGTTCTTCGGGGGCAACAGAAAGGGAGGATTTAGAGCATGACAGCAGGCGAAGCGATAAAGATGGCCGACGAGCTGAGGCCAAACAACAGCTTTTTCGGACGAGATGAAGCAGCTGTGGCTGCGGCAGGCCGACAGCGGCTTGCGGCGGAACGTGGTGGAGCGCAGCGACACCGGCAGCGACTTCGAGGGGCGCGGCGCGGATATTTTGTGGGAAGAGGGCTGGAATACGACACGCCGCTGCTGGCAGACGGCGCGGCGGAAGCGCTCTATCCCCACTGGCTGGCGGCGCAGATGGACCTGGCCCTGGGCGAGACGGCCCGGGCGGTGAACGAATTGCAGCTCTACACGAGCTATGTGCAGGAGTTTGCGGCGTGGGTGAGGAGAAAGTATATGCCGGTGGGCAGCGGGAGGCTGATGACGTGAGCTTAAACCAGATAACGAACCAGAGGCAGCTGCTGCGGGTATTTGGCGGGCTGAACGAGGGGTATGCCTGCAGCGAGGCAGAGATGAGCGAGGAAAAGAACTTCTCTTCGCGGGGATACCCGGCTCGAGACCCGCAAGCCTCGGCGGAAGGTGCGTCAAGCGACCGGGATGAACGGATGTACCACCTGAACGGCCTTTTGACCGTGGAAGGCACGACCCTGCGGTATGCCCCGGACGACGGCGGCGACGCCGTGGAGCTGGAGAACGCCCTGACGGACAGCGAGAAGAAGATGGTGGGCATGGGAACCAAGGTGCTCATCTGGCCGGACAAGATGGCCTTTGACACCGCGAGCGGAACGCTGAGCGCGCTGGGCTCCAGGCTGGGCAGCAGGGCGGCAGAAGCCTGACCGTGACCCCCTGCGACGCTGCGGGCGTGGTGTACACGCCGAACAAATTCGGCGCGACCGAGCCGGAAAACCCCGAGAACGGCGACGTCTGGCTCAAGCAGGCCGAAGATGCCCCGTGGAGCTACCGCGACGCCCTGAAGCTCTACAGCACGGCGGGCGGATGGCAGAACATCCTGCTGAACTGCTGCCGTGTGACCTGCGAGGGGCTGGGCGAAGCCTTCAAGGCTGGGGATACTGTGACCCTGACGGGCATCCCGGGCGTGGTGAAGAACGCCTATTCCGCCGATTTCGGCGGGGACGTGGTGGTGGACGACGTGGCCGGGGACTCGGTGATCCTCTCCATCGCGCCGGACATCGAGAGCGTTTTGTACTACGGCACCTGTGTGGTGACGGGGCAGAGCGTGGTGTGGACGGCCATGGACGGCAAGACCACCCAGACCTTCGACGGGCCTTTCCCGGACGTGACGGCCCAGCGGCGGGTGCCGGATCTGGACTGGCTGACAGAGCACAACAACCGTGTCTGGGGCTGCTCGAGCACCGAGAACGTCATCTATGCCTGCAAGCTGGGCGACGCCACCAACTGGTTCTCCTATCGGGGCATTGCGGCGGACAGCTATGCCGTGACCGTGGGCAGCGACGGAGCCTTTACCGGCGCGGCTACCTGCATGGGATACGTGCTTTTCTTCAAGGAGAACGGCTTACACAAGCTCTACGGCACCAAGCCCAGCGACTACCAGATGAGCAGCATCCAGTGCTCGGGCGTGGCCAAGGGCGCCCACCAGAGCCTCTGTGTCATCAACGAGACACTGTACTACCTCTCGATGGACGGCGTCATGGCGTGGGACGGCGGCCTGCCCACCAAGGTGTCGGCCTCGCTGGACGAGACGGCCATGAGCCGGGTGAAGGGCGGCCGCCGGCGGGCTGGTGGGGCGGTACTACCTGCACACCGAAAGCCCCGGCGGGCAGCGGCTGCTGGTGTACGACACCGAGAAAGGACTCTGGCACGAGGAGGACGCCACCGGCTGGGCCATGTGCAGCACCGGGCGGCAGCTCTACCTCTGGGACAAAGAGGCCATCTGGGCCGCAGACGGGAGCCGGGAAGCCGGCGGCGAAGAGGACACGGTGGAATATGAGGCTGTGACCGGAGACATCGGACTCGGAGACCCGGACGACAAGTATTGCAGCCGGGTGACGGTGCGGCTGGACGCCATGGAGCGGACCGTGGTGACGCTGTGGGCCAGCTTCGACGGCGGCGAGTGGCAGGAGGTGGGCCGGGTGGATACCGCAGGAAAGCGTGTGCGGGTGAATCTGCCCTTTGTCCCGACCCGGCACGACACCATGCGGCTGCGTCTGACCGGAAAAAGGGCAGATCGCAGTGAGGAGCATCGCCATGACGCTGAGCAACAGCGAGGGCGGAAGAGTGAACGGAGGTGTGCCGAGACGTGGCTAGTATCGTAGGGCTTTCGAAGATCTCCATGCCGAGGCTGGACGGGCTGGATACGGCCAGCGCCCGGGAGTTCTGAGGAATTATCTGTACCAGATGCAGGAGCAGCCTGGAATATATTTTGAGCAACATTGACACCGAGAACCTCTCGGGGGACTTACAGGAGAAGCTGAAATAAGGCGGAGAGGGCCTTTAGAAACGGCAGCAGCTGGGAAGAAAACCTCTCAGCTTTGCAGTCCGCCTGACGGCGGCGCTGCAAAGCAGCTCCCCTCGCTAGGGGGAGCCTTTCTTAAAGGAAGGAGTGTAATTATGAGCAATTTGAGTAATGCGAGAGCACAGCTGGATGCGTGGGAGGCGAAGAAGCCGGAAAGCTACACCAGCAAATACAAGGACAAGATTGACGGCGTGATGGGCAAGCTGGACGGGATGAAGGATTTTAGCTACGACCCCACCCGGGATGCGGCCTACGAGCAGTATAAGAACAGCTACGCCCGGCAGGCGAAGCTGGCCAACGAGAACGCCCAGGCCAACGCCAGCGCCATCTCGGGCGGGTACGGCTCGAGCTACGGCACCCAGGCGGGCCAGAACGCCATGGCGGGACTGAGCAGCGCCACGAACGGGCTGTACAGCCAGGCGCTGAACCAGTACACCCAGAAAAAAAGAGCGACCTGCAGAGCCAGCTGACCGGATACCAGCAGGCCGAGGCACAGGACTACGAGAAGTACCAGACCAACTACCAGAACTGGGAGAACCAGCGCAACTACTATCAGAGCGCGTACAATCAGGCGGCCAGCGAAAGCCAGGCGAAAAAAGAACCGGGGTACGGGATTTTTGAACACTGTGCTGCAAGTGGGCGCAGCGTTACTGGGTGCATTTTTGTAAAGAAAAAAGCCCTGCCCGGGAAGGGCAGAGCGGCGGAAGAAAACCTCTCACCGTTTCTGTCCGCCTGCGGCGGAGCAAAAACGGCTCCCCTATCGAGGGGAGCCTTTCTTAAAGGAAGTCTTATGCAAGATGGAGCTTTTTCCTTCAAGGCGTCCTGAAGAACGCCGGAGAAGTTGATGTGTGCGGCCTCGGCTGCATCATTGAGCCAAGCGGGGACGGAGAGGGTCTTTTTAACAGGGCGGAACTGCTTTTGGTAAGCAGCCATATCAAAGGGACCATGACCACAAAGTCTCCGGCCTCCACCGGAAAGAGGAAGGAACGGAAGGAGTGGGGCAGACAGCGCACTCTTCCAGCATCAGGCCGATGGCATCCTGTGCCATCCGCACAGCCTCATCCATCGTATCGCCCTGCGTAAAGCAGCCCTCGATGTCGGGGACGGTGACAGAATAACCCGTTTCTTCGGGGTGGAACACCGCGGGATAGAAAACAGCGTTCATGGAAATACCTCCTTATTTCTTCAGACCGGCCAGTTTGAGGATATTTTTCTCTGTGCCGGGTTTGAGGTCTTTGGCGTGGAAAGGTACGATAGTGGTCTTGCCGGTGGTGGGGTTGTGGTATTTGCGATGAGAACCGTTGGAGCCTGACGAACACGAAACCGTTCTGCTCGAGCAGGCGAACGATCTCTTTGGGGGTCATTGGCATGAAGATGCACCTCCGAATCTGTAATTATAATATATACGTATTTTACGTATTTGTCAAGAGAGGAGTTAAAGATGGGCGTATTCAAGAGATACAAGAACGCGCAGGCGGCGCAGAAGGACGCGGAGAACGCGATACCGGGGGCGTACCAGAGCAACTACACCGACCGGATCAACGAGGCACTGGACAGCATGGGCGCGGCCAGCAATGCGGGCTACGATGTAGGCACGGACAGCGACCTCTACCGGCAGTACCGCGCGGGGGGCGCAGGCAAATGCCAGGGCGGCGGCTGAGAACGCCGCTGCGGGCGCTGCCGCGCTGAGCGGCGGGTACGGCTCGAGCTACGCAAACAGTGTGGCCCGGCAGGGCTACCAGCAGGCCATGGCCAACATGGACGACGGCCTCGCCGGACTGCGGGACAAGGCTCTGACGATGTACCAGCTGAAGCAGAACGGCCTCTCGGGGCTGCTGAGTGCGCTGCAGAATCAGGACAGCCTCGAGGCGGCAGAGCATCAGGGGCTGTAGCCAACGCGCAGGACTGGCGGGATTACAAGAAGAGCCGGGCAGATCAGGCAGCGCAGGAGAAGAGCGATTTCCTCTCGAACCTGTGGGAGATGGCGAAGAGCGTGGGCAGAGCCGGTCTGACGGCCTACGACACCTACAAGGGCTACACCCAGCAGCAGTGGGAGAACGAGTTTGCCCGGGAACAGTGGGAGTACAACAAAGAGCGCACCGGCCAGAGCGATGCGCTGAATGCCTACGAGCAGGCGTTTAATCTGTACCAGCAGGGAGCGGACGATGCCGCGAACGCCGTGCTGGGCCGGTATGGTCTGGATACCGGAATCTTCGACAATTACAGCGGCGCACCCATCACCCGCGCAGACAAGGCGGGTGCGCTCACGACCGCAGCCGGGCTGGCAGGCGGCGGCAGCGACGAGGCCGCACGGGCGGTGCTGGAACTGTACGGCCTGGATCCGAACTCTGTAGGAGATTACAGGACGATCGCAGGACGGCAGCTTGCAACGACGCTGGCGAAAAAGAGCGCAGGCAGGCTCGGGCAGCTCTTCGGGCAGAAGGAGCGGCGGAACGAAAAGCAGCAGGGGAGCAGCTGGACAAACAGTCAGCTCCTGACGGCACTGGGCAAGTATCAGGCACTGAAGGACGGCGACCCGACGAAGGACATCTACGCCAGCATTTTGCAGGAGGGAGGACTGCTGGAAACCCCGACAAACGAGATGGAGGGTATTACAGATGACGTGCTGAACCGTGTGGCGGGTTATGCGCAGCGTGGCATGAACGGCAGTGCCAGTACGGTAAAGCTTCAGCATGAGGGATACAGCAACGAAGAAATAGCTGACATCTTTAATCGGGCCGGGCTTTGACCGCGAGATACGTTCTCTTTTGCGTGCCAAAAGAGAACCAGAAAAGCACCAGCGATTTCGACGCGCTGGATCCACGAGAAAGGGGCTGCTCGCCCCTTTCAGACCCCGAAGGGGTAGTCGAAACGGAAAAAAGCTAGCCGCTTCGCTTAACGCTTTTTTCTCGTTTCTCCGATTTGAATGAGAACGAGAGACCGGGAGGACGATAAACATGGCTTGGACGGCAGCAGATATTAACAGGCTGGCGCAGGGAGGCAACAACCAGAAAAAATGGACAGCGAATGACATTGCAGCTGGCGTGTCAGGCAAGTTTCCGCTGGACGCTGGAAGCTCTCTGCGGGCGTAAAATGGCGGGCGCTGCTACAGAGGGCAGCGGCAGCGGCCGGGCGCAGGAGCCTGAGAGCCAGCTTTTTGGCCAGGACAGCGTACCGGACGAGTTCGACCGGATCAACCAGTGGATGGACACCGGGGACAACAAGAATCTGGCCGACGCGGTGCGGCGGGTGGACAACACCCACGGCGCGTACACGGACGCCGACCTTATCCAAAAGGGCGGTTGGACGCAGGAGCAGATCGACGAGGCCCGGAAGATGAACGCTGCGCTGGACGCCATCCCTGCATGGAAGCGGTATGCGCGCCGGGCGGCGAACGCCATCGGCGGCATCGGAGACACGGTGGCAGCTGCCCCGGTGCTGGGCGCGGAGTACGGCGTACAGGCGGGAAAGAACATTGACGCCACCCTGAAGAACTGGAAACAGGTGGAGCAGGAGGTAAAGGGCGACGAACACGCCCAGAATCTTTTCGACCTTTTGACCGACGTGGACATGGATTATAACCCCACATGGCCGGAGAGCCGGAACCGGGAGCTCATCTCGATGGGGTACAACTCCAAGGAGATCCGGGAGATGCGCCAGCGGCTGGCCGGGCTGGAAGTGAGCGACGGCATCGACAAGAACCAGAGCGTGGGCTACCAGTCTCTACGACCGCGGCAGCAGCCTGACGGCTGCGGCCCAGAGCGGCCTGAGCCCGACCCAGCGGGCCGTGGCGGGGGCCGTGACCAGCGCGGCGGAGAACCTGGCTGTGGCGGGCGTGAACCCGGCGGCAGTGCTGCCCGTCCTGAGCGCACAGGGAGCGGCAGAGGCCATGGGCCAGAGCGCGGAGAAGGGCGAGAGTGCGGGTAAGGCATTGGGCGGCGGCCTCGCCAAGTTCGGCGCAGGGTGGGCCATCAACTCGGTGGGCGCGGCTGACCTTGCAAAGACCATGGGCTCGGACTACGCGAAGGACACGCTGGCAGGGCAGATCGCGGACTGGGTGCAGGGGCTGGCGGGAAGCTCGGAGCTGGCGAAGCGCTACCCGGCGGTGGCTGCGGCCATCTCGGGCGGCATCGACAACTCGATGCAGGCCTTTGCGGAGACCTATGCCGACATGGCCATTGACGCTGCGCTGGGGGGACAGCGAGGCGGCGAAGAGCCTCTTCAGCAAGGACACCTTCCTCACCGCGCTGGAAAGCGGACTCTCCGGCGGTGCATCCGGCGCGCTGGGCGGCGCTGTCGGCACGGGGCTGCACAGCATGAGCGAAGCGCTGGACAGGCAACAGCGACGACCGCCGCCAGTGGCGGAAACAGGGAGGAGCTGTTGGGGCCGCGGCCGGCAGGATATGAGGCCCGCCCAAGGGCCGAAATAGACGCCGGGAGCCGCAACCCGGGCTCCTTTAATGAGGCAGCGGATGACTCCGCTGATAGAGCGCTGGCAGGGGGAGAACCTTTCAGCCAGGCTGCACCTGCGGCCACTGAAAACATCGGCGGGCGGGAAGAAAACCTCTCACCGTTCCCGTCGGCTGACGCCGCGCGAGAACGGAGCTCCTCTATCAGGGGAGCCTTTCTTAAAGGAAACTCCACTGAAAGTATGCAGCGGGCAGAAGAGACGGCTGTGAACGATGACCCGGCGGTACATACTGCGGCGCAGAACGCCAGCATTGAGGAATACAAGAACAGCGTTGACCCGGGGCTGGCGGAGTACGTTGACCGGGTGCGGGCAGGCGAGAAGCTGGAGCCCTACGTCGTGGCCGAGACGGGCGACCGGATGCGCAGCGCCATGATGGAGTTGACGGACCTGGAGAAGGTGGGCGACCGCACCCTGATGGACTCGAACGCCGTGCAGCACATCACCAACCGGCACGCAGGCGGAGACGGCAGCGCCGACGGCACCATGAAGGAGAGCGCAGACGTGGCCCGGGCGGCGTATGTGCTGAACAATTTTGACAATGCGTACCTGGCAAAAGACCGGGCAGATGGGTACATGACGAGCAAAGGTAAACGTGCTCCTGTCGTTATCTTTGAGAAAAAATCGACGGCAGCCACGCTGTCGTGGAAGCCGTCTGTGATACAAAGAAAAACACGAACTATATTGTCACCGAGTATCTTGCGAAAAACGGTGTGGACTTAACAGAAGTGACGAGAGGCTTGCGATCCCCCGTGAGTGCCGCGTCCGACCCTGAGGTTCACGTCCGAAACGTAGTCGTAGACCCTCCCGCCACAGCAGAGGAGTTGCAGTCCTCTATGGATGCCGCGTCCGACCCCAGAGATACGCCCGAGACGTTAGCTGATCTACCCTCTGCCAAGACCAATATAGCACCGGGGGCGGGGTTGTCAACACGCCCTCTCAGTCGGCTGCGCCGACAGCTCCCCAGAGGGGCGAGCCACTGGCGAGTCTGGCAGGTCTGAGCAGGACGCTGGAAGTGCTGCGGGGCGTGAAAGAGCGGGCGCTGCTGCACAGGCAAGCAGGAGCTACGTCCAGGAGGCGCTGACGGCGGACGAGAGTGCGCTGGACGCCGGCGGTTGGGCGAGCAGGGGAGCAGAAAGCGGCGGCGGCACAGCTGGCCCGGGCGGGCAGGGTGAGCACGCAGGGCGTGCAGACCATCGTGGACAATATGCCCGGCGGCATCGGTGCAGGCGTGTACACCCAGGCTGCGAAGGCACTGTACCGGATGGGCGTGAACGAAGTGGGCAGCTTTGCCGAGGCGCTGAAGCTGACCGGCCCGGAAGGCAGCATGGGCGGCGCAGTGCGGCAGGTGCTGGCGCTGGGCAAGCAGGGCGAGAACGCCCTGAAGCTGGCCTATTTACAGGGCAAGGGCGAAGCCGAAGTCTACAACGCCCACAAGGCCGGGGAGCTGGGCAGCGGAAAGGGCGCGGTGCGACCGGACGCCGGGACGGTATACCGGGGCGACAAGGCCGTGAGCGGGGACAAGAGCGCAGACGAGGCCTTTTTTGAAGCTGACGGCCCAGAGCACCGGCACGGCCATCCACCGGATGATGCAGGGGCTGGAGAACAACGCCAAGGGCTGCATCAAGGCCGCTGCGGGCGAGATGTTCTTTGCCGGAGACTCGGGCAGCGAAACGGTGATGCACGAGACGTTCCACGCGCTGAACCAGTGGAGCGCCGAGACGGGGCAGGCCGTGATGGACCGGCTGCTGAACTATCTTGTGCAGCAGAGCGGCGCAGAGAGCACCGAGAAACTCATCCAGAGCCACCTCGACAAGTACGCCGAGGCCGGGCAGCAGGCCTGACCTACAACCAGGCTCTCGAGGAGATCACCGCCGATGCCATGGAGACGGTGTTCGTCACGGCGGAGAGTTTCCGGGACTTTGTGCGCCAGCAGGCAGCCGAGGCACGGATGAACGCCGACGCCCGGGGCATCATCGGGAAGGTGATGGACAAGATCCAGAACCTGCTGGAGAGTGTGCTTGCAGACGTGGAGCGCTTCCTCAAAAAAAAGAACCCACCAACGCCGCCGCCAAGGCTGCGAAGAGCCTGACGGAGGAGCAGCTGCGGGATCTGCGTGCGCTGTATTTTGAGCATCAGATCGCAGCGGGCGAAAAGTACCGGGAAGCCATCCGCGACGCAAAGCAGGGCAGCAAAAACGCCGCAGCCTCTGAAACAAAGGACGCGGCGGTAAAATACTCCATCGATGTCGGCTTTGAGAAAGCCATCGAGGGGCTGGACGAAGACTCGACCAAGCGATATGCTATCCGGGTGGGCAGCACTTCAGAAGTGCTGAAGAGCATCGGTGTGAAAGACAAGGATATTTTCTGGCAGGCTGGAAAGCTTCGGAAAATACTGAACAAGCACAGTATCGCAAACCACAATGCGGCGACTGAAGAAGGCTCCATTATGACCAAAGAAATTCTGAAACAGGTTCCGCAGGTTTTGGGACATCCCATCATTGTACTGCACTCGGATACGAGCCGGAATGCGGACTATGCCAGCCGGATATTCATGTACGGTGATGTAAAGGACGCGGCCGGAAAGCCGGTGAATGTGTCGCTGGAGCTGCTTCCGACGGACAGAAATGGTCTGGTGGTAGATAATATCGCGGTGCTGAGCGCATACGGCCACGAAAGCTACAGAACCGGAAAGGTGGTACAGGGCGAGATACTTTATGTTGACCCGGACACAAAAGAACCGCCGCTTGGCTGAGGGGTAATAGGCTACGATTGCCGTTCTCCCTCGCAAGCGGTGGCTCTAAAGCTACTTTACACTATGCCGACGGAAATGTCAAGGCCGTGACCGCCGAGCCGTTGCCGGGACGACCGCTGTACTACCTGAAGGCCGTGACGGAGGCCGAGGCCCAGAAGCTCTACCCGGAAAAAACAGCCGTGAAATACCAGGCTGGAGGTGGACGCAGACAGCCGGGATGCAAACAACAGCAGCGGCCTCGGGGACGTGGCCGCCCAGATGGAGACGGTCCGGAAGGCTGTGGAGACAGGCGGGAACAAGCGGGTGTCGGAAGAGGGCCTGCGAAGCATTGCACAGGCTGTGCGGGCTGACCACGGCAGCAAGGTGAGCGCCAAGTGGCTGACGGAGCGGCTGGGTGCGCTGAGCGACTACCTGAGCCAGGGCAAGGGGGTGGACTGGGCTGACGCCAACGCCTTTGTGATGGACATCGCCGAGCAGATCATGCAGAAGAGCGCAAAGCGGAACGACGAGCTGTGGAAGGCATACCCGGAGCTGCACAAGATGAGTATGCAGCTCGAGAAAGGCTCGGCGGCCTGCGGCGAGATCCTGTACCGGTACGGCAGCTGGGCAAACGCCCGGAAGGAGGCGGCCCGCCACGGCGTGAGCCTGACCTACACCAAGGACGGACAGGCCAGCCGGTGGGACGGAGACTTTGCAGAGCTGCAGAAGCTGGGCGCGGGACTGCTGCCTGCCGAGACGCCCAGCAGCGCCGCCGACGCTCTGGAGGCCATGATGAGCGCCCACGACGCCATCAGACCCACCTTAGAGAACGCCTATGACGAGGACTGGGACGGGGCGAAGCAGGACATCGCTATGCAGATCTGGCAGCGGTACATGAACACGCCGGAAATGGCCATCGGCGAGAACGCCCAGCTGCGGGAACAGTTTGCCCAGCAGCGGAAAGAGGTGCGGGACATTGCCCGGCAGCAGGCGCTGGAAGCAAGAGCCAAGGCCCAGATCGCAGCGGCGCAGCAGGCCAGGGAAGCACAGGACGACCTGCTGGAGCCCTACCGGAGAGCTGCGGCCAAAGCGAACTACCGGAAGGAAGTGGCGGAGCAGTTTGCGAAAAAGCAGAAGGCCAGTGTGGAGGCCCGGGTGCAGGCTGGAAAAGGATAAGCGGCTGAAGCAGGTACAGAAGGCCCGGGATGCCCGGGAGATGGACAACACCCGGCGGAGCGTGCAGAAGCTGACAAGTGAGCCTGACCCGGATGATCGAGAAGCCCAGCGAGAAGTGCTATGTGCCGGAGTATCTGGTGAACAAGGTGCGGCCGGTGGCGGCGCTGGCCAACGACGCCATCGGCAACCACGAGGCGGCGAAGAAGCTGCGGGCGAAGGTGAACGACATCTACGGCCCGCGGCCGGCGGACATGAGCATCCGGGACGCGATGGACGGCCTGAAGAGCGGCATCACCCGGGAAATGAAGATGGGAGAGCGGGCGGCGCTGGAATGGGAGAACAGCAAGCTGGCCGACGCCATTGACGACTGGCTGACCGACGTGAACGAGAACCGGCAGCTGAAGATGGAAGAGTTGCGGGGGCAGATCGAGCAGACGAACAAGTGGCTGCCGGAGGACACCCCGGAGAAGCGGGCCTGGCTCAAGCGGCTGAACGAGGATCTGCAGGCCTACCGGGACGGTGCGATGGCGTCGCTGAGCGTGGAGGAGGCTGCGGGGGCTGCGGGAGATCATGGAGCAGACCATGTTCATCGTGAAGAACGAGGCCGTGATGCTGGGCAGCATCGAAGACGTGATGATAGACGACTTCGCCGAGGGGCTGCACGGTGAGCTGAAGGAGGTGGCCGCCAAGCAGAAAAAGGGGGTGCTGGCCCAGCCTGGGACGTGCGGCGCGGGACGTGTACCGGATAAACGCCACGAACATCGAGCGGAACTTCGAGCGCTTTGGCGGCTATGCCCACGGCGGCTTTATGGAGCAGCTGGGGCGGATGCTGAACGACGGACAGGCCCGGAAGAGCCGGATCACCGCCGAGGGCGAAGCCATCTTTGCCGACCTGACAGGGCCGAAGCACGAGAAGGAGCTGTACCATTTACCCATGATCTGGTGGACATTGGGCTGAAGACCGAGGACGGCAGGCCGTGGCTGGTGACCCACGACGTGATGGCGGAGCTGTGGGTGCAAGCTGCAGAACCGGCAGGGTATGCACCACCTGCTGCACGGCGGCGCGACCATTGCGGACATGAGCCTGACCACCAGGGGCCTGAAGGGCGTGGGACGCCAGCGGGCCGAGACCGTGAAGCTGGGCGAGCTTGTGACGGTGGACGAGAGCGGGAACAAGCTGAACGCCTACGAGGTGAGCCAGCGGGAGGACGCGCTGCGCACCAGCATCATCGGGGAGATCGAAAAGAACCTGACCGAGTACGACAACAAGATGATCGCAGCGTTCCGGGAGCTGGGCAAGCTGACCAAGGGGTACATCAACGAGACGAGCCTTGCGCTCTCCGGCGTGAAGAAGGCCCGGGTGGACAATTACATCCGGCTGCACGTTGACCGGAACACCAACGCGGAGCAGAACACCGGCATCCAGTACGACAACAGCGTGGGCAGCGAGGGGCTTTTTGCAGAGCCGCGTGAACAGCTCGAAGCCTCTGGAGCTGGTGGGACTGGTGCGGCAGGCGGCGGAGAGCATTGAGAACACGGCCCAGTATGCAGGCATGGCCATCCCGCTGCGGAATGTTGAGAAGGTGATGAACTCGATGCAGGGCGGAAAGAGTCTGTACGGCCAGATGGAGAAGGTATGGGGCGAGACGGGCCGGAGCTACCTGAACAAGGCGCTGGCCGACCTGTGCGGCACCAGAAACGACCACGAGGTGTTCGACCGGCTGTGCAGCACCCTGCGGGGCAATGCCGCCGCTGCCGTGCTGACCGGAAACCTGAACGTAACGCTCTTGCAGGCAGCCAGCCTGCCGACCGCAGCCGCAGAGCTGGGCTGGGGAAGCACGGGAAAGTCGGTGCTGCAATTTGTGAAGAACGTCTCGCCGAGCAAGCTGGCGGAGATCGAGAAGCTGGCCTACGAGCACGGCGACGCAATGCTGCCCACCCGCCTGCGGGGAAGCCGGAGGGGAGAGCTGGGGAGCGCCGAGAAGGGCGTGGTGGGTACGCTGCACGACAGCGCCCGGAACGGAGACAACGCCATAGTGCGGGCCGGTGTGAAGGCGGCAGACGCCATTGGCGACTTTACCAGCGGAAGCATCGGGAAGGTGGACGAGATCACGACAGCAGCGCTGTACTACGGCGCGATGGAGTATGTGAAGAGCCACCCGGAGGAGTTCGACGCCGAGGCGGCCGTCTACGACAGCCCGGCCTACTGGGAGGCTGTGAAGCAGAAGCACCAGCGGGTGATCGAGCGGATCCAGCCCAACTACACCGCCATGCAGCGGACTGGCTTTCAGCGCACGAAAAACCAGGCGGCCAAGTTCCTGATGATGTTCAGCACCCAGCGCCAGCAGAACGCCCAGATCCAGGTGAGCGCGCTGGAGGACGCCGCGGCGCAGGCGGCACGGTACAAGGCAGACCCCAGCGCAGCCAACAAGGAGGCACTGGAGACGGCGAAGAAGCGGCGGGCAGACGCCATCTTCAGCCAGATCGTGCAGACGGCCCTGATCGCAGGGCTGGGCGTTGGGGGTGAAGCTGCTGTTCCACAAGTGGGGCAACCTGCAGGATGAGAACGGCGACATGACCGGGTGGAGCCTTTTTGAGCAATTTTATCTATCAGTTCTTCAACAGCGGGGTGAGCAACTTTACCGGCGGAAGCGAGGCGTGGAGAGCCACCGAGACGGTGCTGACCGGAAAGAGCTTTGGCAGCTACGACACCATCAGCATGACGGGCTTTTCAGCCGTGAACGACATGACCAAGAGCATCGCGAAGCTGAACGGCCTGCTGGACAAGGACACCAGCGAGATGACGGAGGAGGAGTTTGCGGAGTACGAGAAGAGCGTGCGGTGGGCGTGGGCAGACGCTGTGGGCCAGCCTGGCCATGCTGGAGGGCATCCCCTACAACAACGTGAAGAAGTACGTCAAGGCCGTGAACGAATGGATGGACAGCTTCCAGAAATGGAAGGAAGAGGGCAAAGTGAGCTTTGACTCCACGCCCTCTTCGGCCACCGGGCAGTACGACCGGCTGTACAACGCCATCCAGAGCGGGGACAGCGAGGAGGCTGCTGCGGCGATGAAGAAGCTGGAACAGATGAACAAGACGGACAAGGTGGACAGCGAGCCTGGCAAGGCGGCTGAAGCAGTACGACGCCGACGTGCTGGCGGCGGCTGAGGCCCGGAACGCCGGGAAGACCCGGGCAGAGGAAAAGGCCCGGCAGGCCGTATTCGAGAAGCTGCGGAGGGGCTGGGCGTCGCCCCGCGACGGACAGAGCCAAGGGCAAAGCGGACGCGGCCCGGCGGGCGCAGCTCATCGACCTTGTGAACAAGGCGGTGGACGGCAAGGCGGACGAACTGCTGGCGGGCAGCAAGGACGGCAGCATATACGACGCGCTCCTGGACGAAGTGGAAAATGGCCGGGCAAGGGACGCGCAGGAGGAGCTTGACCGCCTGATGACCGCAGGCAAGGACAAGGGCAGCATCAAGAGCAAGATCACGGAGGCCGAGAAGGAAGAGTATCTGGCAGGAAACGACCACGACCGGGAGAAGCTGGAGAAGAAGCTGCTGGCCCTCGAGGACGCAGACGGAAAGCCCCTGTACGAGGAAAAAACCTTGCGCAGTGGGTAAGCACTGCGGACAAGAAGGCGGAGAAGGTGAAGGACGAGAGAAATTGGTGGGAGGAGGTGAAATAAGATAAGGGCAGACGCTCTGGTGATGACCGGGGCGTCTGCCCTTTTTGTATGTACGCTTTGGGAAAGTCTGCAACGGCGACGACCGCGCCAGTGGCCGAAACAGGGAGGAGCCTGTTGGGGCAGCGGCCAGCAAGATGCAAGCGGCAGCGCAGCAGATGCTGGGAGCCGCAACCCGTGCTCGCCTGCGGCGAGACCACAAAACTACTGCGGGCTTGCATAAGTCCGCAGTAGTTTTGAAGCAGGGGACGTGGTAGGCTGGAGAAGAAGAGGCTTTAGAAACGGCAGCAGCCGGAAGAAAACCTCTCAGCTTTGCAGTCCGCCTGACGGCAGCGCTGCAAAGCAGCTCCCCTAGCGAGGGAGCCTTTTTCAAAGGAAGGAGCCTCAGAGTGAAAGTAAGGATCATCAAAGACCGATTCGGCGGGATGGGCTGGCGGGCCGAGCCGGGCGTGCTGCACCTGGGCGGCGTAGGAACGGCGGGCGTGGAGAGCCTGAGTTTCGCGCTGCCGGAGGAGTGGGATGGGATGGCCGTGACCCTGCACATCGAGCAGGACGGCGGCACAATGCCCCAGCCGGTGCTGCTGGACGAGAGCCGGACGGTGACGGTAGACCACCGCTTTACCACTGCCCGGCAGGGACTGTGGATGCTGCTGGCCCAGAGCGCGGACGGCTACACAGCCATGAGCTGCCCGGCGAAATACGACTGCTATGACACCATCGGGCTGTCGGGTACGGTGGAGGACATCGACCCAAGCGTATACGCCCAGTTTGTGGCGCTGGTGCAGCAGGCCGTGAACACGGCCATGAACGAGGGCGCGGCCGCAAAGGATGCGGCAAAGACGGCGCAGGCGGCGATGGACGCCGCCCAGAAAGGCGCTGCGGCCACCCAGAAGGAGCGGATGAGCGCCGAGGACGCCAAAAACGCCGCTGCCCTTGCGGCGGCAAGGACGCAGGCGGACATTACGGCTGCGGCCGCCAGCGCGGCCAGCGCACTGGGCGCGGCAAATGAGACACTGGACGCCTGCACCGCTGCCACTCAGGCAGCGAACCGGGCGGCGAACCTCGCCCCCAAAAAGGAGGAGCGCCGCCTGCTGATGCGTCTGCTGCGGGAAGCTGCCTACCAGACCAGGACTGCCGACACCCTGCTGGACCAGCCTGAGCGGGGTATGGGCCGAGGTGCCGGTGGAGGCCGTGCGGCTAACCCGGGACAGCCTGACCTTGCACGTGGGCGACCGGGCGGCGCTGGGGGCGCAGGTGAGCCCCGAGGAGGCCACCGAGCAGACCGTGCTGTGGGAGAGCAGCGACGAGACCGTGGCCACGGTGGAGGACGGCGTCATCACGGCAAAGACCCCCGGCGGGACACGGATCACGGCCCGGGCGGACGGGTGCAGCGCAGAGTGCGCCGTGCTGGTGAAGCCGGCAGTGGAGCGGGTGAGCCTGAGCACCGACGCCCTGGCCCTGACGGCGGGTGAGACGGCGGTGCTGGACGCAGCCGCCGACCCGGAGGGCGACGTGGCGTGGCTGAGCAGCGACGAGACCGTGGCCGAGGTGAGCAACGGCACCGTGACGGCCAAAAAGCCGGGCGCTGCGGCCGTCCTCGCGGCCAGCGGCGGGAAATATGCCTGCTGCACCGTCCGGGTGCGGGAAGCAGAGGTGCCGGTGGAGACCGTGGCCCTGAGCCAGACCGCCCTGGCGCTGAAGCCGGGGAGACTGCGGCCCTGACGGCCACAGTCAGCCCGGAGGCCGCTGATCAGGCTGTGGTATGGTACAGCGCCGACCCGGAGACCGCCAGTGTGACCGGGGGCGAGGTGGTGGCCATCTGCGCCGGAACAACGGAGATCGCGGCCATTGCGGGCGGCGTGAAGGCGGCGTGCAGCGTAACGGTAGCCGAGGACGGCCTGAGAGCCGCCAGCCTGATGCTGAGTGCCGGGACGCTGGAGCTGACGGAAGGCAAGACCGCGACCCTGACGGCCACGATGCTGCCCACCAGCATCCCCAGAGCAGCATCGTATGGACCAGCTCCAACGAAGAGGCTGCCGTGGTGGACGGCGGCGTGGTGACGGCCCGCGCCGCCGGTGCGGCCATCATCCGGGCCAGCGTGGGCGGCAAGACGGCAAGCTGCACCGTAACCGTAAAGGCGGCGAGGGTGCCGGTGAGCAGCGTGACGCTGGACCGCAGCACCCTTGAGCCTGAGTGTGGACGGCACGGCCCGGCTGACGGCCACCGTGCGGCCCGAGAATGCCGACGACCGCACCGTGGTGTGGCAGAGCAGCCGGGAGGACGTGGCCACCGTGAGCGGCGGCATCGTGCGGGGGGCGTGGCCGAGGGCAGCGCGCTCATCAGCGCCACGGCAGGCGGCGTAAAGGCCGAATGCCGCGTAACGGTGAGCCAGGCGCTGGTGTGGTGCAGCGTGGTGAACCGGCTGAGCCATGTGACCACCGACCAGACCGCCGTCGTGGTAGCGAAGGGCCGGGCCTACAAAGCCGCCCTGACCGCCGAGAGCGGGTACACCCTGACCGAGGTGAACGTGAAGATGGGCAGCGAGGACGTGACCGGAAGTGCGTGGAATGCCGAAGAGGGCTGCGTGAACATCGAGACCGTGACCGGAAACATCGTCATCACGGCAAAGGCGGAGGTAAAGAATGAGTGAACCTATCTACAACAGCGCCGGTGAGGTGCTGTACCCGGGCCTTGCGGGCGACGGGGCCGGATACCGGGGAAGCCGGCTTGTGACCCTGACGCCGGAGGGCTGGGAGAAAGCGGAAGGAAAGTGGCCCCTGATGCAGGCCGCCCCGGTGCCGGAAGCGAAGATCGGCTACGTAGCTCTCGGCTCCTACCCGGACAGCTACGGCGCGGCGGCGCAGGAGGCGGGATGCCCGGCCTACTGCGAGGCGCGGGACGGCTTTGTCTGCTTTTACGCCCGGGCGAAGCCCTCCGGCGACATCCGGGTGCAGGTGACCCTGCTGGGCGAAGCGGGCGGCGCTGCGGTGGCCGGGCCGGTGGCGGGGAGCGGCGTGAGGGCCCCACCCTCACCATCTCCGGCGCTGCGGCAGCGGGCGTAAGAATTAAAATGCTCGAGATGCAGTTCGGCTCTGGCATTGATGGGTCTAGTTTCGTTACTGCCTTTGACACGCTTGACGTAGAGGCTGACGGGTGTGTGGAACAAGAAAGCGAGCCGCATTGATTTTTAAGGGAAGGAGGATCAGAAATATGCAGATCAAAGACCTGGCCATCGGGGACGGATACGTCTATCTGATGGAAGACGGCGCCAAAGTCAAGTTTTACGCGCTGTGCCACAACTATGAGTCTGTCCTGAACGGCATGGGACGGACCATGTTTTGCCGGGAGAGTCCGGCAATTTGACTCTGGACAAGTTCACAGCTGCCGTACAAAAATGGATCTCCACCACATCATATAAGTATCAATATACTACTTGGAGCGGAAGCTATTCGAAAGTACAGACGGGTTCTGCAAATTTCTTTTCACTATCAGCAATAGAGCTTAACATGGCTACAGATTATTATACGAAGGGGCTTGCAGATGGCTCGGCTCTTTCGGCGGCAGCCAGAACCCGGGTAGGATATATCATAACAGCCAGCGACACTTCCTTCTGGACAAGAAGTACGGACACGAGATCGAGCGGCTATCATAAAGAAGATGGCGACAATGTTTACGATTACGATTATTATTATGCCGTTGTCGGTGCAAGCGGCTCCAGTATATCGTTCTCTAAATTCGATAGATATAAAACTAGCCTGGCCACCCTTCCCTGTTTCACCTTGCCGGAGACGCTGTACATCGACAAGGATGGTTTCCCGACCGTAAACCAGCCCCCGAAGTAACCAGCGATGTAGGAGCCAGCAGGGGGCAAAGCTTGGAGAAAAATGCACCCTTTACGGTGGGGTACACCGTGACCGACGGCGACGGAGACCCCATGACCATCACCGAAAAGGTGAACGGCGTGGAGGCTGGCCGTCCGTGAGAGCGTGGCTACCGGCACCGAACTCACAGTGCAGTGTCTGAGCGAGAAGGCCCTGTTCCAGCAGATTCTCAACGGAGAAAACACCCTGACTTTGGAAGTTGACGACGGCAAGACCACGACAGAGTGGACCGCTACCTTTACCAAAAATGTGACCCGTGCCGTCCTCTCGCTGACCCAGCCCCTAACGGCGGACGACACCATCACCGTGGCTGCGCTGACGCTGGAGGGCAGTTTTCCGGCAGACATGAGCCTGACCGTGGAGGCTGACCAACAACGGACTGGACGACAGCCCTGCGTGGGAGAACTGCACCGACATCCAGCGCGGCGAGAGCCGGGCATTTGTACACCACGCCTTTGCCAACAAGACCGCCGCCAAGGGAGCGGCCTTTAACTACAAGGTGACGATCACTCGGGGGCTTCCGGCGTCGGCGGCACTATCACCATGATCGGAGGTGTTATCGGATGAGCCTGCGTAAGGTAGAAAAAGAGTCTGCGGGCGAATAAGAGTCGGTGGGTAATGTGAGGGGTGATTCCGATGGAAACCATTCTCGCCGCCCTCATCACCGGGGCCGTGACCCTCATCGGCGTACTCATCGCCAACAGCAAAAGTCAGGCAGTGACCGACACCAAGCTGGAAGAGCTGACCCGCGAGGTTCGGGAGCATAACAATTTTGCCCGCCGCGTCCCTATTTTAGAAGAACAGATGAAGGTGGCTAACCACCGGATATCTGACTTAGAAGATCACGAACTCGTAATGAGCAGGTCGTCCGTTCGAATCGGATCAGTAGCTCCAACCAGTGAACGTACAATTAGTGACATCTGCCGCGAATTTGGCGTCAATGAATCATGGCTGCGCACCGGAGAAGGTGAAATGTTCGCAGCGCCAACTGCCGCCAGCGATAAAATTATGGACTTTGCTGCAGAGGTTGCACGTAATGACGACAAAAAGAATTTCGTAAGCGATTGGTTGTCATGTTGGCCGACTTAGAGCCGAAGGACTGGGAACTACTCGAGCGTATGGCAGAAAAGCTGACAACGTAAAAAGAGGCAGTTTCCCAAAAGGCTCCCTCTAAAGTAGAATGATTGCCTCCTCACCGCAATTCAGATGAGCCTCAGGACTTCAGTAATTAAAGCTTGCATTATCAGCTGGACCATATCAGGTATAAAAGGAGCAGGGAATATGGATGAATTGTATTTGCGGCTGGCTGCACTGGCCCGGCGATTCGGAGCAAAGCGGCTCGTGCTGTTTGGCTCACGGGCCAGAGGGGACAACCGCCCCAACAGCGACATGGATCTGGCCGTGTACGGGATGCCGCCAGACAACCGAGCAGAATTTTGGATGGAATGCGAAGACCTGCCCACGCTGCTGAAATTTGATATTGTCCATATGCAGGACGGGATGAATCCCGCCTTTGTTGCAAACATTGAAAAGGATGGTGTAGAGGCTGATGGATAAGCTGCATGAAAAAAATATAACTATCTTAAGGAAGCTGTGAAGCGGCTGCGTGAGGCATTGGATGATTATAAGAAATACCCGCTGGATTCTGTGCGGGATGGTGCCATCCAGCGCTTTGAGTTTTGCACGGAACTTGCATGGAAAACTATGAGGGAATATCTGCTCGACCAGGGATATACCAATATTAACAGCCCCGAAAGAGGTCATCAAGCAGGCTTTTGCTTTCGGCATGATAGAGGATTCGAAAGTGTGGCTGGAGCTGCTGAACGACCGCAATTTGACCAGTCATGTTTATGATGAGGCGACTGCAAGAGCGATTTTTTGACCGTATCGAAAGCCAATATCATTGAATTAGACAGTGTGGAGATCGCAGCCGCCGTATTCGGGAACTGTGACCGAAACATCCGAATGCTGGAGAAAGAGTTCTCGGTAACAGCGGTATGCCGCGGCACGATGCTGCGCATCTCGGGCGAACCGGCAAATGTCGCCGCCGCGGCCCGTGCGGTGGAGGGGATGCTTCTTCTGATCGAGAACCATACCCCGCTGGAAGACCAGACCGTGCGCTACTGCCTGAGCCTTGCGCATGACGGCGAGGAAAAGCGCGTCCGGGAGCTGACCGAAGACTTCGTGACGGTGACGGTCAAGGGCCGTCCCATCCACCCCAAGACGCTGGGCCAGAAGGAATACCTCAACGCCATCCGGAAGAATGCCGTGACCTTTGGCGTCGGCCCGGCGGGTACGGGTAAAACGTATCTGGCTGTCGCAATGGCCGTCAAAGCCTTTAAGGCAAAAGATGTTTCTCGTATCGTCCTGACCCGCCCGGCGGTGGAGGCAGGCGAGAAGCTGGGCTTTCTGCCGGGTGAC
>VOFD01000857.1_pt1 | contig 29847 bp, 19 predicted proteins | sample 5384101 | NCBI WGS metagenome assembly VOFD01 (sample SAMN12384723, study PRJNA508395) | human gut metagenome | isolation source: healthy gut C | host: Homo sapiens
CCCCAACCTGCTGACCGAAGTGGCACTTGGCGGCACGTATCACAACTGCCCGAAGAACGCCACGGAATGCGTCATCCCCGAGGGCATCGAGCATATCGCACCCTATGCCTTCAGCAATTGCCAACTCTTGCAGCGGGTGACGATACCGGAGAGCGTGAAGACCATCGGCGAGGGGGCCTTCCAAAACTGCGTCAGGTTGCAATCCATAAAAATCCCCGGCCAAGTGCGCCGGATTGAAGACCGTACCTTCGAAAACTGCTGGTTGCTTACCTCCGTGCAGCTCTCCGACTCGCTGGAACATATCGGGAACTACGCTTTCCTGTCTTGCTCGTTTGCGCACATCAGCTTGCCGGAGGCGCTGACTTCTATCGGCTCCTATGCTTTCCAAGGCTGCACTTACTTGGAGGAGATTGACCTACCAGACAGCATAAAGTCCTTAGGCGCTACATTTTATGAATGCGTGTCCCTATGCTCGGTCGACCTGCCGGATGGGCTGATTCATATTAGTAACTACACTTTTTACGGCTGCAAAGCCTTAACGTCAATCAGCCTGCCGGATGGAGTGACATATATCGGGGAAAACGCGTTCTTGAATTGCAGCGCGCTGAAGACCATCCACATCCCGGCCGCCACGACAACTGTAGGGTACGAGGCTTTCAAAGGATGTAAGGAGCTGGCTTCCATCACGGTAGACGAGGACAACGAGGACTATTTGTCATACGGCGGCATATTGTATAGCACCGACTTATATAGCGGGGAGATACGCTATAACATTGATTGCATCCCCGAAGGCATCACGGAAGTGGCCGCACCGCCTTTCTTGGATTATTATCCATCCTCGCTTGAGATTGACGCGAACTTCTGCAGCCGACATCCGAAAGTGCGCTCCGTGGTGATTCCCGCTTCCTGGGAAGGAGGATATTCGTCCGGCCAGAAAAGGACTTTCTTGGGCGAAATCTTCCAAAGTTTTGTCGGGGACACCACCTACACCGAGACGGTGGACAGGGTGCAATGGACCTATAAAATCACCAAGTATTCCCTGCCGGCCCAGATTAAGAAACTCACCCTCTATTGCGACACGCTCTACCAGTCGAACATGAACCGGGTGAGCAGCAGCTCCGTCAACGGCTACACAGGCAAATGGAATGGCTACGGCGTGTTCATGAACGACCTGGACACGCTTGTCATCTACGCCGCCACGGATATTGACCCGTCCGTGCTGAACTCACGCTGCCGCAACCTGAAGTCGCTCACGCTGAACCGCGTGGAGACGCTGCCCGCACAGTGCTTCAAGGATATGGACCATCTGCAGAGCCTGACGATAGATAGCGCGGGCGTGATGGAGCAAGGAAGTATGCAGCATCTGGTAAGCCTTAAGGAACTGACGCTCCCGTTCGCCGGCGCCGGTTCGGCCTATACGGCAAGCAGCTTCGGCGAACTGTTCGGTTCGGTGGCCAACGACAAGAAGCAGCGCGTGGTGCAGTTCAAGGAGGACGGCAGCAGCCAGACCTATTATGTGCCCGCCGGGCTGGAGATGCTCACACTCAAGGACGGTTTCGAATCATTGCCCTACGGTGCGCTCTACAACTGTAGTATGCTGAAGGAGATTGTCTTCCCCTCCTCGCTCTACATGGTGGGCGAGCGTGCGCTGTACGGTTGCGCGGGGCTGACGGACATCTACTGCAAGGGGGCCGAGCCTTCGTCTGCCTACAGCAACACGTTCGAGGGCGTGCGCGTGAATTCCTGCAAGCTGCATGTGCCTTATAATTCATCGGACATGTACCGCCGCAGTACGGGATGGAAGGATTTCTATTACATTGAGGAGGAGGCTCCCATCACCATCAGCGTGGTGAAGAACATTGAGAACGCTGGTGTGATTTATGGGTTGCAGGAGTATCAGGCAGGCGATGAGGCAGAATTGCAGGCCGTGGCCAACTCTGGCTATGTGTTCTCTGGTTGGACAGAAAACGGGGTGATAGTGTCCACTGAAGACATTTACGTCTTTACGGTAGAAGGTGACCGAGAACTGATTGCCGTGTTTACCCCCGTGAGCGGCAGCAATGACATCACCGCCACGCCTAGCGCGCATGAGGTCAGCTTCACATGGCAGGCCGAGGAGGGGGCGGCAGGTTACCGCCTCGACGTTTTCACAGACGAAGACATGACCGAACTGGCCGGGACCATCTACTTCGATGCGGCAGGACAAGTGGTGAGAACGCGTGGCACCGCCATGCTGACAGCTACCATCGATGGACTGGAAGCTTCCACGGATTACTTTTATCGTATGACGGCCTATGACGAAAGCGAAACGGTCATTTCGCAATATACAGGCACGTTTGCTACCACAAGCGGCCTTGACATTGAAAGTGTGACGGCAGCCGACGTGATTTCCGTACGTGCGGCCGAAGGCGGCATTGTTGTAGACGGAGCTAATGGGTTGACCGTTCGTGTGTTTACTGCGTCGGGGACTATGTCCGTGGTGCGCACGACCGTGAGTGATCAAGAACACATTGTTCTTGACAAGGGTTTCTACGTGGTAGAAGTTGCAGGAAAGGTGCATAAGATCATCGTAAGATAACACGCACATATTGTTTCTTCAATATGGCGGACATCTGCCGGGCCTAGCCTTGGGTGGATGTCCGCCTTTTTCCTGTCGGCTCGGCATGAGTATTAGCTAACGGGTATAAGGGGCACCTCCCTCTCTATGGGGAACAGGGGCTTGTACCCTTGGGGACGCCGGCGCAGCTTGGAGGCAATCAGCCTCCCCATTTCCTTTAAGGGAAGGGTTTGGGGCTCCTGTCGGCGACCTTTTTTTCTTGTCGGCTCCTTTTTTCGATGAAATACTTTTGTGATTTCGTTGGGCTGTTTTGGTTTTCTTCGTATATTTGCGCGCAACGAGTTAGGCGTTTATGGAAATAAAACACGAAAACAAAACGGTTTTGGTGGGCATGTCGGGAGGCATCGACAGTTCGGCGGTGTGCCTGATGTTGCTGGCCCAAGGTTACAAGGTAGTGGGCCTGACGATGCGGGTGTGGGATTTGCCGCGCCAGTTTACTTCGCCCGGACAAGAATACCCCGATTTTATTATGGAAGCCAAGAGCCTGGCGGACCGGCTGGGCATTCCCCACCATGTGGCCGACGAGCGCGCAGCGTTCAAGGACGTGGTGGTGCGCAATTTTATCGACGAATATCTGGAAGGCCGCACGCCGAATCCCTGCGTGATGTGCAATCCCCTGTTCAAGTTCCGCGTGTTGGTGGAGTGGGCCGACAAGTTGGGCTGCGATTTCATCGCCACGGGCCACTACGTGCGTCTCAAGCACGAAGCGGGGCGCCCTGCCCTTTATTGCGGGTTGGACGCCCGGAAAGACCAGTCCTACTTCCTTTGGCGCGTGGGACAGGACGTGCTTTCGCGCTGCATCTTTCCCTTGGGCGAGATGCGCAAGGAGGACGTGCGTGACTATCTGGAGCGCGAAGGCTTTGCCATGAAGGCCCACGGCGGCGAGTCGATGGAGGTGTGCTTCATCGACAAGGATTATCGCGACTTCCTGCGCGAGCAGGTGTCCGACCTCGACCGGCGGGTGGGCGAGGGCAAGTTCGTCGACGCTCAAGGCCGCACGATCGGCACGCACCGCGGCTTCCCCTATTTCACGATTGGGCAGCGCAAGGGGCTGGGCATCGCCTTGGGCCAACCGGCCTACGTCTTGAGGCTGAATGCGCGGAAGAACACCGTGATGCTCGGTAGTGCCGAGGACCTGAACGCGTGGGCCATGTTGGTGGCCGGCGGGAAGAAGGCCGACGAGGCCGCTTTTGCCGGCGAGCGTCTCACGGTGCGCATCCGCTACCGCGGGCAACCGATACCCTGCCGCGTGAGCCGGGTGGCCAACCGCTTCCCCGACGAGGTGCCGGGCGAGGAGGAATTGTGGCTGGTGCGTTTCGGCGAGCAGGCGTCGGCCGTGACACCTGGCCAGTCGGCTGTGTTCTACGTGGACGACAAGCTGGTGGGCGGGGCTTGCATCTGTTCCCAGAAAGGTTTGCAGGCTTATTTGCTGGACGAGGATGGAAGCGCTGACGCTGTATGAACTGAACGGGCTGGTGCGCGGTGTGCTGGAGCAGACCTTGCCCGACGAATATTGGCTGCAGGCCGAGCTGAGCGAGGTGCGCGAGGCCTACAACGGCCATTGCTACCTGGAGTTCGTGCAGAAGGGCTTGGACGGGCGCAGCCTGGTGGCCAAGGCCCGCGGTGTGGTGTGGGCCGGTGTCTATCTCCGGCTGAAGCCCATGTTCGAACGCGAGGCGGGGCGCCCTTTGTCGCCCGGTCTGAAAGTGCTGGTGCGCGTGGCCGTCACTTTCCATGAACTGTATGGCTATTCACTGACGGTGAGGGACATCGACCCCGCTTACACTTTGGGCGACATGGCACGCCAGCGGCGCGAAATCCTGGCCCGCCTTGAGGCCGACGGCATACTGAACGACAACAAAGACCTGCCTTTGCCGGTGTTGATGAACCGCATCGCGGTCATTTCGTCGGCCACGGCGGCGGGATTCGGCGATTTCTGCAACCAGCTGCTCCGCAACGACTACCGGTTGCGCTTCGACGTGAGGCTGTTTCCGGCCGTCATGCAGGGCGAGCGGGTAGAGGAGTCCGTGCTGGCCGCGCTGGACGCCATCATGGCGGAGGCCGACCGTTGGGACGCGGTGGTCATCATCCGAGGCGGCGGGGCCACCAGCGACCTGTCCGGCTTCGACACCTATTTGCTGGCGGCGGCCTGCGCGCAGTTTCCCTTGCCGGTGATAACGGGCATCGGTCACGAGCGCGACGACACGGTGCTCGACCTCGTGGCCCACACGCGGTTGAAGACCCCTACGGCGGCCGCGGCTTTTCTCGTGCAGCATCAGTTGGAGGCGGCCGCGCGGCTCGAGTCGGCTTCCCGCTCGGTGGGGCAGTTGGCCGTGGCGCGCATGGAGCGTGAGCGCATGCGGCTGGAGCGGTTGTCCGCCGCTTTGTCGGCGGCCTTCTCGCAGGTGCGTGTCCGCGGCGAGCACCGCTTGGAGCAGTTGGCCTTGTGCCTCTCCCATGCCTGGCAGCAGCGCCTGGCGGCCGAGCGTCACGCTTTGGAGGCTTGCGGCGGTCGCATCGGGCGTGCCATTCCCGTGCGGCTGGAACGCGAGCGGTTCCGCCAGCAATTGTTGCGGCAACGCTTCGAGGCGGCCGACCCCGCCGTGCTGCTCAAGCGCGGCTACAGCATGACGTTCTGCGGTGGGCGGCTGGTGCGGAAGGCATCCGACGTGGAACAAGGAAAGGAAATCACGACGCGGCTGGCGGAAGGCGAGATCCGCTCGGTCGTGCAATAAACATAGAACAACATGAAGAAGGAAAATCTGACATTCGAGGAGGCCATGGCGCGCCTGGAGGAACTGGCGCGGCGGATGGAGAACAACGAAACGGGCATCGACCGGCTGGCTGCCGAACTGAAAGAGGCAAGGCGGCTGATGGATTTTTGCAAGGAGAAGCTCTACGCCACGGACGAGGAAATAAAGAAAATACTGGAATCCGACGAAAAAGAGTGATAATATGAAATAAACATCGCGCTTTTGGGAGAAGGTATTGCTTTTTCTGTAAATTTGCCTTTCAGAATGAAATTTAACTCACAGAAGATATGAAAGAAATCGATTGGGCTAATCTGTCTTTCGGTTATATGAAGACAGACTACAACGTGCGTTGCTATTATCGCGACGGAAAATGGGGAGAAATCGAAGTTTGTTCGGAAGAGACCATCAACATGCACATGGCCGCCACTTGCCTCCACTACGGGCAGGAAGCCTTCGAGGGACTGAAGGCTTACCGTTGCCCCGACGGCAAGGTGCGCGTGTTCCGCATGGACGAGAATGCGGCCCGGCTGCAGAGCACGTGCCGCGGCATCCTGATGCCCGAACTGCCCACGGAGCGCTTCGAGGAGATGGTGACGAAGGTGGTGCGTCTCAACGAGCGCTTCATCCCGCCTTATGAGAGCGGGGCCACGCTCTACATCCGTCCGTTGCTCATCGGCATGAGCGCGCAGGTGGGCGTACATCCTTCCACTGAATACCTGTTCATGATATTCGTCACGCCCGTAGGCCCGTATTTCAAGGGTGGCTTCGCGGCCAATCCCTATGTGATTATCCGCGAGTACGACCGTTCGGCTCCGTTGGGCACGGGCATCTACAAGGTGGGTGGAAACTATGCCGCCAGCCTGAAAGCCAATAAGATTGCGCACGACTTGGGCTATTCGTGCGAATTCTATCTCGACGCGAAGGAGAAGAAATACATCGACGAGTGTGGCGCGGCCAACTTCTTCGGCATCAAGGACAACACTTATGTCACGCCGAAGTCCACGTCCATCCTGCCTTCCATCACCAACAAGAGCCTCATGCAGCTGGCCGAGGACATGGGCATGAAGGTGGAGCGCCGGCAGATTCCCGAAGAGGAACTGGCCACGTTCGAGGAAGCCGGAGCCTGCGGCACGGCGGCCGTCATCAGCCCCATCGAGCGCATCGACGACTTGGAGAACAAGAAGAGCTACGTCATCAGCAAGGACGGCAAGCCGGGGCCCGTCTGCACCAAGCTCTACAATCACTTGCGCAACATCCAGTATGGCATCGAACCCGACGTGCACGGATGGACCAAGGTGGTCATCGAATAATACACCTTTCTTTAAAGCATTACAGTTATGATAAGAAGTGCAAGCGAGATGCGGACGGCGGCGCGGGCTTCGCTCTCCGGAAAATGGGGCGGGGCAGTGGTGGTCACGCTTGTCTATATGGTCGTGGCCGGCGGGTTTCCGTTGGCGGTGGATGTTTGTGTGTTGGAAAACCTCGGCAGCGTGCTGCAGTTGCTCCTCTTGCCGATAGGCTACGGCTTGGCGGTGGCCTTCCTCGACAACAATCGGGACGGCGGCGAATACCGCGTGGAGCAGTTGTTCGTGGGCTTCCGCGACTACACCCGCATTTTCGGCACGTCCTTGTTGGTGGGCATCTACACGTTCCTCTGGACGTTGCTGCTCATCGTGCCCGGCTTCATCAAGTCTTACTCCTATGCCATGACGTCGTATGTGATGCGCGATTGTCCCGAACTGAAGTTCAACGGGGCCATAGAGCGCAGCATGGCGATGATGCGGGGGCACAAGTTCGACTTGTTCTATCTGCACCTGACATTTATCGGCTGGTTCCTGCTTAGCATCCTGACGCTGGGTATCGGCTTCTTCTGGCTGGGGCCCTATGTGCAGTCGGCCCAAGCCCACTTTTATGAGGACGTGAAGACCGAGTACGAAGACCGGCAGACGCAAGAGGTATAAGGTTACGGCCTGAAACGAGAACGGGGCTGTTAATCCCAAATCGGTCATTAGGGATTTTTGAGGGCAAGGCATAAGATAATGCTCTTATTACAGTTTGAATGACAGCATACAGATTGATTATTGCCTTAATCGTGGCGTATTTCATACAAAACGAGAGCCAAATTTCCTAATGACCGGTTGGGGTTAATCAGTGGTCTTGAGGATTGGATTAATCATGGTGTTAAATTAGACAAAGGCAAACGGCCTCTTCAAAAGAAACATTTTTTTCCCGTTTGAGAAGAATGTGATTTTCTTGAAAAATCGGAGTGTTTTACTAATTATTAGTGTTTTGTGCAAATGAAGGAACGGACTGTAAATTATGATTTGACAAAACGAGCCTGCTATCTTGGCTTCGTCACACAAGCAATTGTTGCAAATTTTACACCACTCTTGTTCATGGCTTTTCATCGCGAGTATGAAGTTTCGATAGCCAGTCTTGCACTAATTCCTGCGGTTTTTACATCGTTCAATTGATTACCGATTTGTTGTGTGCCAAGTTTAAGGACATTAACTATCGCAAGAGCATCATTATTTCAGAGATTGCATCAGCTTTAGGTCTCATTGGTTTGGCGTTTCTACCTCAACTCTTCACTGAACCGATGATAGGCATTCTCCTTTGTGTATGCGTTTATGCTGTTGGAAGCGGATTGATAGAGGTGCTTTGCAGTCCTATTATAGAGGCTTGCCCTTTCCCGAACAAAGAAGGTATGATGAGTTTGCCTCATTCCTTTTACTGCTGGGGGGCAGTAAGCGTGATTTTGGGGTCTACGCTATTCTTTACGTTCTTTGGAGTGGATAATTGGAGAATTCTGGCTTGCCTATGGGCATTGATTCCGCTCTATAACATTGTCAATTTTGCTTTTTGCCCCATTGAACCCATTGTGCAGGATGCTGAAAGTATGAGTATGACGCAATTGTTAGGGAATCGCATCTTTTGGCTTTTCCTTATCCTGATGATAGCTGCTGGAGCTTCAGAGGCCACGATGGCACAATGGACGTCGGCTTTTTGCTGAAGAGTCTTTAGGGGTCGATAAGTCTATTGGAGACTTAGCTGGCCCTTGTGGCTTTGCATTCTGCATGGGACTGGGACGGCTTTGGTATGGCAAGAAAGGTGAGAAACTCGACTTGTCAGCGTATATGCTGGGGGCAGGTGCTCTCTGTTTTGTAGCATACTTGACAGCATCCTTAGCTTCTGTGCCTCTCATCAGTCTTACAGGTTGTATGATTAGTGGCCTTGCTGTGGGTATCATGTGGCCTGGGGCTATTAGTTTGACCTCCGCTCGCATGCCTACTGGTGGTACTGCTCTTTTTGCACTATTGGCTTTGGCTGGTGATGCAGGTGGCACATTCGGTCCCTCCCTTGTCGGACTTTGCACCCGTTCAGTAGAAAGTAACATCCAAAGTGGACTCCTTGCCGCTTCGATTTTCCCAATTATACTGGTAGTGTGTATACTTGGTATTAGGTGGGAAAGAAGCCAGAATATTTAAGTTACCGCTGTACGGCAAGGTTAGTAGGGTACATCCGTTGGCGGAATAAAGTTACCGCAAGTTCGCAAGGGTTTCACGTGGCAAGTACTAGTACAGTCAAGAATAGGAACTTTTTGGGGTTGAAAATCTTGATACTCAATTGCGTGGAATTAAGAATCCCACGAGACGGGAGGCGTTATGCCTCGTGGGCATGTCCCCCTCCGCCACTTCGCGGCGTCCCCCCTGCAAGGTGGCCCTGTTTTTAAATCCTGCCGATTTTGACTTCGGACATTCAGGGGCATAAGCTCAGCATCACTTAATTACTTCCATTCCTTTTTCTAGTTTGTATTAAATGGTCTCAGTGGAAATTCCGTTGGAGGACTGCTACAATGCCCGTGTCGTATTGTCACCCAAGCACGGAAATTCCTGTCAGAAAGAAAGGCTTTCTTTCGTTTCCGTGTTTCAATGACAGAACGGCCGGCTGCAAGCAGAAGACGGACTGTTAAAAACCGGGTGGAGAAACTGTTTGTGTGGAGCATTTCTCCGTCCCGGCGGTCGTTTTTTCGCGGTAAAAGCAGAATCGCTTTCCGCAAAGAAATGAACCGCCTTCCGCAAAGACGAAACTTTTTTGCCGCAAAGCAGTTCCTGCTGGTGCAGAAAAAAAGGAAAAACAGGGCTTCGGAGGGCTTTTCCCATTCTGGATGGAGTGCGTCTGCGTGCAAACTTTATTTGTCCTTTGTAAGTTATTTTAGTTGCGTTGTATGGGTTTCGGCTGCATAGCATTCTGTGTGATTGACGATATGTTGTAAAATCTGGATTTTTGCTTTTATTCTGCACAACTTTGAATGCGTGAGGTTCGCGTATTTCCGTATGTTCCCGTCCCGCGGCCCGTTTACGCGACTCTCATAGGGGCTGTCTTGACGTTTTGACAATGTCATTTGGGACTTGTTGCTGTCCGCAGGCCTTTTTGGTACATTCGCGACAGGAAGCGACCGACGCCACCGAAACATGCAAGGGATTTCCCGAGGGCAATCTTTTTTTTCCTTCCCGGAGTCGCTGAAATATACGGCTGTCCCTACTGGATTTCTACCGGGCCGTTAAATGCCCAAGAATGCGAACTGCTTCGGATTCTCTCTCTCTTTTCATTGCGGCGGATTGAAATCTCCCTCAAGCCGGAGATAAAGTTGTTTTTGTGTGCAAGAAAAGTCCCATAAATGGCCGTTACCGTCGGAGCAATGCGGATGTTCAATTTAAGATTATGTTTTATTGTGTATTATGATTTTTTGTCGTACTTTTGTGTAACCATGCGCATCGCAGGCGTTTCTCCCATGAGCGGGAAGCCGTCGCGACGGGGTGAAAAGTACAAGGAAAGAAAAATGGGAAAAGGAAAATTGGCAAAGTTCGCCGACATGGCGAGTTATCCGCATGTGTTTGAGTATCCGTATTCGGTGGTGGACGACGTTCCCTTCGAGATGAAAGGCCATTGGTGCGAGCGCTTCTTCCGCAACGACCGCCCCATCGTGTTGGAACTGGGTTGCGGTCGCGGGGAGTACACCACCGGGCTGGCGCGCCTTTATCCGGAGAAGAACTTCATTGGCGTGGACATCAAGGGCGCCCGCATGTGGACAGGGGCCACGGAGGCCCTGCGTGAGGGGCTGCCCAACGTGGCCTTTCTGCGCACGAACATTGAGATGATCGACCGTTTCTTCGACCGCGACGAGGTGGCCGAAATATGGCTGACCTTCAGCGACCCGCAGATGAAGAAGGTCAATAAGCGCCTGACTTCCACCTTCTTCATGGAGCGCTATCGCCGCTTCCTGCAGGATCGCGGCCGCGTTCACCTGAAGACGGATTCCAACTTCCTCTTCACCTACACCACTTACATGGTGGAGAAAAACGGCCTGCCGCTGGAGTTCTCCACCACCGACCTCTATCACAGCGTGCTGGCCGAGCAACCGGACACGGAGGAGGCGCGCATCTTGGGCATACAGACCTACTACGAGCAGCAGTGGCTCGAGCGCGGGCTGAACATCCGCTACATGCGTTTCCTCTTGCCGCGCGAGGGACGGCTCGAGGAGCCCGACGTGGAAATTGAAATGGACGAATACAGAAGTTATAACCGCAGCAAACGGAGCGGCTCGCTGACTTCGAAATAGACAGACTTAAATATAGAGACAGACTTATGGACTTGTATCCCAAATTGATTTTGGACGCCCTGGCCACGGTGCGTTATCCGGGCACGGGCAAGAATATCGTGGAGGCCGGCATGGTGGAAGACGACATGCGCATCAGCGGCCTGCACGTCAGTTTCTCGTTGATATTCGACAAACCTACCAATCCTTTCTTGAAATCCATCATGAAGGCGGCCGAGGCGGCCATTCATGCCTACGTGGGCAAGGAGGTGGAGGTGGAGGTCAAGTCGAAGACCTTGCAGGCGCCCCGTCCCGAGGTGGGGCAGCTCTTGCCGGGCGTGAAGAACATCATCGCCGTGTCGTCCGGAAAGGGCGGCGTGGGCAAGTCCACCATAGCTGCCAATTTGGCCGTGGCCTTGGCTAAGCTGGGCTACAAGGTGGGACTGCTCGACGCCGATATCTTTGGCCCGAGCATGCCCAAGATGTTCCATCAGGAGGATGCCCGCCCCTATGCCGAGCCTGTGAACGGGCGCGACTTGATTGTGCCGGTGGAGAACTACGGTGTGAAGATGCTTTCCATCGGCTTCTTCGTCGACCCCGATCAGGCGATGCTTTGGCGCGGGGCTATGGCCTGCAACGCCCTGAAGCAACTTATCGGCGACGCCAACTGGGGCGACTTGGACTATTTTGTGCTCGACACGCCGCCGGGAACGAGCGACATCCACCTTACGCTGGTGCAGACCTTGCCCATCACGGGCGCCATTATCGTCAGCACGCCGCAGAAAGTGGCTTTGGCCGACGCACGCAAGGGCATCAACATGTATCAGAACGACAAGGTGAACGTGCCTATCTTGGGACTGGTGGAGAACATGGCGTGGTTCACGCCCGCCGAGTTGCCGCAAAACAAATACTACCTCTTCGGCAAGGAGGGTGTGAAGCGCCTGGCCGAGGAGATGCGCGTGCCTTTGCTGGGGCAGATTCCCATCGTGCAGAGCATCTGCGAGAATGGCGACAAGGGCACGCCCGAGGCGCTCGACGAGACCGGCCCGATGGGGCAGGCTTTCATGGACTTCGCCCGCCGCGTGGTGGAGGAGACCGACCGCCGCAATGCGGAGCAGGCGCCCACGCACATCGTGGAGGTGAAGAAGTAAGGAGAAGGCCAAAGAAGGATATTTCAAGAAAGGAACTTTAAAATAGTTCTTTGGGTCCAGAAAAGGTCTCGGATTACAAGGTGATACATGGCAAGAAGTCCTGACTGGTTGCATCCGGAGGGATAGGACTTCTTGCCATGCTTTTTCTTATGTGTTTTTTCTGTTGAAAATGGAGAAGTCTTCGGTCTTTTTCCTAATTTTGCAATTAAGAATAGGAAAAACAAATCATTATGGATGAGATGACGCATGACAAATACATCCGCTTCGACTGGGCCATCAAGCGGCTGCTCCGCCAGAAGGCCAACTTCGGCGTGCTGGAAGGCTCCCTGACGGTGTTCCTCAAGGAGCCCATCACCATCGTGGAGATTCTGGAAAGCGAGGGCAACCAGCTTTCGGAGGACGACAAGTTCAACCGCGTGGACATCAAGGCGCGCAACAGCAAGGGGGAAATCATCCTCATCGAGGTGCAGAACACCCGCGAACTGTACTACCTGGAGCGCATCCTTTACGGCGTGGCCAAGGCCATCACGGAGCACATCAGCCTAGGCGACTCATACCGCGAGGTGAAGAAGGTCTATTCCATCAGCATCCTGTATTTCGACCTGGGCGTGGGCAGCGACTACCTCTATCACGGCCAGAACACCTTCGTGGGCGTGCATACCCTCGACCTGCTGCAAATCCGCACGAAGGAGAAGCAGGCCATCGTGTCCCGCCTTCCTTCCGAAATCTTCCCGGAGTACATTCTCATCCGGGTCAACGAGTTCGACAAGGTGGCCGTCACCCCTCTGGAGGAGTGGATGCGCTACCTGAAATACGGCACCATCTCTCCCAAAACGAAGGCGCCCGGCCTAGGCGAAGCCCTCGAGAAACTGAAGTATTATTCGATGACTGACAAGGAACGCCACGCCTACGACGAGCACCTGAATGCCGTCATGATTCAAAACGACGTGTTGAATACGGCGAAAATGGAAGGACTTGAAGAGGGGCGTGCAGAAGGCCATGCAAAAGGACTTGAAGAAGGGCGTGCAGAAGGTCGTGCGGAAGGCCTTGAAGAAGGACGCGCAAAAGGCCTTGAAGAAGGCCAACAGGAAGAGCGAATAAGGAATGCCCGCAATTTGAAGAAACTGGGCGTGTCGCCCGATGTCATAGCCCAAGCCACGGGGCTTAGTTTGGATGAAATAGCAAAATTGTAATGCTTGTCCCGCAACAGGACGCGCCGTGTTGGGGGCTGCAAGAAAAAAGGAGGTATCGTACAAGTTTCCTTTGCTGTAACTTATAGGTATGGAATCGACAGCTGAAGGCCCGGAAGTTTCCCGCGTGACGGGAAACCTGGAGTGGGACGGTCTGCACCGCCCCCGCATCTACTATGCCATGGCCGCCATTCTCTCCGGCCTTTTCCTGACCGTCATCGACGGCACGATTTGCAACGTGGCCCTGCCCACCATTTCCGCCCGGTTGCAAGTCTCTTCCTCCGATTCCATTTGGATTGTCAACGCCTTCCAGCTGGTCATCATCATGACGCTTCTGCCTTCCTCCGCGGCCGGCGAGCTGTTCGGTTTCCGCCGGCTCTACCTGGCGGGGATGGTGCTTTTCACCGTCGGTTCCCTTTGTTGCGCCCTTTCCGGCTCGTTTGCCGTCTTGGTGCTGTCGCGCATGCTGCAGGGCGTGGGCGCGGCCATGGTGATGAGCGTGAACGGTTCGCTGGTGCGCCTCATCTATCCCCGCCGCCACTTGGCCCGTGGCCTGGGCCTGAACGCCACGGTCGTAGCCTTGGCCTCGGTGGCCGGTCCGGCCCTGTCGGGCTTCATCCTTTCCGTGGCCTCGTGGCCTTGGCTGTTTGCCGTGAACATCCCCTTGGGCCTGCTGGCCTTCTTGTTGGGCTACAAGTTCCTGCCGCCCAACGCCACACGGGTGGAAGGCCGCCGTTTCGACGTCCCCTCCGCCGTGCTCAACGCACTGACCTTCGGCCTCTTTTTCGGCTGCTTCGAAGCCTTCTCCCACGAAGTCTCCGGCCGTTGGATAGCCTGCGGGGCTGTCCTGCTGGCCGTGGTGGGCTTCGTGTTCGTTCGTCGCCAGCTCCGCCAGCCCTATCCCATTTTGCCTTTCGACCTGCTGCGCATCCCCATCTTCTCCTTGTCCGTGCTCACGAGCGTGCTCTCTTTCTCCTCCCAGATGCTGGCCATGGTGGCCCTGCCTTTCATGTTCCACCTCACTTTCGGCATGAATGCCGCCCAGACGGGGCTGCTCATGATGTCCTGGCCCTTGGTCATCGTGGTGGCCGGACCGCTGGCCGGCTCGCTGGTCGGCCGCATCCATCCGGGACTTCTGGGCGGCGTGGGACTGCTGATGATGAGCATGGGTTGCTTCCTGCTGTCCGATGTCGACGCCACGGTGGGCTATGGCGGCCTGGTGGCGCGGCTGATGTTGTGCGGTTTCGGCTTCGGCCTTTTCCAGTCGCCCAACAACCACTTGCTGCTCAGTTCGGCCCCGTCCTACCGCAGCGGAGGGGCCAGCGGCATGCAGTCCACGGCGCGGCTCACGGGCCAGACGCTGGGCGCAGCGCTGGTGGCCCTGCTCTTCTACGCCTATGCCGACGGGGCGCCCCATGTGGCCATGATGCTGGCCGGCGCTTTCACCCTTTGCGGCAGCATCGTGTCCTGCTCGCGCCTGCAAGCCCGGCGTCCGGAATAGCGCAAAAGCAATGTATCGTAACTTTTTTCGCATAATTTCAAATAAAAGTTGACAGGATAGCGCGTTTTTATCAGAATTATTCATATCTTTGCACTACATTCTGCGCCGAGAAGGGATTTCATATATTATAGCAATATATATATGGAAAGGTTATCTGGCAGCAATGCCGGGACAGCGGTAGGGATGTGCATATATTGAAAATGGCGTTTGCTTAGGCGCCTTGTCTTGACACTCTGAAATCTCGCAAACTTCAAAGTATCAGTCAGGACCGGGGCAACGGCAGATGCCCATGGGATGTGTACTGAGTGCATTCCCGTATGACCGTTGGTGCGTGTGCCACTATCAACGTGGCACACCACATACGTTGGTGTAGAGGGAAGTGCATGGTCCATATCGGCGTGGGACTGTACGTTGTTCGTTCTACTGGTATGGGCAATGCGAGAGCCTCAGAGTGTGGAACGGCAACGGGCAAGTTTTCCACGCTTTTTTCGTATGTGCGGGACGGTTAATCGGGTTAGGACGAACAGTGTCCGGAGGGAAACACGGGCCGGCCAGCCAGCAGCTGGCGCAGAAGATATACGGATGGAAAGCAAGTTATGTTTCAGTGTGTATGGCGAACTCTTCGTCGTAGACTTGGACCGGGTCATGTATTTTCAGGCGGATGACCATTACACGCATGTCTATTATTCTTCGGGAGCACATTTCATGATACCCTTCGGCTTGTCCAAGGTGGAGGCCGCCGTGGACGAGAAACTCGCCGACGACAAGTATTTCATGCGCCTCGGACGGAAATACATGGTCAACACCCGCCGCGTCTTCCACGTGAACGCCATCAAGCAAATCGCTCTTCTGGTCGACGACCACGGCAACAACTACACCCTCCATCTCCCCAAGCCCGTCCTTCGCCTTTTGATGGACCGTCTGAGCGGCGTCCCCTCGTCCGCCGCCGAAGCCTGACTCCATTCCCCATACTTCAGTTCCTCCCAAGATGCCGAAATGTCGTGCGGCATCCCTCGGCGTACTCTGCGGCAAGTACTCGAGTACTTTCCGCAAAGTACGATCGCGTTTCGCCGTCCCCCTCGTTCCACCTTTGTTTCGGCGGGTTTGCAACCCGCCGCATATAAATATAAGGATTTTCAATCCGCTAAATATATCTTATAACAGTTACAAAAATAGCCATTATGGTATTCTTGCCCTTAGTCTCATGTTTTCGTATGCGAGCAGATTTAGCTTTTCATTTTGCAGCGTAGCCATGAGCTTTACCACCCAATCCTGCATTTCCATAAAGAAACTGAACTTGCCGATAGTATATCCCATTTCGTTTTCCCGTTTGTAAATCAAGACGAGCATCGCGGTGATAAGAGTCATGTATAGAACGACCTTTATCCCGTTCTCGCTTGTGGAAATGAAGTGTGAGAATGACAGGTTCTGCTTCAGGAATTTGAAGAAGACCTCTATATCCCAACGCTTTTTATAAGCCTCCGCAATCTGCTTGGCCGTCAGTTCAAAGTCATTGGTTATCAGATAGACTTCGTTCTCCACTCTTTTGACTTTGCCTTTGTTGGCAGGACGCGTGGTATCCCTCGGAACTTTAAAACGGGCTTTTATGACGCGGTACTCCGTCTTTGAAAATTCCTTCTTTTTCCCGTCATATAAATGCACGACGATGTCGTCCTGAAGATCCAGATTTCTCAGGTCCGTATCTGTGGTTTCGTCCATCAGACTTCTTACGACTTCCATTTTACGGTTGGTCTTTATGCGCCCCACGAACTTGCCTCGTTGCTCCGTTACATTGTCATAGTTCTCCAGGGAAGAGAACCCGCGGTCAAGCACATACAGGTTTTCATGGTTGGAGTCTTTCTTGATGAGTTGTGTCAGGACTTCCGGCATGGCCATATCCTCGCTCAAATAGGTGGAATCACTGAACACTTCCGTCAGTTTAGCGGAAAACCCGTCATAAGCCATCGTGTATTTTATTTGTTTGCGTGAGTTTTTTCCGCCCGGGCTTTTTCCCTACGGTGAAGCCTTTCTTGAGCTTATTGCATGTTTCAGCCACCATTGAACTGTCCACCCGAATCAGATTCATGGGCAAGGCCTCCTCTTTTGTGTACATCCGTGAAAAACGCTGATAAATAACCTCATAAGCTTTCTCGAAGAAGGTCAGGTCTATCTTTGACAAACGGGTTGAGATGGAGCCGTGGGTTATTTTCGCGTCCAGTGAGATGTTGAACAATGTCTTGAACATGTCGGTATTGAACACAGTCTCAAGTTTGCGCTGGCTGACCTCATCCGCTGCCAGAAAGGCATATACCAACAAGTAGAACACACGTTCTCCGCTTAAAGCCTTGGCACAGTAATCGATTTTTTGTAGACAGGGACAATTTTGCAAGTTCCTCACATGGTATCATACGAAGAATGTCTATTGCACGTACTTTTTTGTCTTTCATTCCTTATTGAAATGTGCAAGTAATTATTTGATTATTAACTAAGCGGCAAAGAGTCCTCATGGCTCTTTTTTGAAGTTGTCGGCGGCGCAGCTAAAGCAGGTTGATGATATCCCCGAACACACCTTTAAAAGTTGCGCCCTAAACGGAAGTCCGATTTCAGATGTGCGATAGTAGGTTCTATTCCTGCACGCTTGCAGAAAAGCTTGTGTTTCTTTCTTCGTGTGTGGTAACTGTCCTTTTATTGGGAACATCCGGTATCAATATTTGTGTCCCGCCAGCCTCTTTCTTTCCCCTGTAGCCCCCTGTCTCCCCGCCAGCCTCCTGACCTTTTTTGCCGGTAATGCGTTCCACCTGCAGAAGCGACTCTTCAATGGTATGCCCGTCATATTCGTTGCGGAAGGACTTGGCTCCCAGGATAATTCCGGTGATTGAGCGGATGATTGAGACCTTGTTGCCGAACTCGTACTTCTTGTGCTCCTTGCCCTTGCTGATGCACTGCACCTCCGGCTCATGCAGGGAATAGATTTTCCCCGGAGAGTTGCGCTCCTGTGAGAGCACCCGTTCAAAGAGGTCGAGCACGCAATGGTGCGCAGGCGCCTGTCCGCCTTCAGAGCCTTGCCGCGGTTCTTCGGATGGTTGCGGAAACGTTGGTCACGGTAAATCTTCTTAAGGACGAATGTGTAGCTTTGGCGCAGGGGGGAGACCTAAGGATTTCACGATGGACAACACTTTGCGGATAATCTTCTTATGCAGCTTCGCATCCGTGGGGTAAGTCACGTTCTTTTTCCTGCACGGTGGAGTCGATGAAGGCCGTGTCATGGTGGTCACGGTCATCATCCTTCTGGTTGACACGGATGCTTTCCGACAAGATCAGTTCCATCCCCTTCTCGCCGATACGCTTGCGGAAATGCACCAGCTCGCTCGCGTTGCAGGGGAAGGAAGGCGTGAACTCAAGCATCCCGCAAAAGTACTGGTAATAAGCGTTCTCGCCCCATTGCTCCACGACCGATTCGTCGGACAGGTTACGCACGTGCTTAAGAATCAGAAGTCCGCACATCAAACGGATCGGTCTTTGCCGGACGCCCGTTGTCCGAGCTGTATAATGGTGAGAAGGAGGATTCAAAACGCTGCCAGTCTATCTTATTGGCGAGCAGGTACAAGGGGTGCCTGGGGTTCAGCTGGTCTGTCAACGAACTGAACAAAGAGGGCTGAGGAATGCTTTTTGTTTATCATATAATCTGCAAGTTTTCAACTGTAAAGGTACAAAAACTTGCAGATATTTCAAAGCAGATGGCACATTAATTTATTGACTATTAAGCAATAACAAAATTTTAAGAGACGGACTGGACCGGGGCAAGCGACCTCGACCTGATTAACGGCGTGCTGATTTCGCCCGCAGGTACGGCCATCCAGCAGAGCATCGGGAATCTGTTGCCGGGTACATACCAATTGACAACCACGACCAACACCAATGCGAAAATCTTGGTGAACGGTGTGGCTTTGGATGCGGAGAACAAGTTTACGTTGACGGGGACATCCGAGACAGCAGTGACCATTCGCGTGGAAAGTGTTGCCGGAGGAGAATTCAGGTCGGCGGATTTAAACTTGTTTTGGTTTACGACTTTGCTAATGCCCGTACGGCGTTGGTTACAGCATTGTCTCGCGCTTCGAACCGAATCTACAAGTATCTTGAGTTTTATAAGCCCGATGAAGTGCCAGCTGCCGGTGCTTCCACATTGAGTGTGGCTGCCAGCGGTATTACCACCAAGATTAGTCCTGTGGCTGATGACCTTGGTGAGAACGACTTCAACGCATACCAAGTGTACCGCGACCTTCAGCTCTACTTGGGCTGGGAGAACTCTACGGTGATGAAAGAGATCAATGAGTTCGCAACCCGCGTTGATGTCCAGGTGGCCAATGCCGAGGCTTATGATGAAGTCCTCACTTTGATGAAGACGTTGCAGGATGCTCTCAATGCGGCTAAGAACACAGACGGCATCACTGACACGGATACCAAGACGTATGCGGAGGCATTGATTAAGGCAGAGAGCGAGAATGCTCAAGGCAAAATCGATGAATATAGCAAAACGGCCAAGGCTGCATACGAGGCATGGGAAAATGTGGGTTCGAATGCAACTGCCGTTTGCACGGAGGCAGCCAACAAGGCGTTCAACGACGAGGTGACGGCCATCGTGAACGGTATCTCTTCTGCATTGAAGACTGCTGTCGAAGACCATGCGGCTTACATCGTGATTGCTCCCTTGGTGGAACAGCAGAAAGCAGCCTACGAAAGCGCATTGCAGACCGTGTATGCGGCGTTGGTTGATGCCGACGGCAATGCCGAGCTCTTTAAGCCTACTCGTGATGCAGCTTACAAGGAGTTGTATGAACAATATGAAATCGTGTTGGGCGTAGAGCGTAAGAACGGTACGCCGACCAATCACTTGGGCGCTGCTGCTGCTCAACAGGAGAACCAAACAGCTATTGATGGCGTTACAACACAAATTCCTGCATTGCAGCAGAAGTATATCGACAAGGCTCAGGCTTTGAAGGATGCTATCACCGCTTGGACGGAAAAGGTTGCCGGTTATAACAAGGAATTGAGCAATATCAAGACGTTCGTTGGCGTAGCAGAGAAGTATCCGACGGAGTTGAATGACATCCAGACGAAGATTAACACGTTGGATGGCAAAGTGCAGGACGCCATTAAGGCCAACACCATTGATGTCGTTGACCTTACTAAAGAAGATGGTGCCGTTCGGACCGCTATCGATGATTTGGTGACGAAGGCTGTGGGTAGCATGGACAATTACAATGCTTACACCCGCATGGTAGATGCCTTGGACAAGGCTGAAGACGCATACGAAAAGGCTTTGGAAGTTGTCAATAAATTGAAGTCAAAGGATGAAAGATACCTGCCTTCTGCCAAGTACGATGAAGCCGAAGCCGACTTCGTCAAGAGGATAGCCGATTATCGTGAGTCTTTGAACAAGGCTTTGGCCGACCTCTCCACTACTACCAAGGTTGTGGAATGGGAGACTGCCAATGGAGCTGACATCAATAAGATCACTACGGTTGAGGTTCCTGCTTATCAAAAAAGAGAGCTGAAGACGGTTTGAAACTGTATGATGACGCTCAAGCAGCTTGGGCCAAGTACAACACGGCTGTGGAGAAGTTGGCCACTACGATTGGTGCCGACACGGATGTGAAGATTTACAATGAGATTGCTGCCGGCCAGTTTGAACAGACGGATGAAACTTACGGCGACAAGTTGAAGGAATACGAGGGATATTGCAATGCCATCAAGGCGAAGTTGGATTTGGCTGTAAGCAACAACGACAAGTCTAATCCGAGCCAATACACGGCTTTGGAGAATGCCCGTGATTTGGTGAAGAACTATGCTCCGGTGCTTGACGTGGAAGCTGACGCCAATAATAAATCATCTTATACCAACAGGTTTGCTGGCGATAAGGCTCGCTACGAGGTTGATGCCGTCAAGGATGCCGTTGAGAACCTGACAAATGAGGCCAATGCTCAGATTACAGCTTTGCAAACCGCGTTGAATAAATGGGATCCCACGGGTATCAATGATAATGCTGCTGCCGGTGAGTCCGAGGCATTTGCTGATTCTATTGAAGCCTACAAGGCTGAACGTACCAGATTGATAGCTGCCGTTCAGGTTGAGGCCGAGAAGATGACCTCCATTCCAACCGATGACGTGGAGGCCATGGGCTTGCTGTATGAAATCAATGCTAATCTGAGTGTCGTTACGATCGACCTCGGAGAACTCAACGTCCGCACGCAAGCCGCCAAGGCTGAATATAAGAAGTGTGCCGAAGAGTTGGCCAAGACTACGACGGAAGTAAATAAGATTAGTGTCCAGTTGTATGGTAATGGTGCTGACGTAACAGCCTTGCAGGCTATCAATACCGACCCCTTGAGAACGGAAGAGTTCCGGAAGCTCCAAGAGGAAACGCTTGGCGGACGTTTCACCACGTTGCAGAATGACATAGACAAGGCTTTCAATGAGGCTACCATTGATACGCAATATGAGGCAACGATCAAGGTTGCTTTGGCTCAGTTGCTCACGGATGTAGACAATGGCCGCAAGTCTGCTCAGGCTTCAGCCGACAACTACAAGGCTTATGGTGAAATCATTGCTGATGCCAACTATGTTGGTATTCCGGGTTATATTACTACGGCGAAAACAAAGGTTGACGCGATCGTTGCTGGTGAGACGACTCCGGGCGAAGAGCATTACATAGATTCTATTCTGGGTACTAATTATCAGAAAGAATATGATGCTCTCAAAGCAAATATTGATAATGCCTACAAGAAGTCCTATTCTTGCGTAGCTGACAAGCAGGGCTTCATCAATGACCTCAAGACGTTGACGGATAAGATCAATGCTGTTGAAGCAACGGCCAAGAAGAACAACGAACAATACAACGCCCAGATCGGTACGACTAACAATGGCTATGCCGCTGTTCAAGCCAGATGGGCTGAGGTCTATGGCTATATCAAGGACAACGACCGGACTACGGCTGGTGAGGCGTTCTTGGCTCAACTCGAGGAGATTCAGGCTCAGCTGACCACGTTGAAGACTTCGATTGACAACTACTACGCTATCGGTCAGTCTGACGAGAAGCATGCCGAAGTGACCGGCCAGTTGAATGATATTGTAGCTACAGTGAACAATATCAGCACGGAACAGTCTGAAGGGTTTGTATCTGCTGTTGATAAGGACAACGAAAACTATCTGGCCCTTATCCATGAGGCTGTTCTCGAAGGCCAGACGGTATACGCCAACGCGGTGGATACGATTGCCCTTTACAGTAGATTGCAGAATCCTGGCTACGTTGAGGTGGTAACTCCGGCCGTGGACAAGGCAAATGAGGCCATTAGCGGTAAGTTGACTGATTTGCGTAAGGTCGAGAATGAGGCTATTGCAGAAGAAGGCAAGCTGGCTAACGGCGTGTTGTTCGATGAAGAGGGTAAGTATTTGGCAGATGTTCAGGCTGTGACTGCATCTATCAGGACTATCATGCAGACCATGAACACTGAGGTGAACGCTCAGGCTCTGCCTTACTTCCTCGGTCAGATTACAACTCAGGAAACGAATCTTGCTAACGCCAAGGCCACAATCGCTCATTATCGCGTTGACGTGCAGAAGACTGCATTCAAGGATGTCGAGGATATCATCAAGGCGGCAAGGGCTATCTATAACGATGTGAATAATAATCCTGCCTTGAAGATTGATGACCAGGTTACTATCCTGAACACCGTGCCGGCTTTGATTCAGGCCGACAATGCTGTTGCTGCAAACAACGAGTGGACGCTTGAAATGGATAGCGTAAACCGTCAGGTGAAGTGGCAGTTGATTCTCTGAACAAGTGGGTATATGCAGAAGGCGTGGTTATCGGTGGTGTCGAATACACGGCAGCCGCTGCCAAGCAGCACTTCATTGATAAGTACAACCAAGTTGTAACTGAATACTTTGGCGACGAGCAGGATCCCAAGTCCGTTGCAAGGAAGTATTATAAGGACAATGTCACAAATGGCGGAAAGCCGTTGTTTGGTAGTGTCATCAACGTCTTGAAGGCTGATTACATCAATCCGGGTCGCAATGAAGCCAAGGCAGTATACGATGAGGCTTATGCCATCTGGAACAACAAGGAACTCAGCAACCAGCGTTATGAGGTGCTCGCTTTCAAACTCGATTCTCTCCAGGCCGAGTTGGATAAGGCTACCCGCTTCGTGCAGAACTATGTGGTGACTTCGCCTTACTCGAGCATTGAGAAGGTGCAGAACAACATCGACAACCTCTACGACTTGGCTAATGAATGGTACGTAACCGGTGCTTGTGCAACGACCGCGAACATCGCGAACTCGGACAACCAGTTGGCTACGATTGGCTTGCTCATACCGAATGTTTATCAGGAGGCCAACAACCGCGAGCGTGCTCAAATCATCGCCGACCTCAACACGCTGGATGCCGATGGTGTCAAGGCTACCGATGCCGTGAAGGGTACTGAAAACGAAGCCGCAGTTGCCGCTCTGGTTGCTGAGGTAAGCGCCCTGAAAGATAAGTGGAATGCCGAGAACTTGGATATCACCACGAAGCCCAATGACGAGCAGCAGAAGAGGTATCTTGGATATGAAGCTTCTATCGCCGACCTGCGTGCCGACTTGGCTGCCTACTACGATGCCGCTTTGGCAGAGACCACTTATAAGGCTCTCGTTGAGAAGGCCGGTAAGGTTGAAACAGAGTTGAGCAACGTCGGTGCCGCGATTGAAGGCATGCACAAGCCTGTTGTGGATGAATTCCAGCCGAGCGTGGATGCAATGACCGACTCCATCGCCAACCTGAAGGCTTCCATCGAGGCTCACAACACGGCAGGCCGCATCCTGTACTACAATGACAACCTGAACTTCGCCTTGGATGAGATGTCCGAAGACGTGAAAGAGGTTTCCGCTGCTGCCGCTGCCGAGGAAGCTCCGTATGTTGTCAACGACGAGATGTATGCCAAGCTGACGGAAGAAATCGCCGCTCTCCAGAAGTCCTACGACGAAAGCGTCGAGAAGTGGGCAACTTATGAGTACCGTATCGGTAACTGGTGGGTTGATAAGTCCTCATTCATCTATACCGAGGAATCTTTGGAGCAGGATCGTAAAGACCTTCAGAAGTTCATCTCTGATGCCACGGCTGAGGTAGAGAAGGGTAATCCGAGCAAGAACGTGAAGTACTTGACAGCCAACTCGAATATCAATAGCTATCGCAACAACTTCAATAATAGAAGAACTGATTTGGATAGGAACTATACCAATGTCGAGTTGTATTATCAGGGCTTGGCTATTAGAGATGATATTCAGGATGCTAGGGAAGAATTTAATAGAAAGCGTCTCGGTGATACACGGTATACTGACGCTGATGAGAGCACTCTCACTTGGAAGTTGGATAGTCTTACTAGGGTTTATGGCTATTTCGATAATTATAGAAGCAATGCTTATCTTAATGGCCAGACTTATCAGGACATCAATGGTGTGGACTATGGCTGGGATTCTGAGAAGAACCAGGATATCTACAAGCCCGTTGATTATCTGAACGAAGGTGTTCCTGCCATGTGGGAGAGAATCAATGAACTGAAAGAGTCTGTTCCGGAAGTCCGCGAATCGGTTGATAACTTGTGGTTCGTTTTGGGCGATACGGATGGCGACTTGTCAGTCCTTGTACCCGACTACATGAACATCATCAGCTATGCTGTCGGCGAGGTTGAAACTCCGGATGTGTTGTCTCGCGACTTTGCCGTGGCAGACGCGAATGAAGATGGCAGAATTGATATCGGTGAAGTGACGAAGGTCGTGGATTTCATTATCAATGGAAATTCTGCAGTTCGTAGCGCTCGTATGAGAGGCATGGCCATGTCGAGGGTGGCTACTTCCGAAAGCGTGGCAATGACCATGACGGAGGAGAACGGCCTGCATCGCATCGCCATCCGCTTGAACAACACGGGACTCTATTCCGGTTTGCAGTTGGATGTCAACCTCCCGGACGGCGTAACCGTGATGAGCGAGACTTTGGGTGCACGTGCAGAAGACCACGAGTTGTTCAGCAACACGATGGCCAATGGTACGCACCGCATCTTGATCAGCTCTTTGGAAAACAGTGTATTCAACAATACTGACGACGCAGTAATCTACTTGGAAGTTTCCGGCGACGCCGCTTCTAAGATTACCGTTTCGAACGTGCTGGCATCTGATGCCCGTGGCGTAGTCTACAGCATCGGTGGCCAGGGTGGCGATGGAACGACCGGCATCAACGGTGTACAGGCTACTCAGAACCTGAAGCAGCGGATTTACTCCGTAGGCGGACAGGTAATGCAGAAGCTCACCCGCGGTCTGAACATCATCCAGAACTCCGACGGCACGACGAAGAAGGTGTTGAAGAAGTAAACTAAAGTTTCTATGTGACGAAAGCGTGGCTGCCACGTTGGGTTGGCCGCCACGCTTTCTTTTTAAAAAATAAGAAATGTAGAACTAATTAATAACAGAACGTATGACACTGAATACTAAAAAAGTCTATTGAAACCACTTGTGGCGAGACTATCGCTGATGGTGGTTGCTGCATGCTTCTGCTTGAATGCCATGGCGCAGAACTGGGTCACCATGGACAATTTCAGCATCAAGCTTGGCGAAACAAAGGCTGTGGCCGTCTACTTGAACAACAGTGATCCTGTCGGTTCGTTGCAGATGGATATTGAGATTCCCGATGGTGTGACAGTCGATCCGGCAAGTGTGACCCGTAACGAGAATCGTGTGGGCATGAGCACGCACTCTATTCTCATGAGTAGAGTGGGAACGTCGAACACTTACCGACTGGTAATTGTTCCAAGCAGGCCCGCAAATGAAATCAAGGGCGATAGCGGCCCTGTGGTTTATTTCAATGTGACGAACAGCAATCTTACAGAGCGTGAGTACATTTACTTGGACAACATTGTGGCAAGTAATAATGAGAAGGATCCCGATACGGGGCTTTCCACGAAATTGGATATTACCGGACCGGAAGACGACATTCTGGTCGTACCTTATGTGGGACACTTCTATTTTGATGCGGAGACCTTGTCCATAAAGACGGATGGTAGCACCAAGACGGTGAACGTGGGATTGCGTAACCATATTGCTGTGCGTGGATTCCAAGGCAGTGTGACTTTGCCCGAGGGCATGTCTTTTGTTTTGGATGGAGACGGTTATCCCACAGTAAGTCCGAACTATGAGCGTCTGCAACTGCAGGCTGCCATTACTACTACTTTGAGCAACAATGGCCAGACAATGAACTTTGTGGCTTCTTCCTTGACGCAAGAGACCATCAAGGGCGATTCCGGCGTGGTGTTCTCTTTCCCGGTGATGGCTGCTGAAGGCTTGGCCGAGTCTTCCAATATTTCTTTGAATAAGGCCGTCGTATCCGATGAACAGAGTGTTTCCTTTGACGTGGTTGAAGAAGCCGGAATGAAGGTCATCAACTCCTACCTTGCTTACTTCACTCCGGCCAACGACTCCGTGCAGGGCTTGCGCGACCGTTATGCTGCCGCAGTGGAGAAGATCGACACCGAGGCGGCTGCCGTGAAGGACAGCGCCCTCGTGGTAGACGGTAAGGCTGCCATTGAGAAGGACATCGAGGCTTTGGCCGGTGCTGTGGAAACGGCTTACAACGACGAGACTTTGGCCGCCAACTTCGACGCCATCCTGGCTCCGGTGATTGAAATCGACGAAGCTATCGTGGCTTTGGTGGACACAGCCTTGGCTTACCAGCAGACGCTGTCGGCCAACGATGCCGCTTACGGTCGCTTGCAGGCCGACATCGAGGCTTTGCAGACGCAGTTGGAAGAGGCTCAGGTGCAACTGGAGGCTGAATGCCCGGATGTAGCTGCATTGTTCACCGATTCTATCGCCGACATCCAAGCCGACGTTGATTCTGTCAGCAACGAAGTGAAGGCGCTGTACGACGCCATGAAGCTGACGGAAGAGAGCGCCATCGACGGCACGCAGATTGTTGCTGCCATCGAGACATTGGTGGCCGACGCCATCAAGGCTCAAACAGAGAGCACGCTCAACGCTTATTATGCTACGGCCAATGACTCCATCACCGGTCTCCGCGGCCGTTATGATGCAGCCGTAGAGAAGATCGCCGCCGAAGCCGCCGCCGTGAAGGACAGCGCTATCGTGACGGAGGCCATGGCTGCCATCGTGGCCGACATGGACGCGTTGCAGAAGTCCGTTGACGAGGCTTACAACGAAGCTACCCTCGTGGAGAACTTCGCCGCCCTTTTTGGCACCGGTGGTTGACATCGACACCGCCATCGTGGCTATGGTAGACGGAGCTCTGGCCTTCGGCAAGAAGGTGGTAGCCAATAACGAGGCTTACACCCGTCTGACCGCCGACATCGCTGCCCTGCAGACGAAGTTGGATGCCGCCGAGGCACAGATTAATAAGGAGTGCGCTGCCGTAGCCGGTCAGTACACCGAAACCATCGCAGCCCTCCAGGCAGATGTTGACTCCATCACTGCCGCCGTGAAGGCCCAGTATGAAGCCATTGAACTGACGGCCGAAAGCAAGATTGACGGCACGGCCATCGAATCCGGCATCACCGCCATGGTAGAAGCTGCCGTAGCCGCTCAACAGAAGGTGGTAGCCAACAACGAGGCTTACACTCGCCTGACGGCCGACATCGCTGCCCTGCAGACGAAGTTGGATGTAGCCGGGGAGCGCATCGAAACCGAATGCGCCGCTGTGGCCGGACAATATACTGAAACCATTGCCGCCCTCCAGGCCGACATCGACTCCATCACTGCCGAAGTGAAGGCTCAGTATGAAGCCATCGAGTTGACGGCTGAAAGCAAGATCGACGGCACGGCTATCGAGGCCGCTATCACGGCCATGGTCAATGCAGCCGTAGCCGGACAGCAGGCTGTTGTGGCCAACAACGAGGCTTACACTCGCCTGACGGCCGACATCGCCGCCCTGCAGGCCAAGTTGGATGCTGCCGAGATCAAGATTATGGAGGAATGCTTCAACGTAAGTGCATTGTTCACCGATTCTATCGAAGCTATCCAGGCAGAGATCGACACCATCAGTGCCAACGTGAAGGCTCAGTACGAAGCCATCGAGTTGACGGCTGAAAGCAAGATTGACGGTACGGCTATTGAAGCCGCCATCACGGAAGTGGTTGAAGCCGCTATTTACGCTCAGCAGACCATGTCTGCCAACGAAGCCGCTTACCAGAGATTGATGGGTGAAATCGAAGACTTGTGGATTCAGTTGGATAACGCTCAGGAGAAGCTGGCAACGGAGTGCAAGGATGTAGCGGCTAACTATGCTGAAACCATCAACGGCTTCTACGCTGAACTTGATTCCATCTCTGATGCAGTGGAAGCACAATACGAAGCTACCGAACTGACGGCAGAAAGCACCATCAACGGTGAGGCTATCGAAGCTGCCATCGCTGAAATGGTAGAAGATGCCGTAGCTGCCCAGAAGGTGATTACGGACAACAACGAGGCTTACACCCGTCTGACCGCCGACATCGCCGCCCTGCAGGCTAAGCTGGATGCCGCCGAGACGCAGATCACGACTGAATGCGCCGACGTGGCTGCCAACTATACCGCAACGATTGAAGCCATCCAGGCCGATATCGATTCTATCAGTGCCGACGTGAAGGCTCAATACGAAGCTGTCGAACTGACGGCTGAGAGCGCTATCGACGGTGCCGCCATCGAAGCTGCCATCAGTGAAATGGTTGAAGCTGCCGTAGCCGGTCAGCAGGTTGTCGGAGTGAACAACGAGGCTTACACTCGCTTGACGGCTGACATCGCCGCCCTGCAGGCTAAGTTGGATGCTGCCGAGACGCAGATTTCCGATGAGTGCGCCGACGTGGCCGACAACTATGCCGAGACCATCGAAGGCCTCCAGGCTGATATCGACTCCATCACAGCAGAAGTGAAGGCTCAGTATGAAGCCCTCGAACTGACGGCTGAGAGCGCTATCGACGGTGCCGCCATCGAAGCTGCCATCAGTGAAATGGTTGAAACGGCCGTTGCCGGTCAGGAAGCATTTACGAGGCTAACGAAGAGGCTTACGCCCGTCTGACCGAAGACATCGCCGAATTGCAGGCGAAGTTGGATGCCGCAGAAGAACGTCAGGAGTGGATTATAATACAAGTTTTTTGTGTGGATAGAATTTCGTTTTGCTTAATGTACGAAAGTACTTATCTATAAACGCATGAAATATTAGCACAATGAATCATTGGAAATCAACTTTGGCAGTGATAGGAATAGGCCAACTCATATCTATTTTAACAAGTACGATTGTTGGCTTCTCCATTGTTGGATGGAGGCTGGGGGAGTGGATGTCTTGTACGGACAGCAAACCCGCTTGCATAGAGATATTGACATTGATTTTGATGCCAATTATACAGACCAACTCCTTGATCTTTTGCAGGAGAGAGGATATCAAATTGAAACAAATTGGTTGCCCACCCGTGTGGAACTGTATAGCAAAGAATTAGGCTATATTGATATCCATCCTTTTTGTCTTGAATGCGGACGGCACTTCCAAACAAGCCGACTTGGATGGAGGCTGGTATGAATTTCAACCGACTATTTTGGAACAGCAGTCTTTGAAGGCAGAAGCATCCCTTGCATTTCTGCAAAAGGGCAACAAGTATTCCATTCGGGCTACGATTTAAGAGAGAAGGATATTCACGATTTATCTATAATTAAACAATGGCTGAATTAATACCTGGAGCTACTGAGAATGTGAAAGGTATGGTTTGTTATCCAACTGACTTTAAATAGTTTAACAAGTAAAATTATTATATAACTCGGACTGGGTATTTCAATTTCCCAGTCCGTATTCTGATAGTACTTATTCAATTGGAAGATTGTGTTGCTTCAAGAATGAAAGTTTATCCCAATACCCTCTTTGAAAGACGATTTTGTTATTTTACATGAAAAAATCCGCATCCACGAAGTCCAAGAGAGTCTTTCCATTCCATGATAGCCCATTCGCCATCTTCAAAAATATTTTCCACCA
>VOFD01001323.1_pt1 | contig 29842 bp, 39 predicted proteins | sample 5384101 | NCBI WGS metagenome assembly VOFD01 (sample SAMN12384723, study PRJNA508395) | human gut metagenome | isolation source: healthy gut C | host: Homo sapiens
ATTCGAGGCCGTAGAAGTAGTTACGGTTGTCGTCCGTCGTCGAGTTGAGCGCGAGCAGATAACGGGTCGTCCAGAAGAAACCGACCGAAACGCCGAGCAGCAGGCCCGAAAGAACAAGTTCCCACAATCCTACGGCCTGGACGGTCATCATCACCAACAGCGAGATACCGCTCACGAGAATACCGAACATATAGAGCGTCCGGACATTTATCCGTTTCAGTAGAAAACCGTTGATAAGCGACGACAGCACGATGCCCGTGTACTGCGCGAGCTGATACACGGCCACGAAGGAGGGATTGTTCGTATTGCGCATGATGTACGCCCCGACGAATATCTCTATGACGGGGAGTACGAATGCGAAACAGAGGTTCGTGATGAGCAGCACCTTCATGTTGTGGGGCTGCCGGCGGAAATACTGGAATTCGTTGAGGAATTTTGCCATGATATTTCTATAAGATTTTCGACATTGGCGGTTTTCACGCTCCGGAACAGACCGGTCCGTAACTCATAAGGCATACGGAATCACCGGTACGACTCCGGCTACACGTTCAGCGTGGCCAGAACTTCACGGATGGAGAGGGTGGCCCCGCAGATGACTTCGTCGCTCGCCCCGTAATACATGTGTATCGTATCCCCTTCCACATACTGTCCGTTGGTGAAGACGACGTTTCCGAAGAAGCCCGTCTTTTCGTAGGGTGCCGTAGGGTCCATGATGGGCTCGTCGCTCCGTGCAAGCACTTTCGCAGGATTCTCGAGGTCGAGAAGCAGCGCCCCGAGGCAGTAACGGTTGTTGCCGTCGGCTCCATGGTATATCTCGAGCCACCCCTTCTCGGTACGGACGGGGCGGCTCCGGCCCCCACGCGGGCGGAATCCCACCGACCTTCGCGCGTTACGGCAATGCACCGGTGATTCCCCAGTGCAGGCGGGCGGGCGACTCGGCAAGCCAGATGTAGTTGCCGCCGAGCTCCGGACTGCTCGGACGGTGGAAGGCATAATATTTCCCGCCGACCGTCGATTCGAAAAGGGCGCAGTCCTTGTTATGCGGAGGGAATATCATGCCCTTGCGGTCGAGGGTTTTGAAATCGCGGGTAGCTATCAGCCCCACCCCTACAGCAACGGGCGAAACCTCCGTAAAGGTCAGGAAATAACCGTCATCCATGGTAGCGACGCGACAATCCTCTATACCGAATGATTCGAGGGGCCCCTTGCCGTAAATCGGCCGGTAATCGGCATCCTCGTAGAAATGCACCCCGTCGTCGCTGAAGACGGGACGCAGGTAAGAGAGCGTCGTCAGATAGTTCTGTCCGTTGTATTTGATGACCCGCGGGTCGGAGGCGTCGAGCCGGCTGTCATCCTTGTCGAAAGACAACACCTCTATCTCGTCCCGGTCGTTGTATATGGGGAAACTGATGCGCCCCTCCTCCTGCCGCGGCCTTTCGGCCACCCTGAGCAGCAGTCCCGTACGGCCGCCGAGGCGGAAGACACCGGGATTGAGCAGGCAGACTATCTCCATCCCGTCAATGCCGGGACGAAGGTCGGACGGTCTGAGAATGGGATTTTCCGGAAACCTTTTTTGCAATATCCATATGCTTGTGTATTATTGGTTGTCAATAATTTCAATGCCATATCACAAGGTCCTTTTGAACGGTTAGCAGTTCCGACGGCCGGCAAATATAAGAATTATAAAAATGCCGCCGGACATCCCGCCCGCAAATAAATCCGCAACAGCCACGACTCAGGACCGGACGGCAGTCATTAAGGAATACGGTCAGCAAAAGACGCGCCAATCAGCGGCGGCCTCCGAATCGAAGCGCCAATCGGAGATCGCAGAAGCCCTGACGAAAGCGTGGCAGGCCGACATCCTTTCGGCCTACCACACCCTCCTTTCGCCTCCCGACCCTTCCTATCCCGGTTCCGTCATAAGATACTCCGGTCGGATTTTCCTCTGGAAAATCCGACCGGAGTATCTTCAACTACCTCACATGCGGAGGCGGTCCGCCGGGGCCGGGCATACCGCCCGGACGCTGCACGCCGACACTGCCCGAACCGCCTGTATCGAAATTGTCGTACTGGCTGGCAGCACGCGTCGCTTTCTTGCCGAAATTGCGCAGGTTATAGACGAACTGCAGGGATATGTACCTGCCAATCGCGAGGTTGGTACTGTTCTGGATGTACGAAAGCTCTGCACCGTACGGCGGAAACTCGTATTCTGGTTGAACAGGTCGTTCACCCCGATGCTTATCTCGCCAAGCTGACTGCGGAAAACTTTCTTGCCTATATAAAGGTTGCAAAGCACATACTGTTCGTCGTACTTGTTGGTAATTCCCTTGTACTGCGTATAGGAGGCATTTCCCGTGAAGGTAATCCCTTTCCATATCACCCACTTGATGCTTGCCGAAGCATACTGGTTGACGAACCTGTCGTCGGTCCTGACGCCATTGGAGATACCGCTGGCGATATTGTAGCTGCCGTTGTACAGGATGGTAAAGTCGATGTTCTCGCTGATGTTGCTGCTGGCTGCACCCCACCGTCGAAATAGTTCTCGCTGCGCATGAACCGGGCCCCGTCGACGATATTCGGAGTCTGCGCGAAAGTAGCCCCTACATTAAAATTGAGGTTGCTGCCGAGGAACTTCACGGGCAGGCCATAACTCAGCCCCGCACGTACCGACCAGGCTGTTCCCTATATTCGCATAGCGTGCATACCGCTGTCCCTGTTGCAACACATTGGTCGAGTTGGGTATCACGAACGGCCTCGAAGCGTCATAGGTCACTATCGAATCGCCTATGTAATCGGATGTGTACTCCGCCCCGAGCATCACCGTGAAGGTCTGTCCCTTCGCCACGTTGGAATTGATGTAAAAAGGCGTGCAGACGGTTGGTATAGGCGGGCCTCAGCGCCGCATTGCCGCCCCTGACATAGGTGCTGTTGGAGAAATCGGGCACGTCCTGCAGTTGGGAGACCGAAGGGTTGTTCGTCCGCGAACGGGCATGTATCCGCAACGTATTCTGGGCATCGAAATTGACGTTGGCCATGGCGGAATAGACCAGGTTGTTGAACGAATAGTTCACATAGGGTGCAACCGTGGCAGGATACTCGGTAGCATTATCGAGCGTGGAGTATTGATACATCAGCGATGCCGAGACGTTGGTCTTGCCGTCGGAATACCGGTAACCGGGCCCCGCGCGGTGAGTAAGGTACCCGCTGTTGTTCATGGTCGAAAGTTCCTCGCTCAATTCGGGCGAAATGAGTTCCAGCACCGGGTCCCAGAGGTAAGTAAGTTTCTCCGCATCCGAATAGTCGTAGTTGATGCGGTATTCCAGATTGAGCTGCGACCTCTTGCCGAGGGGTTCGGTATAGGTCAGACCGCCGCCGAGACTGTAACTGTACGAATCGCCGGCAATGCGCTGGTTGGCCACCGAGTCGGCGACCATCCCCTCCGCATACCGCGGCAGGTAGTAATACTCTTCGACGAGCTGCAGCTCCCTGTTCTTGCTGTAACTCCCGTCGAGATTGAAGGTCAGGGTACGCCCTTGCTTCCCGAGCTTCATACGGTACAGCGCACTGAGCCCCGCATTGTATCCGGACCGGTCGCTGCCGTCGCTGCCGAGAATGCTCTGTATCGCCTCCTCCACATCGTCCTCCAGTTCGGACATGTCGGTTTGCGACGACTCCGTACCGGTATATTTCTGGTAGCGGAAATAGGGGCGGAGCATCAGGTTCTGATTGTCGTTTATCTTATAGTCTATGCGGGCATTGAAACGGTGGTTGTAATTCTCCGCACCGGAAGCGCCCGTCTCGTAGTCGTACTGGCTGCCCGGGTTCTGCCACGTCTCGTTCACGAATTCGTTCCGGTTCTTGCTGTGGTTGAAGAAATAGCTTGCCGTCACCTCCATGTTGTCACGCCTGCCCCACGTATCGCTGTAATTGACGCCTACGGCCTGAACGGTCGATATACCGTCCATCGGACGGACAAGGAAACTGCCCATGCCTCCTCTCCGGCCGCCCATTCTGCCGCCGCTGGACGAACTGCCGCCCGTATTGACCACGCCGAGAATATCCTCGAAAGAGAAATTCTGCTGATTCAGGTTGTTGGCAAGACCGATGATGGAGATACGGCTGTCACCCTCGAAAATGTTCACGTTGCCGCCCGCAGTATAATACTTCGGATAACCGTATGCGGCATAGAGTTTACCGAACTGCCCGCGGCGCTTGCTCTCCGAAGTGACGATATTCAGCGCCTTGTAGCCCTCACCGTCGTCGAGTCCGGTGAACTCCGCCTGATCGCTCAGTTTGTTGAATACCTCGACGTTCTCCACTACTTCGGCAGGAAGATTCTTTATCGCCGTACTCACGTCATCACCGAAAAACTCCTTGCCGTCCACGAACACCTTCTGAATCTCTTCGCCCTGTGCCTCCACCGTACCGTCCGCGGAAATCATGATACCCGGCATCTTTGCCAGCAGGCTCTCCGTATCGGCATCCGCAGCCACCTTGAACGCCGACGCGTTATACACCACCGTATCGCCTTTCTGCGACGTGCGCATAGCGGGCACTTCCAGCACGACAGCCTCTATCTCATTGTCGTCGAGCCGCATCTCTATCCTGCCCAGGTCGAGTACCGGGGCCTCTACCGTTACCTCCTTTTTCGAAATCGGCATACCCGAGGAACGATACCCGAACGGTATAATCGCCGTAAAGGCACGGACGCGACGGTGAAACGTCCGTTCACCTCGCTCATCGCACTCTTCGACGAACCGTCTCCTCCGACCGGCACCACCTCCACCACCGCGCCGGGCAGTGATTCGCCGTCGGCCGCATCCACGACCGTTCCCGTAATACGTCCCGGCGCAGCCGCATACGCCTGTGCCGCCGTCAGCAACAAAACCAACAAACCTGCAAACCTTCTCATCTCTTTCTATTTTTCCTAACTGTTTCCTCTCCGTCCTTCATGCCGCGCCTCCCCGGCGGCAGCAAAAAACATTCCGTACCGCAACGGCCTCCCGGCGGTACCTCAGCGGATACCGGATATCCACCGTTTGAACTCCGGCACCCTCGCCTTGCTGATGACCACCTTCTCGGGAACCTCCACCGAAAGGTTCACCGAAAGCCGGTTGCCGAACCACACCGAAATATCCGCTATCGCCTCGCGCGAAATGACGAACTGCCGGTTGGCCCGGAAAAAACCCTCCTCGGGCAACTGCGCCATGACCGCGTCCAACGTCCGGTCGAAAGGGAAATGTTCGCCTTTCAGCGTACACACCGCGACCTTTTCGTTGCTGGAATAGAGGTAGGCGATATCCTCCGTCTTGAGCGGTATGATGCGGTCCTTCACATACACGAGGAAAGCCTGCGCCCCGCGCTGGGAACGTACCAGCTCCCCTATCCGCCGCGAATACTCTCCCATGCCGGCCCGCGTCAGATGTTCCAGTTTCTCCACTGCCCGGCGCAGGTCGCTCTCCTTGATGGGTTTGAGCAGATAGTCGATGCTGTTCACCCTGAACGCGTCGAGCGCGTAACGGTCGTAAGCCGTCGTAAAGACGACCGGACACGTTATCTCCGCCTTCTCGAAGACCGAAAACGCCGAGCCGTCGGCCAAATGAATATCCATGAAGACAAGTTCCGGCGCCTCGTTCTCCGAAAACCACTCCACCGTATCGGTGACGCTTTCGGCGTGCGACCACCTCCATCCGGGGAAAGGTCTGCCGCAGCAGCGACACGAGGTTTACGGCGGCAGCCGTCTCGTCTTCCACTATAACCACTCTCATAACGTATCTCTCTCCTTTCGGCGGCGGGACCGAGGGGCAAACGCACCGTAAAGGTCTTTCCGTCGTCTATTATGTTCACATCCCGGTCGGTCAGCAGCCGATACCGGCTGGCTATGTTCTTGAGCCCTATTCCGGTTCCCTTCTCCGAATCGTCTATCTTGGGCTGCAGGGGATTGCTGACAAGCAGCCAGTCGCCCCGCACGGAGATGGTGACCGTCAGCGGTTTCGTTCTCGTGATGGTATTGTGTTTCATCGCATTTTCCACGAGCGGCTGAAGCGTCAGCGACGGCAGTGTCCGGCCGAGGTACCCTTCCGGTATCTCCGCCTCGATAAACAGCTTTGGCCCTCGTAACGCAGTTCAAGCAGATATTTGTACGCCTCCAAAAAGCCATCTCGTCGCGCAGCGTGGTCATGCTGCTCTTGCCCGACTGGATGATGTAACGGAAGGTGTCCGACAGCCGGTCGATATATACGAGCGCATCGTCGTTCTTGTTCTCCCGCACGAGCATGGCGAGCGAATTGAGCGAATTGAAAAAAGAAATGGGGATTCATCTGGTTGATGAGTACGTCGTACCGCGACCGCAGGTTCTCGGTCTTCAGACGTTCGTTCTCGACCGTCATCCGCTGCTGCAGGACTATCAGTTCGTATATCTTGCCGTAGAGTGTCACCACCGCAAGCATGAACGAACACTTGAGCAGCACCATCGGATTGAACAGGCGCCGGGCGGCCAATATGATTTTCACGTCACCCGCACGGTTCATATAGGGAGCCAGAAAATAGACGACGACCGAGATGACGAGAGCGGCCAGCAGCCGCTTGGGAAAACTGCGCGAGCGTATCTTGCTTTCGCTCAGATTGTGGGTGAATACAGTAAGCAGGATGAACGACACTGCCATATAAAACAGCACTTCGAGCACCATGAACAGCGTACTGTTCTCCGACACCGGATGTTCGGACGGCATCCGCGCCGTCCGGTGCAGAATCATGAAGACGAAGTATGAAAAATTGACAATGAGGCTTACGGCAACGGCTATCAGCACGTTGATTAACACGCCCCTTGTCCTGAGCCTGCTCTTGAACATACGCATGAATTATCGTGGGAGGAATCCGTTGCAAATATACAGTAACCCGACCGGACGGCCTACCCTCAGGGAGCCGAAACGGAAAAACCGGCGGTTGAACTGAAGACCCGGCCGCTGCCCGGCAAACAGACCGTATCGCAGAAAACGGCTGTACAGCAGGGCAATAACTCCATCCCTGCATTCACTCTTCCGCCCCCTCGTACCACGACGCGTACAGCATATAGTCGCGGGCCGTACGTTCGATAATCTCCTGCCGCTGCTGCGGCGTCACCTCCTTCACCCGCCGTGCCGGTACCCCGGCATATACCCCGCCGGGCTCCAGCCGGCTCCCGGCCAGCACCAGCGCGTTGGCGGCCACGATACAGCCCGTCCCGACCACGGCGTTGTCGAGCACCGTGGCCCCCATGCCTATCAGGCACCCGTCTTCGATGACGGCACCGTGGATGATGGCGTTGTGCCCGATGGAGACATCGCTGCCTATATGCGCCTGCGACGGATGCGGCGCACCGTCGTAAAGCGTATGCACCACCGCACCGTCCTGAATATTCGTCCGGTCACCGATACGGATGCTGTTCACATCGCCGCGCAGCACCGCACCGTACCAAATGCTGCAATCGCGCCCGACGGTCACATCGCCTATCAGTACCGCCGTTTCGGCCAGAAACGTCCCCTTCTCCCACTACGGGCACATGCCCGCGCACTTCCTTGATAATCGCCATATTTCCGTTGCGTTATAAAAATCTCTTTCGTATGGGCCGTACAGACCGACGACACCCCGCCGCGGACAATACCGAGTTCATGGCGGCCGGGAGCTTTCCAAAGTGTATCCGCAGCAGCGCTATCCACCATCCGTACTCCGTCGCATGACACGATGATATCGCCCGGCTGCATTCCCTGCGGCGCATGCCCGTCGAAAAGTCCCGTCACCAGCCAACCGTCCATAATATCCGTCCGGTCGATGGCAGAGAAACCGGGAGTTACGAAATCGAACGGTTTTCCCGCCTCCGCCCTCGGACGCACCCATAGGGCCGGAGCACCGAAATCAATTGCAAACGAGAAGCGCTCCAACAGTCCGTTCCCAACGATTCCCGCCATGTCGGTACGCGACAGTGCCCCGTCCGGTTCAGCGACACATCCACCGGGACACCCGCAAATTCACTGCCGCAAAACCAAACCGAATCCGCCCGCAAACACAGCGATGCGGCACTCCCCCCGACACCTCCCGATATCGTCCGATACAAAACCGCATCCGGCCGGCACGATACGGCCCCCCAGCCCGCTCCGGTCATCGACAGCGTTCCAGGGCTCCCGGTATCCAATAGGAAACGGCCCTCTACCTCCCTGCCTGCCGCCCGAACACGGACGAGAAGATACAGTCTGCCGTTCTCCTCCTCCAGCGGGTAGCGGACAAACCCCTGCCTGTCGCAGCGTATCGGGCGACACGGCCCGCATCCATCCTTCCTTCAAATCGAATTCCACACAGTACCCGGCCATGTATTGCAGGCCGAAAATACCGTCGCTCCCCCGTCCGAGCATTCCCCTGAAGTCCAGCAGTGGGGTCATCCGGCTCGTATGGACGATTGTATCCATCCTGAAGGTTATTTCGTCGAACAGCACGCCGCACCGCACCGGCTGCGTACCGGCGCCCGCCGCCATCCATGTCTCGGTACGTGTTTCCGCCCCGATGCCGGACCGTTCCTGCCAAAGCGAATCGAGATAAAGCCCCGCCGCCCCCGTATCGAATAGGAGACGTGCAGGCACCGAATCGCCTACCGTCGCCTCAAACCGGATATGGCCGTCGTACTCCAACGGTACGGCCCCCTTCAGGCAACACGACGGCAGCGACCTCCGCAGATGGTTGGTCGGCCGGTCCGCCGCATGCGGCAAGGAGTACGGCAACCCACAGGAACGACGCCCGCCGCGTCGTCCGACCGTATCGCTCAGCGTTCTTCATATTCAGCGTTCTTCACGTTTGGCTTCCTGCCAGTACGCCTCCATCTCTTCGAGCGGCATCTTCGTCAGTTCCACGCCCTGCTCGTCGGCCCTTTCTCGATATGTTCGAAACGGCGGATAAACTTCTTGTTGCTCCGTTCAAGCGCATTCTCGGGGTCGATACCGTACAGACGCGCCATATTGACCAGAGCGAACAACAGGTCGCCCAGCTCCTCTTCCATCCGGTCGCGGTCCATCCGTCCGATTTCCTGCCGGAGTTCGTCCGTCTCCTCCTGCACCTTCTCCCACACATCCTCGCGCCTGCCCCAGTCGAAACCGGCAGCGGCAGCCTTCTGCCCGATACGGAACGCCTTCACCATGGCCGGTAGGCTGCGCGGTACCCCGACAGCACCCCCTTGCGTGCCTTGCGGTCTTTCTTGCGCTTCTCGGCGAGGTTTCAGCCCTCCCAATTGTGTATCACCTGTCCGGCACTGTCGGCCTCTACATTGCCGTAGACATGCGGATGTCTGTATATCAACTTATCGCACAATGCATTGACCACATCGCCTATATCGAAACGCCCCTGTTCCGCCCCCCCATGCGCGAATAGAAGACGATGTGGAGCAGCAGGTCGCCCAGGCTCCTCCTCGCGGATGCCGTCCATGTCGCCGTCCGTTATCGCATCGGTCAATTCGAACGTCTCCTCTATGGTGTTGTTGCGCAGCGACTCGAAAGTCTGCTCCCTGTCCCACGGACACTCTACCCGGAGCCTGTCCATCACCCCGAACAGGCGCTCCATGGCCTCGTTTCTCGTACATGCCGTATCTTTATTTGTATGATTTTCCGTTCCGGACGGCAAACCACGAAGCTTCCGTCCGGAGCGTAAAATTACAAAAAGGGGTGTATGCGGAAAAACCACCGCAATTTCCGTGCATTTCCCGCACCGGACACAAATACCGATACCGGCCGTCTCTACGGGGCAACCTCCCCGGACAGGCCGGAAAGAAGCGGCAGCCGCAGGAGCACTTCGGACTCCTGCGGCTGCCGCTTTCTCCGACCCCGCAAAGGGTTAGGCCCCTTTGGAGGTCATGATATCGAGAATGAGCCGGTCGGTCTGCGTCATTCCCTCGCGGCCTATCTTCGTCAGATTCAGAATGGACTTGTCCACATCCTCGTCGATAATTCCTCGGCGGCGGTCACGCACCGGTGCTCCATGGCGAGCATGGCAGAAAGAACCGACGTAGAGATGCCGCTGGCCACCTTGAGCGCACAGCTCGGTTTGGCTCCGTCGCATATCATGCCGGCAAGATTGGCTATCATGTTCTTCACGGCGTACGACACCTCTTCGTACCCGCCCCCATCAAGTAGGTAATGCCACAGGCTCGACCCCGTGGCGGCCACCACGCACCCGCAAAGAGCCGAAAGCCGGCCGAGGCTCTGTTTGATATAGATGACCGTCAGGTTGCTGAGGATGAGCGCCCGTATCTTCTTCTCCTCCGGCGCCCCCGACTTCTCGGCATACACCACCACGGGAAGCGTCGCCGCGATGCCCTGGTTGCCGCTGCCCGAATTGCTCATGACGGGCATCATGACCCCGGCCATGCGGGCGTCGCACGCCCCGGAGGTATAGGAAAGGATACTCGACAGGATGCCGTCTCCCATAATATGCCGCTCCATGTCGCCCCGCAGCAGGCGTCCGAGCGAATGGCCGTACTCTCCCGTAAAGGAGACCTCGGCGGCATGTTTGTTCATGTCTGCCGCCTTCAGTATGAACCGCAACTCGTCCAGCGGAGCGGTATCGGCAAACTCGAACACCTTCTTCAAGTTCAGAGCACAACCCTCCCCGGCACACGATGCACCGGCTCCGGCACACTTCTCCAGCAACACCTCTCCGTTGCGTTCAATCCGTGTAAATCCGTATGACTTTTCTCGATAACGGCCAGCGCCCTGTCGCTCCCAGCAGCCACCTCCACCTCGATGTAGAGGATATCGCAGCCACCCTGTTTCAGCCCTATTTCGATGGGTGTCTCCTCCATATAGCGGCGCCCCCTGCTGCACATCCGCCGGAGTCACGTCGCGCAGCACCTCGAGGCCGTACTCCGACTTTCCGAACAGCGCTCCCAGCGCCACGGCAATAGGGAAGCCCCTATCATGCCGTCCGTACCGGGAATGCCCACGCCCATCGCATTCTTGAGCATGTTGGCGCTCAGCAATACGGAGATACGTTCGGGCCGGCGGCCGAGCACTTCCGCCGCACGCGCCGTACAAAGCGATACGGCAATCGGTTCCGTACACCCTATCGCCGGCACTATCTCCCTGTTCATCAGGGCTATTATCGAACTGCGTTCCGCAGGTGAAATCTTGCAAGCCATATATTCCATCTTTATCGGACGCAAATATAAACTTTTTTGACAGAAAATAAAGGCCGTCCCCGCCTATTTCGGACGCATCCCCGCCACCATCCGCCGCCTTTTTTCCTGCCGGGCCCGCTCTTCCGCACGGACAGCCGGCTCCGGAAAGGCAAAACGCAGGGCGTCTGCACACCCCGCGTCCATACACCTTTGCGGCAAAGGGAATCAGAAACGCGCCCTGACTCCCAGTGTAAGCACACCTGTCGCACCGAAACCCGCTTCGGCGAAACCGGCTATCGTCCGACCGAGCTCCACTCCGATGGGAGAGACCTGGAAAGTGAATGTCGCTGCCGTATCGCCGTCATCTACCGCCGGCCCGACCTGATACTGCCGATCGGCAATCAGCACGCCGGCCGCCAGACGGGAATAGAGGCCCACGATACCGCTCCGGTACCACACGAACTTCACCTGCGGCAGGATGCTGTAAAAGTTATCGTATATGTAGCCTCCCCCACCGTACTGCTCATGTTTCCCGAATAGACGAACATGCCGCCGACCGTCAGCGAAGGGGTGAGACGGTACATGTATCCCATGTTCACCGACCCCGTCTTCCGCTTCGCTATCTCACCTGTCCCAACGAGCGACGGCAGCAAATCGTCCATGATGCCCGTCACGTCGTTGATGGGCATCACGCCGTATCCCAGCGATACGTCATGAAAAGAGAGCCTCGGATAGGTGTCGTAAGCCGCCGGCAGGTCACGGGCGGGAAACGACGGGGTCTCCTGCGCCGCAGCCGCTCCCGCAACCAATACGGCCGCACAAACCGTCATCAATATTCTCCTCATAGTGTCTGTGTTTTATTACAGTAAACGCGGCATCCGCCGACTATACCCCTGACCACGGCCCCGGCCTGTTTCTCGAACTGGACGAGGAGGTTGTTCATCACCCGGTCGATTATCTGGTCGGTGAGAGTACGCTCCCTGTCCTGCAAAACGAAGCCGAGCGCATACGACTTCTTTCCGGCAGGCGCCTTTGTCGCCCTCGTACACGTCGAACAGCGTCACGCTGCGGAGCAGCTTCCGTTCGGTCGAGAAAGCGATGGCCCGAAGCCGGGCGAAGGTAACCTCCCTGTCCAGCAGCAGGGCGAGGTCGCGCCTGACCTCCGGGAATCGGGGAAGCTCCGACACGGCGACCGTATGTTTGCGGACGCTGCGGACGAAGAGGTCGAAATCCATTTCGAGGAAATAGACCTCCGCCCGCAGGTCGAACATCTTCCGTATGCTGCCCGCAACGATTCCGAGCGAAAAGTTGTAGCTTTTCCCGTTGAGACGGAAGGAGAGCCCCTCCGAATAGAGTTCGCCTCCGAGCGGCAGCGTCTCCAGCCGGTAGATATCCATTCCGAAACGACCGAGCAGATTCTCCGCCACGGCACGCAGGCTGAAGAAGGTCGCCGGTGCAGCCTTCTCGTTCCAGGAGACGGTCTCCGTAAGTCCCGTCATGACCACGCCGAGACGATAATTCTCCGAATAGGGTGCCAGGCCGCCTTCCGCAGCACGCGAGGCATCGTAGCGATAGACATTCCCGAACTCGTAAAGTTTCAGATTCGGGTTGCGGTGGTTCGTATTCAGCGCAACCGCCTCCATGGCATTGAACAGCAGTGTCTGCCGCATGGCATTGAGGTCGGCGCTCAACGGATTGAGGATTTTCACGCAGCCATCGGCCGGATACTCCGTCAGCCCCTCGTAATAGGCCGCTTCGTGAGCGAATTGCTCATTATCTCCGAAAAACCGTTCGCCGTGAGATACTCCGCCGTTCTGTTCGCTATCTGCTCCCGACCGGGGCGCTTCTCCAGCGCAATGGCCGAACGAACCCTCGCAGGAACCTCTATGTTGTTGTAACCGTATATCCGGAGAATCTCCTCCGTCAGGTCGGCCGGCCGGCGCACATCCACCCGGTAGGGCGGTACGGCCACGGAGAGCACTCCGTCCCGCTCGGCCTCGATGCGCACCTCCAGCGCACCGAGTATCTCTTTCACGGTCGCCTGCGGTATCTCCTTCCCTGTAAGGGCATTTATCCGGTCATACCCGACATCGAAACGGAACGGTTCGGTAATATCGGGTACGGAAACCGTATCGGCAATACCGGAAGTTATCCGCCCCCGGCCAGCCTCCTGAATCAGAAGCGCGGCACGTTTCAGGGCATAAATCGTGATATTGGGGTCGATACCGCGCTCGAAGCGGAACGACGCATCCGAATTGATTCCGTGGCGGCGTGCGCTCTTGCGTATCCAGACCGGATTGAAATAGGCGCTTTCGAGGAAGATGTTCACCGTAGCGTCGGAAACGCCGGAATCCCGTCCCCCCCATGACACCCGCGATACACATCGGTTTCTCCGCATCGCATATCATCAGGTCTCTCTCCGAAAGCGTCCGTTCCACCCCATCGAGCGTCACGAATTTCGTCCCCTCCGCGCAGGTCTTCACTACCACCCGGCCCCGGCAATCCGGTCGGCATCGAAAGAGTGGAGCGGCTGTCCCAGCTCGTGCAGGACGAAGTTGGTAATGTCCACCACATTATTCTTGGGATTGAGCCCTATGGCACGCAGACAGTTCTGCATCCAGTCGGGCGAAGGCCCTATCCGGACGCCGCTTATCACCACGCCGGCATAGCGCGGGGCCCCCTCCGGACACTCCACGGCAATCTGCGCCGCAGGCAATCCCCCGTCGTCGAAACCCTCCGTACCGGGCAGGGTGAGCTCCGCCCGCCTGCCGTGCGCTTTCAGGAAAGCCGCCAGGTCGCGGGCCACGCCGTAGTGCGACATGGCATCGGCCCGGTTGGGCGTCAGTCCTATTTCGATAACGGTATCCGACTCCAGTCCGAGAAAAGCGGCCGCCGGTGTCCCCGGCACAGCCTCCTGCGGAGGACCATGATGCCTTCGTGTCCCGTGCCGATACCGAGTTCGTCTTCGGCGCATATCATGCCGAAAGAGTCGGCACCGCGGATGCGGCTCTTTTTTATCTTGAAACCCTCCTGGGCATCCGTCGGATAGAGAACAGCCCCGACGGTGGCGACGAGCACCTTCTGCCCGGCGGCAACGTTCGGAGCTCCGCATACGATTTTCAGCGGTTCCTCACGGCCCACCGCCACCTCCGTCAGGTGCAGATGGTCGGAATCGGGATGGTCGGTACAGGTAAGCACCTCGCCCACGACCACCCCTTCGAGTCCGCCGCGGACACTCTCGAACCGCTCCACTCCATCCACTTCAAGTCCGATATCGGTCAGGACGGTCAGTATTTCGTCCAGCTCCAGGTCGGTATCGATATAGCGTTTCAGCCACTGGTAAGATATTTTCATAGCATCCTGTTATTTTCATGGAAAAACAGGCTAAAGATACTAAGAATCTCGAAAACTATCATCCCGCAGACGAACCGACCGTTTTTTTCGTTTCTTTGAAAGGCGAGGGAAAACTCCTGGCGATAAACGACATACGGCAATTTTAATTTTACATGTAAATTTACAACCACATCATTCCACAAAAAACATTCCACCAGACAGCGATACGGAACAGAACACCTCTTTTATAACAGGTGCGAACCGAATTCCATTTTTAAATAGAGAAAAACATGCAAATATTTTGATTTGTTAGTGAAATTTATTTTTTTGCATCCAGATAATAGGCGGGTGTAATTTTCCACAATAGCTTTTTAAACGAACACATGGCATTCTGTCTGTACCACAAAACACAATATTAAATTAATATGATATCGATACCTGTAGCAGTAGAAGAAGTAGTCAAAAGAAACCTTTCCTCGAAGGGGCATTGGTTGACGGACTCATCAACCTTTCGGCACTGGCCCGCCAGATAAAGCCGGAAGTGGAAGAAAGAATAGGCAAGACGGTGAACGACAGTGCCGTAATCATGGCGCTCAACAGGCTCGTTCCGCGGCTGGAACTTATGTCGGCCATGAAGATAAAGAACGTGGTGGAGAACATGGGCGACATCGTGGTACGTTCCAACCTCTCCGATTTCACGTTCCTCAACACTTCGACGCTTTACGGCCTGCAGGCACGCCTGCTGAACGAAGTGCATTCGCTGAAGAACGTATTCTGTACCTTCTCGCAGGGCATCTACGAGACGACGCTCGTGGTGAGCGACTCCATCGTACCCCTCGTGAAGGAGCTCTTCGCCAACGAACGCATCATCAGTTCGAACACCAACCTGTCGCTCATCACCGTCCGGCTTCCCTCGGAGAATACGGCATGTCCCGGTGTCTATTACTACTTGTTCAAGGAGCTCGCCTGGGACAACATCAACATCGTGGAGGTCATCAGCACCGCCAACGAATTCACAATAGTCGTCGGCGACCACGACATCCACCGCGCATTCACCATCCTGATGGAGGTTAAGCGCAATGTCCAGAACTGACGCGCCGACAGGCAAACGGCCCGAAAGGAAAGGGCGGCGGTAAGATTACCGCCGCCCTTTCCTTTCGGGCCGTTCCGCAGCCTATGCGGTCAGCAGGGCGACAATCGACATGGCCGCATAACTGACGCTCGCCAGACCGTTCACGAGTCCGAACGACGCTCCTATCCGGTCGATGCGCGAGGGACGGTAAAGCACATGCTGCACGACGAGTACCGCCGTAAAAAGCCCGAATCCCACCCAATACCAGACGCCGAGGCGGTAAAGTGCACCGAGCACCGCGACGGCTGCCACGGCAAACACATGCAGCAGGATACTGATGAGCGTGGAGTGCACGGCGGAGAAGCGTGCAGGGACGGAATGCAGTCCGTTGCTGCGGTCGAAAGAGGCGTCCTGCAGTGAATAGAGGATATCGAAACCCGCCGTCCAGGTCAATACGGCTACGGCAAGCAGCACGGGGAAGAGCGCGACGCTGCCCGTCACAGCAATATAGGCCCCCACGGGTGCGATGGCGAGCGCCAGGCCCAGCACCACATGCGACCACGCGGTGAAACGCTTGGTCAGACTGTAGCCCAGCAGCACGGCGAGCGCCACGGGCGACAGCCAGAGGGCGAGGCAGTTTATCCAAGCCGCCGCGGCGACGAACGCCACACAGTTCCCGATGACGAACGCCAGCGCCGCACGCGGGGTAATCTTCCCGGCGGGTATCTCCCGGCCTGCCGTACGGGGATTCTTCGCGTCGATGTCGCGGTCCGCCCAGCGGTTGAACCCCATGGCAGCGTTGCGGGCGAATACCATGCAGAGCAGAATCTTGACGAGCAGCAGCCAGTCGAACGGCACAGCGGTACTCACCAGGGCATAGACATAGGACAGCAGGGCGAACGGCATGGCGAAAACGGTATGCGAGAACTTGACGAGCGATGCGTAACGGGAAACTACGTTATTCATATCCGGGCGTATTTCATTAATCCTGCAAAATTAATTAACTTTGCATGCCGTTGTATTCCCCCGTCCGTTTTAGGCCCGCTTTCGGGCAAAGGGGGCCCGCAGGCACTTAAACCCCTATATCCGATTCATGAAGAACATCAGGAACTTCTGCATCATAGCCCATATAGACCACGGCAAAAGCACCATTGCCGACCGGCTGCTCGAAGCGACCAACACCGTATCGCAGCGCGACCTGCAGGCGCAGGTACTCGATGACATGGAGCTGGAACGCGAAAAAGGGCATCACGATAAAGAGCCACGCCATCCAGATGGAGTACGAGCGCGGCGGCGAGAAATACATCCTCAACCTGATCGACACGCCCGGCCATGTCGACTTCAACTATGAGGTTTCCCGTGCCATCGCCTCGTGCGAAGGGGCGCTGCTTATCGTGGATGCCACGCAGGGGATACAGGCACAGACCATCTCAATCTCTATCTCGCTCTCGGACACGACCTCGAAATCATCCCCGTCGTCAACAAGATAGACATGGAGGCTGCCATGGTCGAAGAGGTCAAGGACCAGATAGCCGACCTGCTGGGGTGCAGCCACGAGGAAATCATCGCCGCATCGGGCCGCACGGGCCAGGGGGTGGACGAAATACTCGAAGCCATCGTGGAGCGCGTTCCCGCCCCGAAAGGCGACGAGAAGGCTCCCCTGCAGGCGCTTATTTTCGATTCGGTATTCAACCCCTTCCGCGGCATCATCGCCTACTTCCGCATCTTCAACGGGACGCTCCGCACGGGCGATGCGGTGAAGTTCATCAACACGGGTCACGAATACGACGCCGATGAAATCGGCGTTCTGAAACTGAAACTCGCCCCCGGCAAGAAATCCGGGCGGGTGACGTGGGCTACATCATATCGGGCATCAAGAACTCCCGCGAGGTGAAGGTGGGCGATACGATAACCCGTAGAAAACCCCAGCACCGAAGCGATAGCCGGTTTCGAGGATGTGAAACCGATGGTCTTCGCGGGCGTCTATCCCGTGGAGGCCGACCAGTACGAAGACCTGCGCGCCTCGCTGGAGAAGCTCCAGCTCAACGACGCCTCGCTCACGTTCGACCCGGAAAGCTCCCTCGCCCTCGGATTCGGTTTCCGCTGCGGCTTCCTCGGCCTGCTCCACATGGAAATCATCCAGGAGCGCCTCTACCGCGAATTCGACATGGACGTCATCACCACCGTACCCAATGTATCGTACCGGGTGACGACGAAAAAGGGCGAAACGGTTTACGTACACAATCCTTCGGGGCTGCCGGAACCGACCATGGTGGACAAAATAGAGGAACCATACATCGAGGCCCAAATCATTACCAAGAGCGATTACTTGGGCAACGTCATCAAGGCTCTGCATCGACAAGCGCGGCTCGCTCCGCAATCAGGTATTCATCTCGCAAGACCGGGTGGAGGTGACGTTCGACATGCCGCTGTCGGAAATCGTATTCGATTTTTACGACAAGCTGAAGAGCATCTCGCGCGGTTACGCCTCGTTCGACTACCACCAGACGGGGTACCGCGAGAGCCGCCTGGCGAAGCTCGATATCCTGTTGAACGGCGAACCGGTGGATGCGCTCTCGTCGCTCATCTATCAGGACCACGCCTACGATTTCGGCCGACGCATGTGCGAGAAGCTCAAGGAGATCATCCCACGCCAGCAGTTTGAGATTGCCATACAGGCGGCAATCGGTGCGAAAGTTATTGCTCGCGAGACCATCAAGGCGGTGCGGAAGGACGTGCTCGCGAAATGCTACGGCGGCGACATCTCCCGCAAGCGCAAACTGCTGGAGAAACAGAAGAAAGGCAAGAAGCGCATGCGCCAGATAGGAAACGTGGAGGTACCGCAGTCGGCATTCCTCGCCGTCCTCAAAATGGATTGACACGCGGAGGGAACGGCCGACGTCCGGCAACCGACCGAAACGACGTTCCGGAGAGACGAAAGATAACAACCGCCTTCCCCGTGGCGTTAGGCGGTATCGACCCGATGAGGGGCTATATAAATAATTGGCCGACAAGATGTCGGAACGATACCGCACCAAGCTATTGACGGAAATGTCCGGTGTTACCGGCATACCCGAACAGTTGAATATACCGATTCGTTAGGGGACTACCTAACTCTTCATACCTGTTGCACGATGGGAATACGCAGAATATTACTAACGGTTTCGGCAATAGCGGGGAGCCTGCTCCTCTGCTCTTCGGGCAAGGTACCGGCCGACGGTACCGTATCCGCAGCGGCGGAAAGTACCGCACGCGACCTCCACAAGACCCTGTACGAAACCACGGGCATGGAGGGAGAGGTATCGTACGCCGCATTCGACGAAGCGCTTACCGGCTACGAACGGATAGATTCCCGAAAAAAGGAGATTCTCGTATTCGTGGATTTCAGCAAGCCGTCCACACAGGAACGGCTTTACGTCATCGACATGAAAAACCGCAGGCTGCTCTACAAATCCCTCGTGGCCCACGGGCGCGGCAGCGGTGACACCTATGCCACCTCCTTCTCCAACACCCCCGGTTCGCACCAGAGTTCGCTCGGATTCTACCTGACGCTGAACACCTATCAGGGCCGCAACGGTTATTCGCTAAGGCTCGACGGACTCGAACCGGGCATCAACGACAAGGCATATGAACGGGCCATCGTCATCCACGGCGCGGATTACTGTACGAAAGCGTTCCTGGACACGGCGGGCCGGCTCGGCCGCAGTTTCGGCTGTCCCTCCCTGCCGAAATAGATAAGCGACAAAATCATAGACACCATAAAGGAGGGAGCCGTCCTCTTCATCTACGCCGATGACAAGGAGTACCGTCTCAACAGCCCGATTCTCTCCGACAGCGAGACGTTCGCCATGCAATAAACGCGACAGCACGGACTGAAAAGAGCGGAACTTGCATAAGCAAGTTCCGCTCTTTTCAGTCCGGCCATCCGCACCGGTCGTTGCCTCTCTCCCGGTTATACCACTTGAAGCACGACTTTACCGTGTACTCGGCGGCCGGGGTTCGGGTCGAGCACATAGTTCCACGCCTTGCAGGCATCCCGCAGCCAGAAAACGGCAGCTATATCCACAGTCACATGATGTCCCTCGACAAAGCTCCGCGATACGGGCCAGGTCGCGGGCGTTGGGTTCAACCCCCATGGAGACAGGCTTCGATACCGCATTCGCGAGCCAACTCTTCCTCCGCTTTTCCGACCAGTGTCACAAGCCGGCCTCCGGGCCGTACCACGCCGTAGGAACGTGCGAGCGTGTCGCCCCCCACCAAGTCAATGACAAGGTCCATGTCACGTGCAACCGCAGCAAAATCCTCGGTACGGTAATCGATGAATACGTCCGCCCCCAGCGAAAGGACGAAATCGCGGTCGCGCCCGGCGGCCGTGGCATAAACCTCCGCTTCGGTATAGCGTGCGAACTGCACGGCGAATGCGCCGACCGCACCGGCTGCGCCGTGTATCAGCACACGCTGCCCCTTCCCCAGCCTGCCATGACGGTAAAGCGCCTGCCAGGCGGTCTGCGATACATAGGCCGCAGGCTGCAGCATCCACATAGGAGAACTCCATCGGTTTGACGACCAGCTGCGCCGGGTCAGCCTCGACATATTCGGCATAGGCTCCGCCGTCAGTACAGCCGAACACCATATCGCCCGCCTCAAAGCCCTCTGCTCCGTCGCCGACCGCCTCGACCGTTCCGGCGAAATCCATCCCCGGTATCCAGGGGAAAGCAGGAGTCAGGGTACCTCCGGCCCGTCCGGAAGCCCGTTTCCAATCTATCTGGTTCACGGAAGCCGCATGTACCTTCACCAATACGCGCCCGACTCCCGGGGTCGGTTTCGGTGCGCTTTCATAAAACAGTTCATCGGCCAGTCCGGGGCCGTGCATCCAATCGCTTTCATAATCTCGGATATTAATCGTATCTGCCATCAAGGGGAGCAAACACCGTACCAGCCGGACCGTATCTCCTCCCCTCCCCGGACAGCGATACGGAAGAGCTCCGCCAGAGGCACGGGAAAAGGCACAGAGTTACTCGAACTGATTGCAGTAGAGCCGATAATAGTACCCCTTGCGGGCCATCAATTCGGCATGGTTTCCCTCCTCGATGATTTCTCCGTTTTCGAGGACGAGGATACGGTCGAGGGTACGCACGGTGGAGAGCCGGTGGGCTATCACGAAACTCGTCCGCCCCTCCATCAGTTTGTCCAACCCGCGCTGAATGAGCATTTCGCTCCGGGTATCAATGTTGCTGGTCGCCTCGTCGAGCAACAGTACGGAGGGATTCGCAACCGCGGCACGGGCAATGTTGAGCAACTGCCGCTGTCCCTGGCTCAGGTTCTCGCCGTCGTTCTCCAGCATGGTATCGTACCCGTGCGGCAGCCGCTTAATGAAGGAGTGGGCAGAGGTCGCCTTTCGCCGCACGGACAATGTCGTCATCCGTCGCATCGAGGTTGCCGAACCGGATATTGTCGGCTACCGTTCCCGTAAAGAGATGGGTATCCTGCAGCACGATGGCGAGCAGCCTGCGCAGGTCGTCCCGCGCAATACATTCGATGCGCACCCCGTCGATGGTTATTTCGCCCGACGCGATATCGTAAAACCGCGGCAGCATATTGAGTATCGTCGTCTTGCCGGCCCCGGTAGCTCCCCACGAGCCCCTATCCGTTCGCCGAGACGTACGTGCATCGACACATGCTTCAACACCGGCTTGCCGGGTTCGTACGAGAAACAGACGTCCTTCATGCAGATGTCGCCCCGGGCGGAAGCCATGCGCACCGCCTTCGGCACATCCGGGGCCTCGGAGGGCTCGTCCATAATCTGGAAAATGCGTTCGGCACCGGCAATGGCCGCCTGAATATTGTTGTAGAGCGATGCGATATCCGTAATGGGGCGTCCGAACTGCCGCGAATACTGCAGAAACACGGCCAGACCTCCTACATCGAATCCCCTGTAAATGGCGAGCAGCGCCCCCACTATCGTGACGACCACGAAATTTAACGTGTTGAGATTCTGCATCACGGGCATCATCATGCCGGAATAGAGCTGTGCCCGGCGCGACTTGGCATTCAGTTCCCCGTTCAGCACCTCGAACCCCGACTCTGCCTGCCGCTCGTGTCCGAATACCTTCACCACTTTCTGGCCGCTTATCATCTCCTCGATGTAACCGTTCACCTGCCCGAGCGTTCCCTGCTGGGCAGCGAAATACCTGCGGCTGCGACGGGATATGAGATTGGCGAACAGGAGCATCAAGGGTACCACGACGAACATGGCGAGCGTCAGGAGAGGACTGATGACGAGCATGAGGACGAAGATGCCCGCAAGCGAAAGCACGGCGGAGAGCATATCGGCCAGGTTGTCGGTGAGCACCTCCGTCACTCGGTCCATGTCGTTCGTGTAACGGCTCATCACATCACCGTGCGGATGCGTATCGAAATAACGCACGGGCAGGGTCTCCATCTTTCGGAAGAGGTCCATCCGCAGGCGGGCTGCCGTCCGCTGTCCTATCCGGTTAAGCATCCTGTACTGCAGCGCGGCCGCAACGACTCCTGCGAGATAGACTGCCGCAAGTACCGCCAGCATACGCATCAGACCCGACACGTCGCCCGGCATGATGTAATCGTTGATTATCGGCCTGAGCATATACGACCCCACGAGGCTGGAGGCTATCGTAATCACCACGAGCACCAGCACCACAGCGAGCTCCCCCTTGCTACGCGCAAGGTACGCGACCAGGCGCCGGAACGTTTTTCGGCCCTCCTTCGGCCCCACCGCACCCTTCTCTCTTCTGCCGTGTACCATATATCGCTCAGAATGTAAGTTGCTGTGAATTGAATATCTCTCTGTACACGGCCGAATCCTCCTTCAGCCGGGCCGGCGTACCGTACGACTCCACCTTCCCGTCGTCGAGCACCAGTACCCTGTCCGCCTCCTCCATCGTTTTCACCCGCTGCGTCGAAACGAAAACCGTCGTCCCCTCCCCGAGGTACTCCCGCAGGCCACGGCGTATCTTCAGCTCCGTTTCGGTATCCACAGCGCTCGTACTGTCGTCGAGCAAGAGGATTTTCGGCCGGCGCAGCAGCGCACGGGCAATACAGAGCCGCTGCTTCTGCCCGCCGGAGAGATTCACCCCGCCGCGCCCCAGCACCGTATCGTACCCGTCCGGGAACGACATGACGAAATCGTGGGCCTGCGCCGCCCGGGCAGCGGCTTCCATCTCCGCCGGGGAGGCATCCTCCCTGCCCCAGCGCAGGTTATCGGCTATCGTACCGCTGAAGAGGACGTTGTTCTGCAACACCATCCCCACCTGCGCATGGCGTGCCAGAGGATAGTCGCGTACATCCGTCCCGTCGATGAGCACTTCGCCGCCGGTCGTGTCGTAAAGACGCGGAACAAGCTGCAACAGCGTACTCTTGCCGGAACCGGTCGCTCCCGCCACAGCCACCGTCATGCCCGGCGCAACGCTGAACGAGATGCCGTGGAGCACGTCGGTCTCGCCGCCACCGTACCGGAAAGAAACGTTGCGGAACTCGACGGCACCGCGGCGAACGACTGCCGAAGCGCCCGGCGAGTCCTTCAGCGAAGGCTCCGTACCGAGCACCTCCAACACACGGTCGGAAGAGGCCGACGCACGGGCGATGTTCATGATTATCATGGAGAGCATCATCAGCGACATCAGTATCTGCATGAGGTAGTTCACCAGCGAAACGAGCTCGCCGACCTGCAGTCTTCCGGCCGCCACCCGCTCTCCCCCCACCCAGAGCACCACAATCACCGAAAGGTTCAACACGAGCTGCATCACGGGGAATATCGTCACGATGATGTTGGCCGCCTTCACCGATACGTCGCACAAATCCCGGTTGCTTGCCGAAAACTTGCGCGACTCGTATCTCTCGCGCACGAACGATTTCACCACCCGCATGTTTATCAGGTTCTCCCTCACGACGGCGTTCACGGCATCCACCTTCTGCTGCATCTTCAGAAAATAGGGAAATCCCTTACGCAGAATCAGATATACGCTTATCCCGAGCACGGGTATGGCTCCGGCCACTATCAGTGCAAGGCCGGAATCTATCCGCACCACATAGAAGAAGGCCATCACGAGCATCATCGGCGAACGGAGCAGGATGCGCAGTCCGAGCAGCACGACCTGTTGCAGGCGCGTGACATCGCCCGTCAGACGCGTGATGAGCGAAGCGGAGTTGAATTTGTCCATTTCGGCGAAGGAGAACTCCTGTATCTTGCGGAACAGTCTCGAACGCAGGCTCCGTAGCGAATCCGACGGAAGCGTTGGAAGAGACGAACACATTCGTGATGTTGGCGAGCAGCCCCGCCACCGAGATACCGAGCATCCAGATACCGATGCGGGTAACGACCGCGATGTCGCGGTGCATGACTCCCTCGTCCACAATGCGCGCCATCAGCATGGGCTGGAGCGTCTCGCAGACGACGAAGACCAATACGAGCACGGGGCACACCACGATGCTCCACTTGTACCTGCCGAGTATGTCCCAATACGTTCTTATCATACGGCCGCCCCTCCGGACGTCGGGGCCCTCTTTCCTGCAAAAATAGCGAATCGGCACAGGATGCGTACCGTCGGTTCCGGATTTCCTGCAAAAATACGGTCACACACCTCGCCGAAGCCCCGCTCACGACACATGCCACCAACCTCCTCCCGCGCACCGGCCCGAACCACCGCTCCCGGACACAAGGATGCCGCCGCCCGGAACCGAAATTCCCGCTGCGGCGGCACCGCGGCCCGTACCCCCTCCGGGCAGGGCGACAGGTCGGAAAGGCTATTTATGCTCCTCCTCTTTTCTGCCGAAAGCCGCCTCCACTTCGCGTTTCTTTTCCAGACGCTCCTCTACGGTGGGTTTCTTGCCATCCTTTACGAGGCCTTCCACCTCTTTCTTGAAATCGCAGCCGCAACCGCAGCCTTTTTTCCCGTTCTCTTTCTCTTTCATAATCCGATATGTTTTGTTAATTTCAAAACCGTTCCGTCTGCCGACGGACGGCGTCTGTCCGGTGAATGTACAAAATGCGTACAAAACTGTCGTCCGCAGCGAAAAACTTCCGGACGACGGGAAGAGCCGCGGGCCGCAACCGCCCGGGCCATAGGAAATCGTTATGCCGCCATCAATATTTACCTGACAAACAGGATGCCCTGCAGCCGACAACAGGCACAGTCTTTGCCACACCTAACCAAAACAAGAACGCATTCATCAAAACAGCTTTTATTATGGAAAACGAAATGAACATGATGCCTCGCATCGGCGACCCCGCACCGGCTTTCCGGGCGGCAACCACTCAGGGTACGATAAACTTTCCGGTCGATTACAGCGGCCGTTGGATAATCCTGTTCAGCCATCCGGCGGACTTCACCCCGGTCTGCACCTCGGAGTTCATGACCTTCGGCAAGATGCAGAAAGAGTTCGAGGAACTCAATTGCCAACTGGTGGGACTCTCCGTGGACGGGCTGTCGAGCCATATCGCATGGCTGCGCACCATCAGGGAGCGGATGCATTTCCGCGATATGGACAACATCGAGGTGCAGTTTCCCTCATCGACGACGTATCCATGAACGTATCCAGACTGTACGGCATGATACAGCCTGGCGAAAGCGAAACCAAGGCTGTCCGCGCCGTCTTCTTCATCGACCCGAAAGGAATCATCCGCACGATAATCTACTATCCGCTGGCTCTCGGCCGGAACTTCGACGAGATAAAACGGGTACTCATCGGCCTGCAGACGGTGGATGCCTTCAACGTGGCCCTTCCGGCCGACTGGCGGCCCGGCGACGAGGTGATAGACCCCAATCCCGGCAACATGAAGGAGTCGAAGAGCGCTGGGAGAAATCGCAGAAAGCCGACAGCGGTGTCAAATGCTACGACTGGTTCTTCTGTACGAGGGAAATTCCCTGCGATGAAATTCACAAGAAAATAGGCAAATAATCCCTCGCGAAAACGGAACTCCGCACGGCGGAACGTATCCGACCTACGTGCCGCCGTCCATATATTTATTTCCCTTTCCGGCCGAAATTCTCCGGAACGGGTTGCCGTTTTAGCAGACGGAAAAGGTTCCGTATCGGGAAAAATGGGTTACTTTTTGTCATTCGCTTATACAGACCATGGAACCCGTCACAGGTTGGATAATATACCCGCGTTACACCGCCGACCGCAGCGACAACGCTTTCGGCTGGCTCGTCGGCGAGGCGGCAGCGGCCGGCATGCGGTTGGAGGTGCTCTTCGTCGAAGAGCTTTCCGTCGTTTACGGCACCCGCTGCGGCATCTTCCACAAAGGGAGGGAAGTCGTCCAGATGCCGGAATTCGTCATCATGCGGACCTACGACACTGTTCTTTCGCGCTACTTCGAACGGCTCGGAGTCCGAGTGATAAACACGGCCGCCGCCATGGAGCTATGCAAAAACAAAATGCTGACGCATGAGGTACTCGTCGCGGCCGGTCTGCCCACTCCCGCCACGGTCTATGCCGAGGGGGCCGAATATGCCTATCCGGAACTGGCCGAACGCTTCGGCAGCGCCCGTTTCATCGTCAAACGGACGGACGGCGCCAAAGGCGAGGACGTCTACCTCGTGAACGGCGCGAGGGAGATGGCCTCCGCCGTGGAGCAGTGCGGACGGCACTGCATCTGCCAGGAGTTCATCGCCGAAAGCAGCGGCCGCGACGTGAGGGTATGGGTCATCGGCGGCCGGGCCGTCGGAGCGGTCATGCGCTATTCCCAGACCTCGTTTCTCTCCAACTATTCGCAGGGCGGCAGCGTCCGGGCCTTCGACCTACCCGAAGAGGCGGCCCGACTTGCCGTGGAGAGCGCAGCGGCGACGGGGGCCGAATTCGCGGGTATCGACCTGCTGTTCCGCGGCGACGGTTTCACGGTGAACGAAGTGAACGGCAACGCCGGTTTCCGCACGCTCTCACGCGTGGGCCGGAACGACATCCCGAAAGAACTTTTCAGCTATATATCCGGAATCGTCCGGCAAGGTTAAACCCCGAAAGAAAATACCATGAACGTACTCTTACTGATTCTGGGACTCGTCCTCGTCATCGCGGGGGCCGACTGCCTGGTCAACGGCGCGGTAGCGGTCGCCAAACGCTACCGGATGCCCGAATTTCTCATCGGACTCACCATCGTGGGCATCGGCACCTCGATGCCGGAGCTGGTCGTGAGCCTCATCGCGGGTATCGAAGGCAAAGGAGGCATGGCGATAGGCAATGTCGTCGGCTCGAACCTGGCCAATACGCTGCTGATACTCGGAGCGGCATCCCTGATACAGCCCATCAGCATCAGTCCCGCCACCAAACGGATAGACATTCCGTACAACATCCTCGTCACACTCGTCCTCTTCTTCATGTGTTTCGGATTCACTTTCCGGCACTACCCCACCGGCGGTGTCATCACCTGGTGGAAGGGTATCCTGCTGCTCGCACTCTTCGCCGGCTACATGGCTTACTCTTTTCCGGACAGCAGCCAAAGGGCGAACGGAAACGGCACAGGCGGCAGAGACCGGCTCCCGTCCGGCCTTGTGGAAATCCGTCCTGCTCATTCTGTTCGGCATCGCGGGACTTGCTTTCGGCGGACGGTGGTTCGTCGGCGGCGCGAGCGGCATCGCATTGTCGCTCGGCGTCAGCGAAACCGTCATCGCCATCACGATGGTGGCCGTAGGAACCTCGCTGCCCGAACTCGCCACGGCAATCGTCGCAGCAATCAAGGGCAACACGCAGCTCGCGCTGGGCAACGTCATCGGTTCCAACATATTCAACATATGCCTCATTCTGGGCATCTCCTCGATAGTCGCCCGCTGGACGTCACGGGTCTCCATCCGACAGACATCCTCGCACCGCTGGCAGCGACCCTCATGCTCCTGCTCTCCGTCTACACTTTCCGCGGACAGCGCATCAACCGAGCCGACGGAGCCCTGTTCCTGGCGCTGTACATCGGTTACATCGCCTACCTGCTGCCCGATAACCGTGCCCCGAATAAACAATGTGCAGGACGGCTTTTGAAAGCCGTCCTGCACATGTTATTATTTTCTACCGCCGAATCCTGCATGGATGAAGACCGGCCTCCGCCCTGACCGGCCCGGTCGCAAAGAGCGGTTCCCTACTTTCCGACCGCACCGCCGAAACTGAACGATACGGGGATATAGACCGGAACGGGAATGGTGTAACCGCCGATATTCACCGACGGCTTTATCTGCAGCGTCACCTGCGAAGGCTCCGTTCCGATGCCCACGAAATTCTTCACGGCATTGAGGGCGGCAGCCGAAGAATCGCCCGTAAGCAGACCCGCTATATCGAATTCCATCCGTATCGGGAAGACGCCGCTGTCCTGCGCATCGACGCGAATCCCCTCACTGACACTGCCGGAAGTAAACCGTATCCCGTCTATTTCCAGAATGTAATCCATGGCACCTATCTGCGCCGCCGATGAGTTGGGGTTGAGATGCCGAGATTCAGGTCGAACCCCATGGGCAGTTCCGAAGCCTCCGCCACCGAGCACGCCGAGCAGCCGGGCGATTTGCAGGGGTGTCAGCTCTCCGGAAAGATTGACCCCGGCAAGCGACAGGTCGGTGACCGAATCGTATTCATACTCGCACTGCGTCATGTTATAGAGACCTTCGGCCTGCTTCACGACATCGCAGGCGGTAAAGGCGAGAAGGGCGGCACAAAAGGCCGCGAAACGAAATCTTTTCATAAACATTTTACTTATATTTCAATCGGTTGTCCTGTCAAAACGGACGGCCGCCCCCTCTCCGGACGGCCGGTCCGGATACGCTATCGGAGCGTCATCTCGTCGATAAGATAGCCCGCTCCTCCTATCTTCTCTATCACGAAGAGCACGTAACGGATATCTACCGAAATATTCCGGCACATGGCCGGGTCGAATTCGAGGTCGCTCATGGTGCTGAGCCATGTCCGGTCGAAATTGATACCCACCAGTTCGCCGTCGCCGTTCAGCACCGGACTGCCCGAATTGCCGCCCGTGGTATGGTTCGTAGCCAGAAAGGCTACCGGCACGGTGTAATACGGTTCCTCTTCCGTCCCGACGTTCACCGCCCAGCGTCCATAATCCTTCTCCTCGTAACAACGGCGCAGTGCATCGGGTACGTCGTAATCGTAGATATCGGGATTGTCCTTGGCGATAATACCCTCCAGCGTGGTGACAGGCAGGTGCCGGACGCCGTCTTCGGGATTATACCCCTCGACGGCACCGTATGCCACGCGCAGTGTCAGATTGGCATCCGGGTAAAAATTCCGCTCAGGTTCGAACTCCATCTGTCCGCGCATATAAGTGCGGTACTCGCGGGCCAGCGTCCGGTCGGCCTCCTCCAGCACGGGACTTATCCGCTGCCGGTAGGTGTCGGCGAACATCGCATAGAACTCCACGGCGGGGTCGGCAGTCAGCGCGGCGACAGCCTCCTTGCGCGGCAGGGCCGTCAGTGCCGCCAGCCGTGCACTGTCCGCCAGTGCGGAACGGTCGAACAGCCGACCGACATACTCTTCCACGCCACCGGCTTCGGCAAGCCCTTCGGCGAAACCGTCGGGCATGAAGACGGCGGGGACATGCTCCGCGAATTCCCGAACGAGGGCACAGGCCACCTGCCGGTCTATCTCCGGTTCATAATCCTTGTAGAACAGCCCGGGAACGACAGGCATCTCCCCGCTTCCAGAGCGACGGTCACATAGTTGGCAAGGCTCATCAGTTCGATGGAGAAAATTCCCTCCGTATAGAAATCCGCTGCATACGAAGCCCCGTTGCCGGCCTCGTAAGCGCTCCGCAGACGCTCCAGTACCCCCCCGCATACTCCGGCTGTCCGGCGGCCCACCGGGCGAAGCGCTCCTCATAGGCGCGTTTCTTTCCGAGCGTACCAAAGGCGTTCCAGTCCGAGGCTCTCACCCTGCCATTTTTCCAGGCATTGGCTATGTTGGCCGCCTTGGAGGCGTACTTTATCCGTACCGCAGGGTCGGCGGCCATGGCCGCATTGATAATGTCCAGCCGCTCGGTGCGCATTCTGATTTTATTCGGATTCGACACCATAACGCGGGCCACATGGTCGGACGTCACGTATTCGCGCGTCGAACCGGGACAGCCGTAAACGAACGTGAAATCGCCCTCGTCCATTCCCGCCGTGGAAACCGGAAACCAGTGCCGGGGACGGTAGGGAACGTTGTCCGGAGAGTAGTCCGCCGGCTGGTTGTCGGCATCCGCATAGATGCGGAACACGGAGAAATCGCACGTGTGGCGCGGCCACATCCAGTTGTCCGTATCGCCGCCGAACTTACCGATGGCCGAGGGCGGA
>VOFD01001428.1_pt1 | contig 29809 bp, 25 predicted proteins | sample 5384101 | NCBI WGS metagenome assembly VOFD01 (sample SAMN12384723, study PRJNA508395) | human gut metagenome | isolation source: healthy gut C | host: Homo sapiens
GCCGGTAAGGAAGTGGAACTTCCGATTGCCCGTATTGCGCAGTTGGCGTGCGGTCGGTATTCATATGATCATCGCTACGCAGCGTCCGACAACGAATATATTACAGGTACGATCAAGGCGAACTTCCCCGCACGTATTGCGTTCCGTGTATCCGCCATGATGGATTCCCGCGTACGATTCTTGACCGTCCGGGGCAAACCGCCTGATTGGTAAGGGAGATATGCTCTTCCTGCAAGGTGCTGATCCGGTACGTGTGCAGTGTGCCTTTATCGATACGCCGGAAGTGGAGGAGATCACGAAATTTATTGCTCGTCAGCAGAGTTATCCTACTCGTTCTTCCTGCCCGAGTATGTGAGCGAAGACAGCGGCAGTGAAGTGGGCGACATTGATATGGGACGTCTCGATCCGTTGTTTGAGGATGCGGCACGCTTGGTGGTCATCCATCAGCAAGGTTCCCTTCGTTAATTCAACGTAAATTTGCTATCGGTTACAATCGTGCCGGACGTATCATGGACCAGCTTGAAAAGGCGGGGAATCGTCGGACCCACACAGGGAAGCAAGGCTCGTGACGTACTGTGTCGACGATAATGATCTTGAAATGCGTTTGAACAATTTACAATAACAGATCGTTTATTAATCAAATGAAGAAATACATTTTTAGTGTTTTTAATAGCTTTTACTGTCACTGCCTGTGATTGCTCAACAACAGCAGTCGCAGGCTAAAGCTGTTCTGGAGAAGACGGCCGAAGCGTTTAAGAAGGCAGGTGGTGTGAGGGCCGATTTTACCTTGAAGGCTGTCAATGACGGTCGTTTGGAAGGGCGGGAGAACGGTATCATTCAGTTGAAGGGCGAGAAGTTTATGCTGAAGACTTCCGAGACCACCACTTGGTTTGACGGAAAACACAGTGGAGCTACATGGTGAGAAATGATGAAGTGAATGTCAGCAATCCCACTCAGGAAGAGTTGCAGCAGATCAATCCGTATACCTTTCTTTATATGTATCAGAAAGGATTCTCTTATAAGCTGGGAACTGTGAAGACATATCAGGGTAAAGCTGTTTGGGAAGTGATTCTGACTGCCAATGATAAAAGCAAGAGTTGGAAAGCATTACGCTTTATGTGACGAAGAGTACGTATGAACCGGTTTACATTCAGCTTCAGCAACGTGGTCAGCAAACGCGTAATGAGATTACCGTGACAGCTTATCAGACCGGACTGGATTATGCGGATCATGTTTTCACTTTCGACCGGAAGGCATACCCCCACTGCGGAAGTGATAGACTTACGATAGAATATTCTTTTGAGTAAGAGACGAGATAGTTGGAATATAAAACAATAATATAACAATAAAATGGCAGAAATAGAAAAAGTAAAATGCCTGATTATAGGCTCAGGGCCTGCCGGATATACGGCAGCGATCTATGCAGGACGTGCTAACCTTTGTCCGGTGCTTTATGAAGGATTGCAGCCCGGTGGTCAGTTGACGACTACCACGGATGTGGAGAACTTCCCCGGTTATCCGGAAGGAATCAGTGGTCCGCAGTTGATGGAAGATTTACGCGCGCAAGCCAGCCGTTTCAGGAACGGACGTCCGTTTCGGTATTGCGACAGCGGCAGATTTGAGCAAAGCTCCTTATCAAATAACGATTGACGGCGATAAGGTGATTGAAACGGAAGCATTGATCATCTCTACCGGAGCTACGGCCAAATACCTGGGGCTGGAAGACGAAAAGAAATACGCCGGCATGGGCGTGAGCGCGTGCGCCACCTGCGACGGGTTCTTCTACCGGAAGAAGGTCGTTGCAGTGGTGGGCGGTGGAGATACAGCCTGTGAGGAAGCGATCTATCTGGCTGGTCTGGCATCCAAAGTATATCTGGTGGTTCGCAAACCTTACCTGCGTGCATCGAAGATTATGCAGGAACGTGTGCAGAAGCACGAGAAGATTGAAGTACTTTTTGAACATAATGTAGTTGGTCTTTTCGGTGAGAACGGTGTAGAAGGTATGAATGTTGTGAAGCGTTGGGGCGAATCGGACGAAGAACGTTACAGCCTGCCTATCGACGGTTTCTTCCTTGCTATCGGGCATAAACCGAATTCGGATATTTTCAAAAGAGTATATCGACACTGACGAAGTGGGTTACATTATTACAGATGGTGACAGCCCCCGTACGAAAGTTCCCGGGTATTCGCAGCGGGAGATGTGGCTGATCCGCATTACCGTCAGGCTATTACAGCAGCGGGAAGTTGCTGTAAGGCTGCTATCGAGGCGGAACGTTATCTTTCTGCAAAGGGAATTATTTAAAAGATGAAGCAAGGCGGAATGCTTTGCATGGAATAAATAAGAACTGAATCAATAAAAAAACGGTGGACATGAGCAACAAGCTGCATGTCCACCGTTTTTTTGTTATGTCACAGGCATTAATATGCCTCGATTTCGTCTATCCACAATTCGGCAGGAATGACTTCCGGACCGTTGTTCTTTTGAAATTGACGCCATTACGCAAGGTACCGCCATTTTTGATTTTTACTTTCAGGAAAGTGGCTTGTGTCGGTTCAAATTCGATAGAGTCGGTGAATGCGATTCTTCCCGTTTCCGGACAATCATGCTTCAAGGCCTTTTCGGCTATCTGAGTATATTGCTGACCGTCGGCAGATACTTCTACGGCAACTCCTCCGGCAGGGAGCATTCTCATGGCAGGATTAAACAAGGAGCCGAAGACCACTTTTCTTACTTCCGTCGGTTTGTCCAGATGGACGATGAATTCCAGGTCTTTACCTTCTACGATTGCGAAACTGGACCACGGAGTGTAAGAAGCATTGTTACCTCTCTTTCCATTTGTCAGACCGAAAGTTGTTTTGTCAGCTCCCAATACATCATTGTCGCCGAAAATATCCCCTGTCCATCCCATTGTATACTTGACGGTAAATGGTTTTCCTGCCAGCAGATTGCCATACAATGGCTTGTTGGTAACTTTGCCCAGCATCTTGCCGTCTTTGAAAGCAGCAGCTTTCAAGTCGATGTGTCCTTCAAGCACGAAAGGCTGTTCATACAGTGTAGAACCGTAAGTCGGTTCGCTGCCGTCTGTGGTGTATCTGATTTCCGCATTCGGGTAGAATGTTTCCAGCAATACCATCAACGGACCGTTTTCATCCGCATGCGTATTGATGTTTACGTCGAAGAAGTTGAGGCAGGGTTTGGTATCCATGACTTCCAGGCGCTCAAATTCCGTAACCATGCGTTCGCAGAAACTCTTCCAGTTTTTGTTGGCATCCAGTGTCCATCCCGTTTCCGCGATAGCCATCGCACGTGGGAAGGCCTGATAATCTACCCGGTCGGAAGTTTTCATATACTCTCTCCAGAGGTTGCCTTGCATACCGATGATATGTTTCTTCACCAGTTCGTCGGCATTATCCGGAACAGGATTGTAGCTATAAGTCTTCTTCAGCGTTGTGTATCCGCCGATGGTAGTCGGGGCGATTTCCGGATCTTCCTGATAGAAGTCCAGATAAGCATAAGGCATGGGAGCCATGATTGCGTTGTGTCCTGCTTTGGCCGCATTCAATCCGCCTTCAACGCCACGCCATGACAAAGACAGTGGCGTTTGGAGCCAGGCCGCCTTCAAAATCTCGTCCCAGCCGATGATATTGCGTCCTTTACCGTTCAGGTATTTTTCCATGCGGGTAACGAAGTAACTTTGCAGTTTATCTTCCTTGCTGTGCTTCACTCCGTCCACTTTGCTGGGAGTCGCGTCATCTTTCAAGCCTAACTGACGAATCAACTGCTGGCAGAAAGTACTGTTCTTCCAGGCTGTTTTGGGGCATTCGTCTCCTCCGATATGAATGTACTCGCTGGGAAATAATTCGACTACCTCGTCCATGACTCCTTCAAAGAACTTGAAAGTGGTCTCGCTCGGGCAGAATACCTGTTCGAATACGCCCCACGTAGGTGATACTTTATATGTCTGTGTGAGAATCACAAGACAATTCGGGGTAACAGCCAGAGCCGCCAATGCATGCCCCGGCATTTCTATTTCGGGGATTACATTGATATATTTGCTTGCAGCATAAGCTACCACCTCTTTTATCTGTTCCTGTGTGTAATATCCTCCGTGTTCTATTCCGTCGAATACTTGCGGATAGTTCACATAATAATAGTCTACCAGCGTTTTTTTCGCGTTTGGAACCTATCTCTGTCAGTTTCGGATATTTCTTTATTTCAATGCGCCAACCCTGATCGTCAGTCAGGTGCCAGTGAAAAACGTTCATCTTGTTCATTGCCAGCAGGTCGATAAATTTGTAGATATACTCTATCGGTGCGTAATGACGGCAAACGTCCAACATCAGTCCGCGATGTACAAAGCGGGGAGCGTCTTCGATCTCTACAGCCGGAACAGACCAGTCGGCTTTCTTCTTCAGCTCTTTTCCGTATACGGCGGGAGGAAGAAGCTGATAAATAGTCTGCACACCATAGAAAAATCCATTTGGCTGGGAAGCTGTGACTGTAATAAGGGTGGGGGTGACAGACAGCTTGTAACCTTCTTTAGGCATACCTTCTTGTAGTACGAAAATGATAGCAGGATTTCCATCCACGCTTTCGGCCTCTGTCAGAGATTCCGGCAGTCTGTTTCAGCTGTTCGGCAAAGCCGTCGGCTACCTTTTTAACTTCCGGAGCATCAGACGGAACTACCAGCCGGACCTTGTTGCTCAGTTCGAAGCGGCCTTCTTTGGGGAACAAGCTGGTTGGGTTGCGGAACGATGTTGTACTCGTTCGTCACTTCTTTTGGCTTCTGACAACTGGGGGTAATCATGAGCAAGGATAAAAGAAGAAGGAAATACTTTTCTTCATGGTCTGAAATTGTGTTAAGTTATTAATATATTGACAGGACAAATGTACTTGTTTAATTGGTAAGTTCCAACAGTATAGAAATAAAAAAGCCGATGTGACGAACATCGGCTTCCAGTTAAAGTTTCAGATCACTTTTTATGATCGTATAAGGTCTGTATTATCCTATCTTGCTTATTTTCTTGAGTTTTTCTTCTTCGATGATCTTGATCTTTCTTCCGTCAATGGTGATCAGACGTTCCGTAGCGAACTGTGATAAGGTACGGATGGCGTTCGAGGTGGTCATGTTCGACAGATTTGCCAGGTCTTCACGGGAAAGATAAATACTCAATGTCGATCCGTCTTCTTCCAGTCCATAGCTCTCTTTGAGGAAAATCAGCGATTCTGCCAGACGTCCACGGATATGTTTCTGTGTCAGGCTGACGGTACGTTCGTCGGAAATGCCGAGATCGATAGAAAGCTGGCGGATAAAAAACATGGCTAAATCGTTGTTTTGAGCGACCAGCGTGGTGATGGCAGTCATGGGGATGAGACAGATAACAGAAGGTTCGAAAGCGGCGGCGGCAGTTACGAAGTCTTCCTTTGCGAAGTATGCACGGTACGCAAAGTATTCCCGCTGTTTAATCATGCGGATAATCTGACTTCTACCTCCTACACCATCTTTGAAGATTTTGACTTTGCCGGTAATGAGGCACATCAAATGAGAGGGAGTCTCCCCTTCGCAGTAGATGGTTTCGTTCTTTTTGTAGGTCTGTATCGTATAATTGTTCATCAGAAACTCCCTTTGTTCGTTATTCAAAGGAGCTAACAAATCGGATAATGGTTCCGAAATATCGATGTCTGACATGTTCATTTTTACCATGGGTGCTACAAAACTGTGTTATACAGCACAAAAGTAGAAAAAAGAAAAAAAATGAAAATGAACGAATCTATAAAAGATTGCACAAAAAGTAGGTTCTTTCGTGCAATCTTCAGGAGTTTTTTTATTTGGTGAACAAGAGTTCCCTATACTTGGGCAGCGGCCATATTTCGTCGTCTACCTCCATCTCCAGATGGTCGATATGATCGCGGATTTTATCGAGGTAAGGACGCACTTTTTCTTCGTATTCGAATGCCCTCTCTTTGTAGTTATCTTTGTGATTGGCTACTTTTCGGGCTTCGGTCATTTCGCGTACCAGTACTTTGATGGAAGTCACCCGGTGCGAGATTTCACGAATCAGTTCTTTGCGGTCAGCGCTCAATACTTCGTATTCTTCCGGAGAGAAGATTTCTTTCATTTTGCACAGATTCTCTAGCAGCCGGTTCTGGTAGGTGACAGCCGTCGGCACGATGTGGTTGATGGCGAGGTCGCCCAATACACGCCCCTCGATCTGTACCTTCATGGTGTATTTTTCCAGTTCTACTTCGAGACGGCTGTTCAGTTCGGTTTCGTTGAAGATGCGTTCGCCGATCAGTACCGATTTCGACTGGTTGTCTACGTAGTGCATCAGCGCTTCCGGCACGTGGCAGATGTTGGTCAGTCCGCGGCGGGCAGCTTCCTGTCTCCATTCTTCGGAGTAACCGTCGCCTTCAAAGCGGATGGCTTCGGAAGCGATGATGGTTTCTTTCAGCAGGCGGAAGATAGCTTCGTCTTTGCCCACTCCTTCTTCCATCAGTTTCTCCACTGATGCGCGGAATTCGTTCAACTGGTTGGCCATGGCGGCGTTGATGGCGATCATGGCGGCGGCACAGTTGGAAGAAGAGCCGGCGGCACGGAACTCAAAGCGGTTTCCGGTGAAGGCAAAAGGAGAAGTGCGGTTGCGGTCGGTAGTATCGAGCAGGATTTCCGGGATACGTCCGATTCCCAGTTTCAGCGTAGTCTTTTTTTCTTCCGGTGTCATTTTCTCATTTCCTACCTGGCGTACGATTTCGTCGAGGGTTGCCGAGAGTTGTGAACCGAGGAAGCAGGAGAGGATGGCGGGCGGAGCCTCGTTCGCGCCCAGTCGGTAGCTGTTGCCGGCACTCGTGATGGAGGCACGCAGCAGGTCCTGGTTCTTGTACACCATCATCAGCACGTTGACCAGGAAAGTAAGGAACAGCATATTGCCTTTCGGGTTCTTTCCGGGGGCAAACAGGTTGATGCCGGTGTCGGTGCAGAGCGACCAGTTATTATGTTTGCCGGAGCCGTTAACGCTGCTATATGGTTTTCGTGCAGCAATACATTGAAGTGATGCTTTGCGTGCGATACGCTTCATCAAGTCCATGACAAGCTGGTTGTGGTCGTTTGCCAGGTTGCAGTTTTCGAAGATGGGAGCCAGCTCGAACTGGTTGGGAGCTACTTCGTTGTGACGGGTCTTGGCAGGGATGCCCAGTTTGTGACATTCGATTTCGAGTTCCTTCATAAATGCGGTGACACGTGGAGGAATGGAGCCGAAATAGTGGTCTTCCAACTGTTGGTCTTTGGCGGAAGAGTGTCCCATCAAGGTACGTCCGGTCAGACAAAGGTCGGGGCGGGCATTATATAAGGAGGAGTCTACGAGGAAATATTCCTGTTCCCATCCTAAGTTGGTAAAGACGCGTGTTACGTTCTTGTCGAATAGCTGGCAAACCTCCGTAGCAGCTTTGTCTACAGCAGCAAGTGCTTTCAGAAGCGGAGTCTTGTAATCCAGCGCTTCGCCTGTGTAAGAGATAAAGATCGTGAGGGATACAAAGAGTGGTGTCTACTACGAAAGCCGGTGACGAAACGTCCCATGCAGTGTAACCGCGGGCTTCGAATGTATTACGGATTCCACCATTAGGGAAAGAAGAAGCGTCCGGTTCCTGCTGGATCAGTAATTTGCCGGAAAAACGTTCGATTACTTCACCGTCTTCACCGAATTCGATAAAGCCGTCATGTTTCTCGGCCGTTCCGTCTGTCAGTGGCTGAAACCAGTGTGTGTAGTGGGTGACGTTGAGCGACTTGGCCCAGCTCTTCATGCCGTTGGCAATCAGGTCGGCTATTTCACGGCTGATCGGTGTACCTTTTTCGATTGCATCGGTAACAGCCTTATAGGCTTCCTTCGGAAGATACTCCTGCATCTTCTTGCGGTCGAATACGTGGCTACCATAATAATCAGAGAGTTTGTTGGAAGGGGCAGTAACTTCCAGCGGCTTCCGGTTGGAAAGTTCTTGTAATGCGTAAAATCTCATTTTTGACATAAATCGTCTTCTTTTTATCGGTTGATGGCGCAAAAAATATATGTTTTTTCTGAAAGTACCCCTATTTTTAAAAGGGGGTATTTTCGGAAAATGATATATTTTTCTGAAGAATACCCCCTCCTTATAGGATTGATTCGTCTCTGAATCACCTTTTGTCCATCACGGCACTTTTTGATTATAACCGATTAAGAGATGGATTCAGTATTTCCTGCTGTCCGTCCTTGTTTTTTTCTGTCGGTCGATTTCTGCAGCCATCTGTTTGACTAGTATTTCTACCTGCATATAATGCTTGTTTATGTTTCTGTATAGCAGCTTCATTGTAGTACTGTCCATAGCCATTTGGGTGAGGAACTGTAAATGTTTTCCCATCGAGGCGTTCATTTGCATATGCGTTTTTTTTATCCTATACTAAATTTAGTCCCGGCTTGTGCAATAAATAATACTTTGGAGTGCATAAATTAATTCGTCCGCCTATAGCCGGATGCAAGTTTGCCTATAGTCGACGTTGCGTTTGCCTATAGGCGGACGAAACGTTGCCTATAGCCGGACGAATTAATTCATGCACTCGAAGATATTATTTTTATAGAGAAAATGTTTATTGTATTCTACTGTAATGATTGAAGAAATTGGGAAGTGGATTTAATAAGTAGAAAAATGTCCATGAAAACTGATATGATGCGTGGCATTGAGAAAGGATTTTCCTTGCTAACGCTTTTTTGCAGCTTAATTCCCTTGCTTTTCGATATTCTTTTTTATATTTGCCTACAATAAACAAGGAGATACGACGATTGAAATATAAGATATTGATAGGATGTATGTTGTGCTTGTTCTCTTTTTATTCCGAAGGGGGCAGCCAATCTTGTTCTTAATCCTTATACAAGTCAGGAGATATCTGCTGATTCCATCATTGAGCGTGTCATGACTTTTGCTCCCTCTTATGAAAGTATAGTGAGCGACTATCGCGCGAACCTATATATAAAGGGTAAGATGAATATTCAGAAGAAGAATTTTATCCTCCGGTACGTTCCTTCGATGTTTCGCTTGCAGAAGGGGGGTACGTGAATACTTGCTCGAAACGTATAGTGACCTGCATTATACAGCTCCCAATATCTATGACCAGAAAGTTAAGGCATCACAAGGCACTGTGAGAGGAAACAGGGGACTGCCGGGATTACTTGAATATTTTAGTGTCAATATCTACTCATCTTCTCTTCTGAATGACGAACGCTTGCTGTCTCCGCTTGCCAAGAACGGGCAGAAATACTACAAATACCGGATAGACAGTGTGATGGGCGATCCCAATAATCTCGACTACCGGATACGTTTCATTCCCCGTACCAAGAGCGACCAGCTGGTGGGCGGCTATATGATTGTCAGCAGCAATGTATGGAGCGTGCGTGAAATCCGTTTTTCGGGGCGGTCGGAACTGATTACGTTTACTTGCTGGATCAAGATGGGGGAAGTAGGAAAGAAAGATGAATTTCTCCCGATACGTTATGACGTGGAGGCCCTTTTTAAGTTCCTGGGAAATAAGGTGGACGGCAATTATACCGCCTCGCTGGACTATAAATCGATAGAACTGAAAGAAAGAAAGGTTCGGAAGAAAGAGAAGAAAAAGTATAATCTGTCGGAATCATTCTCCTTGCAGTGCGATACGAATGCCTATAAAACAGATGCGTCCACGTTCGGCGTGCTACGCCCCATCCCTTTGAGTGAAGGAGAAAAGCAACTTTACAAAGATTATACATACAGGCGGGATACCGTGTCGGTGCAACAGAAAACCAAGAGTCAGGCTTTCTGGGGAACGATGGGCGACCTGATGGTGGAAGATTATAAATTCAACCTGTCCAATATCGGAAGTGTCCGCTTCTCGCCGTTTATCAATCCGCTTTTGTTCAGTTATAGCGGAAGCAACGGATTGTCGTACCGGCAGGACTTCCGTTACAATCGGATTTTCAGAGGTGACAAGTGGCTCCGCATCGTGCCCAAACTGGGTTATAACTTTACACGGAAAGAGTTCTACTGGTCGTTGAATGCCGACTTTGAGTACTGGCCGCAAAAACGGGGCTTTTTCCGGCTGAGTGTGGGTAATGGTAACCGCATCTATAGCAGCAAGATGCTGGACGAACTGAAAGCGATGCCGGACAGTATCTTTAATTTCGACCTCATCCATCTGGATTATTTCAAGGACTTGTATTTCAACTTCCGGCATAGTTTTGAAATTACCAACGGACTGGATATCAGCCTCGGTTTCTCGGCACACAAGAGAACAGCCGTCGAGAAATCCCGTTTTGTGATTACGGGTGACTATCCGATGCCTCCGCCGGAATTTATGGAACGCTTCAGAAATACCTATATCAGCTTTGCCCCGCGCATCCGGGTGGAATGGACTCCGGCGCTTTATTATTATATGAACGGAAAGCGTAAGATCAATCTCCGTTCTGACTATCCGACATTTTCGGTGGACTATGAACGGGGATAGAAGGAGTATTCAAAAGTACCGGAGAATATGAACGGATAGAATTCGATCTTCAACATAAGATTCAGCTGGGACTGATGCGAAATATTTATTATCGTTTCGGCTTCGGGGCATTTACCAATCAGGATGAACTGTACTTTGTGGACTTTGCCAATTTTGCCCGTCATAATCTGCCGGTAGGGTGGAATGATGAAATCGGCGGTGTGTTTCAAGTGCTCGACGGACGTTGGTATAACTCCTCCCGCCGCTATGTACGCGGACATTTCACTTATGAGGCCCCTTTCCTCATTCTCCGGCATTTGATGAAATATACCCGCTATGTGCAGAACGAACGTCTTTATATCAGTGCGCTCTATGCCGCACCTTCAGCCTTACCTTGAAGTGGGCTACGGCATCGGTACGCACGTCTTTGATGTGGGAGTATTCGTCAGCAGTGAGAACTGGAAATTCAGCGGGATCGGATGTAAATTTACTTTCGAGTTGTTCAACCGATAGTTTTTTCTTTGTAATAATTGCATAATGTGTATAAAATACATATCTTTGTAAGGAAGAGGATGAGGAAAAATTTAGACAGATAAGAGGTGTAGTCGCCTCGCAGGCACAGGTGTTTTCCTAGAAAATAAATACCTAGGTATAAATACCTAAATTTATTTTAGTAAAATCTCGTCCTCTTCTTCTCCTTTTTATATATGCAACAACAAGATGGACGGAATTTTAATTACGATACTTATTGTTACCGGTTTTCTGATTTATAAATTGATTTCTTCGAGCCGGAAACAGGAAGGATACAAGAGATGGAAAGCAACAGGCAGCGGTAATACTACTAACGAAGAGACTTCCAAAAACAAATGGGAACATGGAGCCTGGCTCAGGCATGCTCTAGGAGTAGTCACTCTAAAACGAGAACATGTCCTGTATTTGATGAAGAGGCGGTGGTGTGGTGTGCCAATCTGTTGGGAATAGAGGTGATGAGGCTGAAAGAGATACTGCAGGATGTCTCTTCTCATTATCGGGAGTTCTGGATCAGAAAGCGGAGAGGGGGATACCGCATGATCTCTGCTCCGGACAAGGAACTGAAAGCCATTCAAGATACTATTTATCACCGTATATTACTGTCTGTAAATGTGCATCCTGCCGCTACGGGATTCCGGCGTCAGCATTCCATCGTCGATAACGTCCGTCCCCATTTGGGAAAACGCTATGTCTTGAAGACGGACATCCACGATTTCTTTATTTCCATACGCAGTCCGAGGGTGAAGAAGACTTTCGAAAAGATCGGTTATCCGAAGAATATATCGAAAGTGCTGGGCGAGTTGTGTTGTATGCGCCGGCATTTGCCGCAAGGGAGCGTCTACCAGTCCGGTGCTGAGCAACATCATCGCTTATGAGATGGACCGGAAACTGGCGGCGATGGCGGAAGAATTCGGGCTGACTTACAGTCGTTATGCCGACGACCTTACCTTTTCGGGCGATGTCTTTCCGAAAGATCAGGTGCTTGCCGGGTCAAGGAAATCATCAGGAAGAGAAGTTTGAACCGAATCATCAGAAAACCCGTTTTCTGAATGAGTATGACAGAAGATAATCACGGGCGTATCCGTCAGCTCCCGGGTGAAGCTGACCATTCCTAAAGCCCGAAAGAGAGAGATTCGCAAGAATGTCTATTTCATTCTGACGAAGGGACTATGGAACATCAACGCAGAATGGGTTCCATGATCCTGCCTATCTGAAACGGTTGATAGGATCGCTTTTGTTATTGGCGTTCCATAGAACCGGATAACACGTATGTATCCGATTCTATCGCTACTCTGAAACGTCTGCAGAATGGTTCTTGACGGATGGCGGTGGCTGTTTGCCTGCCGTTCCGTAATAACCGATGATCGTTGCCCGTCCGTTTTCCACTCCTGGCATAATTCTTTTTCACCGCTTCCTGAATACCTCTGGAGCATGGATGCTTCGATGTTTTGAACCCATGCGGGCAAAAACCTGAATATCTGTGCGCAAGCTTTATCAGATCCGGCAGGGGCAGACTGATGGAGTCGGTTAATATTCTGCCGGATGGCATTGGCTGCCCTTCGGGTGGCAGGTCTGCTGCATCCCGGTCGGAATCGGGACGGTACCTCGTATAAGAACGGTATTGCGCTTCATCTTTCCAGCAGAAGACAAGACCGTCATGTTCTATGCGGTAGAGATGTAATGTGTCGAAGATTGTCTCCAGGTAAGCATCTATTCGTGGCCCTAGACGGCTGATTCCCCCATTCGGACAGAATCTTCTTTCCAAGCAGGCTTCTTTTACTGATCGGACTTCATTCTCCACTATCTTCCGGATTTGGGCGATAAGAATGGGCTTGTTTCGGCAGCGAAGATATCGTCGGAGGCGTAGTGGTATGAACTTCTTTAGTACTATTATAATTTTGTACAAAAAGAATAGAGAGGGGCTTTGTGCATGGACTTTGCATCGGCTTTTTCCTGACCCCTTTCTTCTTCTTTTCTTGTTTTTCCTGTACTACGACCGGTTGGGTGGGCTTTCATTTCCCTGTACAATCTTTGTCTGTATGGATGCAATCACTTCATCCGGCTTTTTTCCCAGTCCATCGTCCATATAGATATTCCATCCCAGTGCTTTGAGTACATTGTTTTGAACAATTTCCCGGTCGCGGACAGTCTTGGTACGTCTGGTTCTTTGCCAGATAATGCCTTAATTGGTTGGATCACAATGCCTATATCGATCTTGTATCCGGAACAGCCTATATCGGTATGTACGGTATATCCCAAAGAACCAACTTGTCGGCAAAATCTTCTCGATGGAAGTTTCTTCTTCGAGGGCTGGATGCTGGTCGAGGTATTCAGTATGCGCTTGGTTCCTTTCTCCGCATATTCAAGGAAGCGTTTCAGTCCGGCTACTCCGATAGAAGAAGTCCGGTTCAGATCGATCATGTCCGATCTCAGCGTAGAGAAGATGATCATTTCGTATCGGGCACGGAGACGGCTACGTTCAACCGTCTTTCACCTCCCGCACGGTTCAACGGACCGAAGTTCATGTTGACGCGCCCTTCGGCATCGGGACCATAGCCGACGGAGAACAGTATCACATCCCTGTTCGTCTCCTGCACATTTTCAAGGTTCTTGATGAACAGGGGTTCTTCACATTCCAGCGCAAAGGTTTCCAGTTCGGGGTGGAAGATGAAGAGATCGGATAACAAATCTTCTATCAACGCCTGCTGAACCACGCTGAAAGTGACTACCCCCACACCTTTTTCCTTAATCCTTCGCTTCTCAGCCTTTCGCTATTTCGTCTTACTACGGCTTGCGCTTCCGCTTGGTTCTGACAGGATTTTCCTTTGTCATAATAACCGTCTACGGCGACCATTCTGACTTTCGATCTGATGTTGTCCGGTGACGGAAAGTCATCAGCTTATTATCGTAATATTCGGAGTTGCTGAAAGCGATAAGACTTTCGTGTTTGCTTCGATAATGCCACAGCAGGTATTTGGAAGTGATAGAGAGACAAGGCAGTCGTCATGATATTTTCCAGATCTCCATCTCGATGTTGTTCGTCACGGTGCTGACGGAGAAGAAGCTGGTAGGCAGACTTCCGTTTGGGACGCTCACGATGACTACATTTTGGGCGATATGCCTACCGCTTCGTAAGTCGGCATCGCAAAGCTTCACGAAGACGACTGGTTTTGAATTTGTCCGCATCGGTGTCGATATATTGGGCAACCGATAGGGCCTATCAGCATGCCAAGGACACATACGCGACAGCAGGGTAGGTATTCGATCGAATAGCTTGCGGATGGATATTCCGCATTATTGCGCATATTCTTTGTAATATTCCGACTTCTGAACTTTGAATGGCTTCGTGGGTGAAGGACGGAATGTTGAAGCTGGGGCCTGCGAACAGTTCTTTTGGTAATGTCCTCGAAGCTGGCGGATACTTCGTTGTATTTGGGTTATAATATCATTGAACATCTTGCCGTTGAATAATTCCAGTGTCGGCTCTTGGCGATGATATAGTGAATAACGGCTTGGTAGAAACTTCTGCAGCTGCTGGTGAGCAGGTCCGTAGAACAGTCCTTTCTTATATTCTTCTGCGATAAATCCGATACCCAGTTCAGCTGTTGTAGGATTGAAGCCATTGATACCAGTCTTTGAGTTTGTCCAGATTTTCTTTCCCATGTTGTGCTTGCCAGGGCGATGCCATCCAGTCGGCGGAGTTGTATAAAAGCGCCCCTGGTTATGCCCAGAGTGGTGGAAAGCCGTTGCTCGGTTGCCGTAAGCGTGTCGGGCTTCAGCTGATGCAATTCATCATTCAGAGAATGAGAATGGATATTCTGAATGTCCGATTACCTTCCGTCAGTTGTAACGCTAAATTCTGTTTGATCCGGGAGTTTTGCTACATCTTTTGAATAACTAGCAACAGGGAAGCGAAGATACTTCATGGATGATCTGATCGATGATGTCCCACTCTTCGTCTCTTCCGGAATCTTCCGGATAAAGAAGCCGGCTTCTGGCGGTGTATCTGTTCAAAATCGCTTCCTTCCTGGATACCGGATGACCTGATGGAGCAGAGGCTGGACTGTTCCGGCCTCTACTGGCTGCAGAGCGTAAGGACGAATCGCCTTTATTTTTTTTGTCCGAAATACCGTGGAGAAACCATTGGCGGATAATTGATTCCATTCACGTAGCATATGGGGCTTTGGCGTTATCTTTCCAGTACTTCTTTGGCAGAATCCGTTTTCTATTTCTACGGATTATCGTTTCCTGCCGTGCTTCGTCACTTTCCGGTACTCTTCCAGCGTTTCATTTAATAAAGGAGTGGTCAGCAGTTCGCGTCAGTTCCGGAATTTGAGTATTTTCCGGATAATGGCGGTGATTATATCGAAATCCTGCGGGTGGGATGAATGTCCGTATCTTCCAGTAAGTAAAGCGGAGAAGACAGGCAGTTTTGACTGTATGGCAGTCAATGTTGACAAAGTGGCGAGCGTTTGAGAGGCTTCTCTTTGATGGTGGACGAATATTCCCGAATGGAAACCCCGGTCGGGTGAAGATGCGGGTGGCCGCAAGCATTGGCGGTACTGACCAAAGATTCGATGCATCTTCCCCTAATGAGAATCGATCCTGTCCAGATCGTCCAGATAAGATGACGGAGCACGAAGCAGGGGTTCAACCGTCTGTTGACTGGTAGTGGATGATCGCATCAGGAGGAAGCCCAGCGATATTCCTGTGGGCGCTCTGATGTATTGCCAGTTCCGTTCGTAACTTCAGCAGGCGTTCGGCTTCCTTCTTGAACTCTTCGAGGAGTTCGTCTGATGATTTCGGTTGCCCCCTTTAGTTGCGAGATGACAGTGATTTCTTTGTCTTGTTGGAGTGAATTTCAGACAGAACGGAGCAAAGTCCCGTCGCCGCCAGTCTGTTTTGGACGACGGAGAGGGCTGCCATCTTCGGCAACAAATAAGACTCAAGTTTACCCTTTAAGCGCGTTGGCGATGATGTTCGTTATCGTTTGGGACTTTCCTGTCTCCCGGAGGGCCGTGCAGGAGGCAAGTCTTATCGTGCCTCATAAATCGCTTCCAGCTGAGATGAATCGCAACATGGCAGCACGATATCTGCCGAGATAACCTGTCTGTCCATGTAAGAGGCATCCATCTCCTGCAATCGCGTTCATTCGATCTTCCGTTGATGAGGCTGGAGACAATCTGTTTTGAGTCAGTTTGGGAGCATTGTTGTGATGTCGTTCCACATGATAAACTTGTTTAGCGAGTAAGATAATAGCCTGTTCCTCCAATATCCCATTTACGCTGATTCTTGATGCAGTGCCGGATGATGGAGTAAACAGTTTTACGTTGACTCCGCTTTCGTCCGTCGGAAGTTTATCTGTCCGGTACGGAAATGCCAGTTCTGGACGAAGCATTTCCAATAAGGTGATATTCATCATCGTTTCTTCTTCCCGAACGAATCACATACCCCTTTGGCGGCTGAGATTCGCATGATTTCGACTGGCAGCAGCAATATCGGTGCATAACGGGGACGTTCGCTGGAAGGTGTTTCTAAAATTTTCATTTCAGAAGTCCGAGAGCCAGATAAAGCGTGTCTGCTCCGTTCTCGATAGAAGTACGACGAACGTACAGGTGAGTCAGTGCCCAAATCATTCTCCGGCAAGCAAAAACGTAACCTTTTCTGTGAAAGTCTGAATTAACGAAGTTCGGCTATCGGATCCGATCTCGGTATGGAAGAATAAATGCCAAACCCATCGCCGGATCTTCCCATTCGGCGGGACGGTGGAGGATACGAAACTCATCTCCTTCCGCCAAGGCGTCTTCCAGACAGGCAAGGTTTGCCGGAATCAGCTGAAGAGTGTTCTTTTGTAATCCGGATATTCAGCAAGTTGTTGCGCAGACTCAAATCCAGCAGCTTCTCTCCCAAAGCAACTGTTTGGTGAGGACTGTCTGAGTTTCATGCCCGACAAATCATATGGATTCACGCTTTGCGGGCGGCGTGCGTGGTATTCTGTTCATATCCTCATCTTCTTGCCGTTCGCGCTTTTCACGGCGTTGTCGAAGTCGGCATTATGTCCCATATTCATGCAGGTGGTTTCTACCAGCGTGATGTCGTAGATTCCTTCGGCGGTTCGTTTGGTCAGTAAGGATACATCGTCGATGGCAGGGTCCGGAAAAGGTTTCCGGCACCAGCCAGCCACCTGCGAAAAGCATGTCCTTTGGTGATGACGATGAGGGCATTCAGTCCGATGGATTCGAGGCAGGAAGCATAAAGCAGTGCCATATCCAGACAAGTTCCGAGCTAAAAATTGCCAGTACGGAATCTGTCAGACGGACACGCTGCCCGTGCTCTTCGAAGCTGGCGGGAATGGTGCTGTAAATAATTTGCTGTTCGGTAAGAGCGGTGTAGATGGCTGCCATCTGCTTTCTCACACGGTCCGGATTGCGGCTTTTGGTATTCGTCCAGTGACGGAGTACCGGTCCACTGTTCCAGAATGGCGGCGGCTCTCTTGATAATAGGAGTGAGCACGGCATGATTGGGGTGATGAACGCTGCCAGCATCTCGGGGAATATATTGATTCCGCCCCATTGGTCGTATGCCAGAATGTCGATGGGGTAGGTCCGGGTAAAGATCGTTTCCGCCTCGGAGCGGATTTCTATTTTCAGACTTCCCGACATACGCTCGGTCAGCTGGGCGAAATAATTGGCGGACAAGACCAGGCTGAACGATTGCAGACACACGGAATCATTGGCGGGAATCGCTTCCACCATCACAGGAGTGATACTGCCGAAGTCGGGTTCGGCAGTGATTTGTACCTGAATGTTTCTGAAGGGTTCGGACGTCATGTTTTCAATCGAAAGCTGATGGATGACCGATACTTTGTTTTGCTGCATCGCGAAATTAATAAGTGGCAGATAATCAAGAAAACTTAAAGAACGTAGCTCCTATTGAAGACTTCAACTGGGATGCTTATGAAAACGGCGAAGCTGTAACAAGCGCAAGCCACGAAGATCTTGAAAAAAGCTTACGACGGTACGCTTAACAAAGTTAACGACCGTGAGGTTGTTGACGGAACCGTAATCGCAATGAACAAGCGTGAAGTAGTTGTGAACATCGGTTACAAATCAGACGGTATCATCCCATTGAATGAGTTCCGTTACAATCCGGATCTGAAAGATCGGTGACACAGTAGAAGTGTACATCGAAAACCAGGAAGACAAAAAGGACAGCTCGTTCTGTCACACAGAAAAGCCCGCGCTACTCGTTCTTGGGATCGCGTTAACGCTGCTCTGGAAAATGAAGAAATTATCAAGGGATTCATCAAGTGCCGCACGAAGGGTGGTATGATCGTAGACGTATTCGGAATCGAAGCATTCTTGCCGGGTTCTCAGATCGACGTTAAACCGATCCGTGACTATGATGTATTCGTTGGCAAAACAATGGAATTCAAAGTGGTTAAGATCAACCAGGAATTCAAAAACGTTGTTGTATCTCACAAAGCTCTTATCGAGGCTGAATTGGAACAACAGAAGAAAAAGATATCATCTCCAAATTGGAAAAAGGACAAGTACTGGAAGGTACTGTTAAAAATATCACCTCATACGGTGTATTCATCGACCTTGGGCGGCGTAGACGGATTGATTCACATCACTGACCTTTCTTGGGGTCGTGTTAATCATCCGAACGAAATCGTAGAGTTGGACCAGAAGTTGAACGTTGTTATTCTTGACTTCGATGACGAGAAAAAACGTATCGCTCTTGGTTTGAAACAATTGACTCCGCACCCATGGGATGCTTTGGATGCAAACCTGCAAGTGGGTGACCGCGTGAAAGGTAAAGTAGTGGTTATGGCTGACTACGGTGCTTTCGTTGAAATCGCTCCGGGCGTAGAAGGGTTGATTCACGTATCTGAAATGTCTTGGTCCAACACTTGCGTTCGGCTCAGGACTTCATGAAGGTAGGTGACGAAGTAGAAGCTGTTATCCTGACACTTGACCGTGACGAACGTAAGATGTCTTTGGGTATCAAACAGCTGAAACAAGATCCATGGGAAACTATCGAAGAAAAGTATCCTGTAGGTTCCAAGCACACTGCAAAAGTTCGTAACTTCACTAACTTCGGTGTATTCGTAGAAATCGAAGAAGGTGTAGACGGATTGATCCACATCTCTGACCTGTCTTGGACTAAGAAAGTAAAACATCCTTCTGAATTCACTCAGATCGGTGCAGACATCGAAGTTCAGGTATTGGAAATCGACAAAGAAAACCGTCGCTTGAGCCTTGGTCACAAACAACTCGAAGAAAATCCTTGGGATGTATTCGAAACTGTATTCACTGTAGGTTCTGTACACGAAGGTACTATCATCGAAATGTTGGATAAGGGTGCTGTTGTAGCCCGAAGAAGGAAGTCATTCCGAATCATCGTCTGACCCGTCCTTCTGCCCCCTGCACGAAAATATGCTTGGCCCAGCCGATACGATTTACCGACCTGAGATCGTGGAGCAGATAAAGGATACACCTCCTTTCCACGAAAGCCACCTTGCCAGACCGAACAGGTGCGGGCAAAAGAAACTCATCATACAACCGCTGCACAGGCCGCACAGATTGCTTTGAATGCTGAAGTGAAACAATTAGTCATCGGACATTTTTCCGCCCGCTATGAGGACGAGTCTGTATTGTTGAATGGCGGCGGCTATCTTCCCCAAACGGTTTTGGCAAGAGAGAATATGTGCATAACCATAAATAACTATACAGATACGAGAGACTATGACCCTTATAACGAACGTGAAGTTCTGAAACTCCTTCAGGAGGAGAGTACACAGCGGGAAAAGGATTTGAGTTGATTGTGGCGCAATACAGCGAGCAGTTATACTGGCAGATCCGCCGGATGGTACTGTCGCATGAAAGATGCGAACGACCTTCTGCAAAAACACCTTCATCAAGGCATGGACAAATATTGATTATTTCCGTGCCGAGGCGAAGCTGTCTACGTGGCTCTACCGGGTATTGCGCTGAATGAATGTCTTACTTTTTCTGAACAGACAGCGCTACAACGACGGTAGCTATCGATGATCCCGAAGCGGCGATCGTGCAGAAACTGGAGAGTGATCCTACTATTTCGGGCGATCAGGTGCAGATGCTATTGCAAAAAGCATTGCTCACCTTGCCCGAAAAACAACGAATGGTGTTCAACCTGAAGTATTATCAGGAAATGAAGTACGAAGAGATGTCAGAAATCTTTGGAACTTCAGTCGGAGCGCTGAAAGCCTCCTATCACCATGCGGTGAAGAAAAAATAGAGAAGTTTTTGGAAGAAGTAGATTAAACCTTTTTAAAGCTTGGGCATTGTCTAATCAAAGAGAGAGGAGAAAACGTGATGAGAAGAAGATACCCTATTGAAGAAAATCGGAAAGAGCATTCCTTCAAAGTGCGAGATTTACTTTGAAAATCTGTTCAGAGGTGATGAACAAACTTCCTGGAAAAAGAGAAAGTTGCTTTCAAGGAAGAGCATATTTCGACATGGACGAAGATTGAAACCATTATTCTATATGGCGGCTATGTTTGTAGGAGCTGCCCTGATTATCCGGGTAGCGTCATCAGACCATAAACCGGCGCAGATGATATAGCAGACAGTAGCGGCTATGGAAGCGGATACGGAACAGGTATCCGATGAGCGATTGATGTTGCGTTAGACCGTGCGATGTTGGATGATTATTCGTTATACGTCTATCTGAGTGACGCGAGTGTAAGAATGATTTATTAAACAGATTGAATAAAAAGATGAAGAAACTAATCGCTTTTAGTCGTTTTGTTATGTGGCTTTTTATGCCTGTTCTTTGGGCTGCTGATGGATGTGACCAGCATTTGTCCCGTGAGGATTTCGGAATAAACAGAAAGCGTTTATTATTGAGCAGGCCGGATTAACCAAAGAAGAGGCTGCCAAATTCTTCCCGGTTTATTTTGAACTGCAGGAAAGAAGAAGAAACTGAACGATGAATCGTGGAGTTTAATGCGTCAAGGTAAAGACGACAAAAAACAGAAGCCCAGTACGAAGAAATTAGCAAGGTATGTGACAACCGTATCGCTGCCGACAATCTTGATAAGTCTTATCTGGACCGGTTTAAAGATACTTTCAACAAGAAGATATTCCTTGTTCAACGCGGAGATGCGTTTCCATCGAAAAAAAAATGCTGAAGGCATGAACCGCAAGGACGGAGGAAATGATCCGAGCAGGAAGAAATAAAACGGAGGTTCTGTTTGGATGAAGTAGACGCGCTCTGTCCAGAGAATCAGAGAAGCTCTATCCGCATGGAATAGAGCCTCTTGATTTTGTTTCCGATTTATCTTTGTTGCTTTACTAAACTAAAAGAGTAGACCCATTGGAAGTGGGAATAACAGAGTTTGGATAGGTATCATATCCGTTCCATAAGGAAGGAGGATGGTGTTACAGTCGCTTTTCTTAGCTTCGTTCCAAATAGCGTCCATCTCCTCCAAGAGACATATCTTTGAGTTTTTCCCTTCTTTTATCGTATGTTCCTCAGGTAGTTGAAACGGCGGATGAACTTTGATTGGTTAGTTCAAAGCATTGTCCGGATTGATTTTTGTAGAGGCGTGCCGCATTGATGAGGCTGAACATGACGTCACCGAATTCGGCTTCTGCTTTCTCTTTGTCCATGTTGGCTACCTCTACCTGGAATTCTCTGATTTCTTCTTTCACCTTTATCCCATACCTGTTCCTGTTCTTCCCAGTCGAAGCTCAACATTGCGGGCTTTGTCCTGAATGCGGTAAGCCTTTTGATGAGTGAAGGAAGTGCGGAAGGGACGCCGCTTAGTACACTTTTTGTTTCCGTCTTTTCTTTCAGTTTCAGCTGTTCCCAGTTTTCGGATACCTGTCCGGCAGTCTCAGCTTTTACTTCTCCAAATACGTGAGGATGGCGGAAAATCAGTTTGTCGCACAACTTGTCACAGACATCTTTGATGTCGAAGTCACCTGTCTCTTGAACCGATCTTTTGCATAGAACGCTACGTGCAGCCAGTACATCTCCCAACTCCTTGCAAATATCTTTTTGTCATCCTCATCAAGGCATCACAAAGCTCGTAAGTCTCTTCTATAGTGTTGGGGCGCAGACTTTCGTTCGTCTGCTTATGGTCCCCGGACATTTGACCTCGAAGCTCGTCGAGGATGTCCAGAAAGCGGGCCGAAGGCACCCATCTGTTCTTCTCTTGTATGTATCATTCCTTTTGATTTTTATAAATAATGTTGCAAAAAGATAATGCTTCCCTTGTCTTTTATAGCCTTAATCGGTACGAAAAACAAAAAGCAAGGACGCTAATAAAGTCTTTTTTATTGGTCTGATGCGGTTTTCGCTTTCCATATTGATACGAAATCAACAACAGCCCGATCACTTCCGAATAGTTTTTCTTCCGCTTTCTATTTTGTTTTTCAGGTAGAGGTCGTATATCCAGTTTTGAACATCACTGATCAACGGACTGTATTTAGCCATCCAGTATTCCTGATTCTTTTTTCGCCAGTTCTATAATCTCCGGTCGGATACGGTTGATTTATATCGGCGTATTCTTTTCACTCAACAGTCGGGTCGGGCATTCAGTACATGATTCCAGAATCGAGAAGTAGCCGCTGAAACGTTCCCTTTTGTGAACGGGTACAAACCTGATAGGCATAGAAATTGGCCTCTGCCTCGCTCGAAATTCCAGCAGATGAGCCAGTTCGTGAGTGTACGTTGCCGGATAGTTGATGGGGAGCAAGTCTCCGTTTAAGGTGAACTCCGCAGAAAAAAGGCCCCATGCTTCCCGTTACTCCGACCATTGATATGAATGGGGTGAAACCATCGTCTTTACCCGTGGATTGGGAAATGGCGGGCGGTGCACTCCCAGGCTGTCGCTTAATTGATTGTAAAAGTTTGACAGCTTCGTCACGTACCTGTTCCTCATGATTCCTTTTCAACGGGGAACAAACGAACTGTTCAGTGAGTCGATATAGTCATCCACAAACTCTTGAAAAAATCTCCGGGTGTAACCAAGCTGTATATGGAATATGCGTACGCTGGTAAAAAGTTTGGTTGCGAATAGTTTAATCCCCAGGCGAGGTAGAACCATACGTAAACCCATAACAGATATTCCCGTCACGTAGCAGAATCCTTTTCCACGGCAGTTTCTTGCGGATACGGGCATAAAAAAGGATAAACGATGACCCCGTGATACTCCTGAAAATAAATAGATCCCCTATGGCAAAAAGGAAATAAGTTGGAGAAGAATGACAATACGCGGGAGATGACAGGATAAACGGTTTGTGAATACAGGTTTCCCAACGCGGGAATCGATTGTGTCATCCATACCAGAAGCAGCAGTACTCCCAGGAGTATATATCTAATTATCAGTTTCCGTTTCATCATCCGTTCAGATTTTAGTCAACAAAAATATGCATTAAATAAACGTCACGCGAAAAAATACCTCTATATTTGCAAAAAAACAACTTTGTTAAACGAAAGTTATTCAACATAAACCGGATAAGAAGCTACAATTGAAATAGAAAAGTATTGCCGGAATTGCGTGTCACGTGATTTCGTGAACGGGAAAGGACTTGTTTGCAAACGTACCGGAGAACTTCCGACTTTTGACGAAGAATGCGAAAGTTTTGAGCAAGATAAGAACTGGAAAGATGGCTCCTCCCAAGCCGGAAGACTTTCCGGTATCCATGACGGAAGAAGAACTTCTCGCCGAAGAAAATCTTCCCAAAGGAGTGCTGTATGCATCGTCGCATGTATCGTTGGGGGCGGTGGCATGGGTCTCATCTCCGTTTCTACAGGTCTTCAGATGGGATATATGGCTATCGGATCGGATTCCTGGTCGGTTTCGCCATGCGGCAGGGGAAGGGAATACGTCCCATTTTCGGTCTTACCGGTGCAGCATTATCATTGATCAGTTGTGTGTTAGGTGATTTCTTATCCATCATCGGCTTTCTCCCAAGATTATGAAATGGACCTTTTTCGAAGTGCTGTCGGGAGTCGATTATGGCGAAATCTTTTCTGTCATGGTGAAGAATGTGGTGTCGATGTCCGCCTTATTTTATGGAATTGCTGTTTATGAGGGATATAAATTCTCTTTCCGTGCACAGAAACACCCCGAGGGTGGTAAGATTTGAATTTAAATTATTAATTTTGCACCCGTTATTTTTAGAATATACATTATCATATACATAAAGAAACATGGAATTAGCAAGTAAGTACAATCCCGCTGACGTGGAGGGAAAGTGGTACCAGTATTGGCTGGACCACAAATTATTCAGTTCAAAACCCGATGGCCGTGAACCTTACACCATCGTCATCCCCCCCCGAACGTCACCGGTGTGTTACACATGGGACACATGCTTAATAATACCATTCAGGATATTTTGGTTCGTCGTGCCCGTATGGAAGGTAAGAATGCCTGCTGGGTGCCGGGAACTGACCACGCTTCCATCGCTACCGAAGCAAAAGTTGTAAACAAACTCGCTGCCCAGGGCATCAAGAAGACAGACCTGACACGTGATGAGTTCCTGAAACATGCCTGGGACTGGACAGAAGAGCACGGAGGCATTATCCTGAAGCAGCTCCGCAAACTGGGTGCATCCTGTGACTGGGGACCGCACCGCCTTTACTATGGATGAGGAACGCAGCAAAAAGCGTATTGAAAGTATTTGTAGACTTGTACAACAAAGGATTGATTTACCGTGGTGTCCGTATGGTAAACTGGGACCCGAAAGCGTTGACTGCCCTCAGTGACGAAGAAGTGATCTACAAGGAAGAACACGGAAAACTGTTCTATCTCCGTTATAAGGTGGAAGGTGATCCGGAAGGCCGCTATGCAGTAGTAGCAACGACCGTCCGGAAACAATTCATGGGCGATACGGCAATGTGTATCAACCCGAACGACCCGAAAAACGCAATGGCTGAAAGGAAAGAAGGTAATCGTTCCGTTGGTAAACCGTGTTATCCCTGTCATTGAGGACGATTATGTAGACATTGAGTTCGGTACAGGTTGTCTGAAAGTAACTCCGGCCCACGATGTAAATGACTATATGTTGGGTGAAAAGTATAATCTTGCCCAGCATCGATATCTTCAATGATAACGGGACTTTTGAGCGAAGCTGCCGGATTATATATCGGTATGGACCGTTTCGACGTCCGTGCAAGCAGATTGAGAAAGACCTCGATGCTGCCGGATTGCTCGAAAAACAGAAGCTTACACAAATAAAGTAGGTTACTCGGAACGTACCAATGTAGTGATCGAACCGAAATTGTCTATGCAGTGGTTCCTCAAAATGCAGCATTTGCCGATATGGCATTGCCTCCGGTAATGAACGATGAGTTGAAATTCTATCCTGCCAAATATAAGAATACATACCGCCACTGGATGGAAAACATCAAAGACTGGTGTATCAGCCGTCAGTTGTGGTGGGGACATCGTATTCCTGCTTACTTTCCTGCCGGAAGGTGGCTATGTGGTAGCCGCTACTCCTGAAAAGCGCTGGCAAAAGCCAAAGAGAAAACAGGAAACGCTGCTTTGACGATGGATGACCTTCGTCAGGACGAAGACTGTCTGGATACTTGGTTCTCTTCCTGGTTGTGGCCTATCTCCCTGTTTGACGGAATCAATCATCCGGGTAACGAGGAAATCAGCTATTACTATCCGACCAGCGACCTGGTAACAGGACCGGATATCATCTTCTTCTGGGTGGCACGAATGATTATGGCAGGATATGAATACAGAGGCGACATGCCGTTCAAAAATGTTTATTTCACTGGTATCGTACGCGACAAGCTGGGACGTAAGATGTCCAAAGTCACTCGGCAACTCACCCGACCCGTTGGAACTGATCGACAAATATGGTGCCGACGGTGTCCGTATGGGAATGATGCTGGCAGCTCCCGCCGGAAACGATATTCTTTTCGACGACGCGCTCTGCGAACAGGGACGTAACTTCTGCAGCAAGATATGGAACGCATTCCGTCTGATCATCAAGGGCTGGACGGTTGACGATAATATTCAGGCTTCGGATGCTGCTAAACTGGCTGTCCACTGGTTTGAATCCAAGCAGAACGAAGTAGCAGCCGAAGTAGCGGACTTGTTCAGCAAATACCGTCTGAGCGAAGCATTGATGGCTGTTTTTATTCTGGGATGAATTCTTCCTGGTATCTGGAAATGATTAAACCTCTTCCTGGTATCTGACCGTACCACTTATAGCGCTACTTCTGCTTCCTCGATAACCTGTTGCATCTGCTTCATCCGTTTATGCCGTTCATCACAGAAGAATTGTGGCAACAGATGTACGAACGTAATGCGGAAGAAGGAGAAAGTCTGATGGTAAGTGGTCTGCAAAAGAACATAGCTCAGAAAGAACCGCTTGACTTGCAGGTGCTGGGCGAAAATCCGGTTGCAGAGTTCAATGCGGTGATTCAGAAGATGTAACCTTTCTTCCATTACAGTGGTAGAGAGCAAGGCGGAAGGTGCTTTCCTTCATGGTAGGAACTGAATACGCTGTGCCATTGGGCAACATGATTGATGTGAAGCCGAAATCGCCCGCATGGGAAGCTGAAACTGAAACATAAGGAAGGATTCCTGCAAGGTGTATTGAAGAAACTCAGTAATGAGAAATTTATCAATAACCCCCCGCAGCCGTTCTCGAAATGGAACGTAAGAAGCAGGCCGATGCGGAAAGTATCATCAGCTCTTTGAAAGAAAGCATCGCAGCTTTTAAAAAGGCATAATGAACTGATACATAAAAAATATGTAATGGAGGCATCCCGATAGATTTGGGATGCCTTTCTTTTTTTAAAAGATAAAAATAATACTATCTTTGCTTCCACTTTTAATCACACAGCAAAATGAAACAATTACTGCGAATATGCTTAACAGAAGTTTTCTTCTTTTCGAAGGACTCTTTCCCCTATGTTGGCAGATAATGGGAAATCAGATAAAAGAAATATTAGTTTTGAATTTATTAACTTCAACCTTCCCTGGGCCAGAACCTATTGGTATGTGCACGATGTTCTTCAGAACAGGGAATAACTGCCAGAGCGGAATATTGTCTGTCCTGCCTTGCGGGATACGATGGGGCAAATGCAGTCATCGAGCATCTGCGTCAGAAATATCCGCTTCCTCCTGCCGCTGTTGTGATAATTGGTGATCCGCTGGATTGTCTGTCGTCCTTTATTTGATGACCTATGGAAAGATGTTCCAGTGATCATAACGAACTCCCGCGACCGCCTGCCTGCTTGGATATTCTGCTCATGCCTCGTTCGAATGAATGAGACCAACGTCCCCTGCCTCAAGAGTGGAGAAAAGGCTACAACCTGACTACCCTGAAACAGCATTACTATGTGAAGGAAACCGTTGAACTGATTCATAGTCCTGATACCGATAAGGACTGCCCGGCATTTATCTCGGACGATCGCCACATCAGTGAAGAAACCCAGACGTAAAGAAGCTGCTGAAAAGCATTTTCCAAACCTGCCTTTTAGAATTGCTTTCTACCACTCACTCTGTCAACAGAAATGCTTCTGGAGACCTTTGCGTAGCTGTGCCAAATTAACACTCGGAATTCCTCTATTTTATTTATTCCTTGGTTTGAGTCGCATAATAAAGAAGATAATAATTATTCTTTGACTATCTTAGAGATTATCACCAATTTTACGTCCCCCTCCCTGTTCCTAAGCTTTCCTGAAGACCTGTTCAATAATACTTTTGCAGGAGGTTATTACGTTTCTGCAGAATCATTCGGCGATCTCTTTACTTGAAATTATTGACCGTGTGTTATGGTAGTTTATGGAGGACATTTGAAAGTATAGAGGGAAGGCGAGTGCTCACTTGTTGTCCGGTGCTGGAACTTCAATATTCCCTATCACCTTTATCCTGAACGAGCTAAGTATGTCAACGAACCTAAAAGTGTTATTTCATCAATACTGTGTTGAAACTTTTCCTGTTCCATTTTCCTCTTATTTCGATAGCAGCGACGCCTATTATATACGTATATTCTTCGCAAGGCATACACTCGTCTGAGTGAGGCAATGGAAAAGGCGGAGCAGGCGAATCAGTTGAAACTGGCCTTTCTACGGCCATGAGTCATGAAATCCGCACTCCGTTGAATGCGACGTCGGCTTCTCGAATATGTTGTCGGATATAGAAGATCGTATGAGATGCGCGAATATGCGACATCATCGAAACAAATACCGACTTACTTCTTCAACTGATCAATGATATTCTGGACATGTCCAAGATTGAAGCCGGTACCTTTGACTTTGGTCTGTCATTGATAGATGTCAACTTGACGATGGAAGAAATCGAATGAGTATGAGGTCTTCGTTGAAAAGAAACTGTCACCTATATCTTTTACCGAATCAATGGAATGTACCTTTATACAGATAAGAATCGTTTGATACAACTGATTTCAACTTTGTCATCACGTTATTAAATTTACTCAGATAGGTTCTATCAGAATGGGATATCGTCTGAAAGATGCCGACAATTTGCTTTATACTGGATACAGGCTGCGGCATGTCAGTAGCTTGAGCAATTGGAAAATGTATCTGAACGGTTTGTGAATACAACTTTTGTTCAGAAACCGTATTTGGGGGCTTCTTCCATTGTGATGATTATCGACCGATTAGGAGGGACGATTGGCTGAATCAAGAAGGCAAAGGTTTCATTTCTGGTTTATGCCCTATCAGCAGGAATAGCGATCAGTATTTGTCTTTATCTTATGATTGTTAGTTTTATGTATTGCAGACTTCCAAGACTTTGATCAGCTTATTACGATGAGACAATATTCTCACCGCAATGAGAAAATTCCTCAATGCAATGAGAAAAGATTCACCGGCGATGAGAAAAGTTCTCACTGTAGAGAAAAATTCACCATGATGAGAATGGTTGAGAATTTATGATCTGTATCAGGCTTGTACTATAGATAAATACAGATTTACTGCTTCTGTTTTATAGTTTTAATTGATGAGCAAAGAACTCTACCTAAAAAAGAAACCGTTTTTTCTCATTTAGTTTAAAGATATAGGTTTAATAGGTACGAACTCAATTTATTGAAGGAGCTACTATATTAAGGAAACAGTAAGGAAGCAGCAATGGCAGATAATCTTTAACGAGCGTGTAATTGTTGAGTGCTTGCTGAATACGATAATCTACAGTCTTGGAGACACTTCCAATGTTTCTGCAATTTTGTAGCTCATATCCCGAAACGATGATGACAAATGCTTGCCGGTAACTTTCCGGCAATGCAGCAACCGCGTCTTCACCTGTTTGGTTAGCTCTTTAATCTGATAAAAAGTTCATAATATGTATCATTCTTTGTATTTCTTCATAGAAACGCGGTATCAGCACGTTTTGATGGCATCAATGTGCTTTTATTTAAAGCCTTGTGATGTACCATTTTAAAGAGAGATAAGAACTTAATGATGATTCAATGATTAAGTTCCGGTTTTCCCAGCTATCCACAGAAGGGAGTTCGCACTATTTCTTCTGCATCGTGGAAGTCAACGTATTTATGACCATAGGCACATAGTACTGCATATTGCCTGAATAGCGTTCAAAGGCTTTTAGGCCTCCACGCTGTATTTCAGATAATTGAAGATCATTCCTCTTATGCGTAGTTCTTCCATTTATTAAATAGTTATTTGCTGCAAATATAGCTTTTTTTATAATAAAATAAAAGATTTTTCTGAAAAAAATAAAGGTTTTTCGTTTAGAATGTCCTGGTTTAGCCTTGTCATATAAAAAAAAGGTGGAATAAGGGATGAAAGATTTAAAG
>VOFD01002516.1_pt1 | contig 29773 bp, 47 predicted proteins | sample 5384101 | NCBI WGS metagenome assembly VOFD01 (sample SAMN12384723, study PRJNA508395) | human gut metagenome | isolation source: healthy gut C | host: Homo sapiens
TCCTGGTGAGGCGGTTTTACTTGAAGAACTTTTGCTATCCACACTGCCCTTGCCGCTGGCAATGCTTTTCAAGTTATTCATTGAATTTTCATATTCTTGTTTCGCAACATCTGATTTCTTTTCTTCCAGCTTTTTCATTTTTATTCTTGCACGGGCTTTTTCAATAAAGTTCATGCTCTGCATGTCATTTTCAAGATCAGAAATTGCATTTCTTATATCTTTTGTTGTTTTTAACTTATCAATATCTTCGTAAGACTTTTGTGCGTCATTGAGCTTGTCTAAATTTGAAGAAGTTGTTGAGGCTTTTGTACTTGTAGAACTTGTTTTGTTTGAAGAGTTTGGAGCAGGAGCATTAAAAACAGAACCGTTCTTAGTCATATAAGCCGGTTTATTTGCTTCAGCAGTTTTCCCGCTCTTTTTTGCAAGGGCGAGTTTGACTAAATCAGCCTTTATTCAGATTATTTACGTTGTTAACACTCAAAGTAAAGCTCTCCGAATTTTATACTCTCTAAATATATAAAGTTTCCCTAAAATGCCTGATTTCACCATGTTTGAAGTTTGTTACATTTGTTAATATTTACATTATTAGTTTTAGATTTGCTTAAAATTTTTATTTTTGATAAAATTTTTATGTGTTTTAGTCAGTTAATTTTAGAGGGAGATATAAACATGAAATTAATGGAAGGTAAAAAAGGGGTTATTTTTGGAGTATCAAATACTCATGGTATAGCCTACGCTATTGCAAAACAGCTTCATGAAGCTGGTGCAGATATTGCATTTACTTATGCAGGCGATGCAATGGAAAAACGCGTAAGACCTCTTGCAGAAGAAATGGGCGCAAAAATCATCATGAATTGTGATGTTACAAAAGAAGACGAGGTTGCTGCTGTATTCAAAGAATGTGAAAAAGTTTACGGCAAAATAGATTTTGTAGTTCATGCAGTAGCATTTGCTGCAAAAGAAGATTTGCAGGGCAGATTTATTGATACATCACGTGCCGGCTGGGACTTGGCAATGGGTGTAAGCGCTTACTCTTTAATTTCTCTTTGTAAACATGCAGAACCTATTATGAATGAAGGCGGATCAATTTTTTGCTCTTACATACCTTGGTTCAGAGTACGTTGTTGCAAATTACAACATTATGGGTGTAGCTAAAGCAGCATTGGAATCTTCTATGAGATATTTGGCAGCAGATCTTGGCAAGAAAGGTATCAGAGTTAACTGTATTTCTGCCGGTGCTGTTAAAACCCTTGCAGCTAAAGGTATTTCAGGCTTCGATAAGATGCTTAAAGCTGCTGTTGCAAAAGCTCCTCTCGGAAGAAATGTTTCTTTGGAAGATGTTGGTAAAGCCGGCTTGTATTTGGCTTCTGATTTGTCAACAGGCACAACAGGTCAAATTTTGTATGTTGACTGTGGATGCCACGCTGTTTATGCTTCTCTTGAAGAAATGGAAATTATTGCAAATTCTATTCCAAAAGCATAAATGCAAAATTTATGAAAAACTAAAACAGAGCCATATACGGGCTCTGTTTTTTTTATTGTTCAGTCTGAGAGGAATATATGTTTAATATATTTCGTAATTTTCGTTTATTATAATACTTTTTGTCCACGAAGGTATATGTTTTAGTTTTGGTATTAATTATAAATAGAGCAGGTTCTTCTTCTACATTGAATAATTTTGCAAAATCTTCATTCTCTTTATATCTGGTATTGAGAATACAAAAATTGTATTTGCCTTTAAATTCTTCATATACCATCTGACCGATTGGAGCCAGTCTTACAAGTGAAAAAAAAAGGTGGTTGGAATTAGCAAAAATAAGCAAAAATGGTAAATCTTGATTAAGTGCCTGCCAGTAAGGCATTCCAAGCTGGGATTTGTTCAGATAGGAATTGATTTCCTGCTGTGAAATATCTGCCGGAAGCCCTGATGGAATTTCGAATGCCTTCACTGTTTGCGACATAAATAGACATAGAATAATACTTAAAAAATCTTTTTCATAACAATGTTATACTACAATAATCAGAAGTTTTTTATAATTCAATCAGTGGAAATATGGGCTGGCGCGGAAGGTAAAATTTGCTAAATATCTCTTTTTATAATTCGGCTTTTTTGTGCTAAGGTTTTGATATACGGATAATAAAAAGAGGGATTTATAATGACAGCAACTAAAATAGACGATTTACCTACAGTTTATGATGCAAAGGAAACCGAAGAAAGAATATATAAATTCTGGGAAGACGGTGAATTTTTTTAAGGCTGATGCAAAAGTAAAAAGCCGCCTTATTCTATCGTAATTCCGCCGCCTAACGTTACAGGCGTTCTTCATATGGGTCACGCGTTAGATGAAACTTTACAGGACATTCTTACCCGTTATCACAGAATGAGCGGCTATGAAACCCTGTGGCTTCCTGGTACAGACCACGCCGGTATTGCTACACAAAATGTTGTTGAGAAAAAAATTGCGTGAAAGAGGGTCTTTCCCGTCACGATTTGGGCCGCGAAATTTCTGGATGAAACATGGCAGTGGGCAAATGACCATAAATCTGCAATCCTTGACCAGTGTAAACGTTTAGGTGCTTCTTTCGACCGTTCAAGAGAAAGATTTACTTTTGATAAAGGCTGTTCTGATGCAGTTAAAGAAGTATTTATTAAACTCTATGAGAAAGGGCTTATTTATAAAGGCAAATATATTGTAAACTGGTGCCCTCGCTGCCAGTCTGCAATTTCTGATGTTGAAACCGAATATGCAACTGAACAGGGGCATATGTGGGAAATTTCATATCCTCTTAAAGGCGAACCGGGGCAATTATTGTTGCAACAACACGTCCTGAAACAATTTTCGGAGATGTTGCCATTGCTGTTCATCCGTCTGATCATAAATACTCTGAACTTATCGGCAAAACAGTTATAATCCCTCTTTCAGGCAGAGAAATCCCGATTATTGCTGATGAGTATGTTGACAAATCTTTTGGTACGGGTGCGGTTAAGATTACCCCTGCATGATCCAAATGACTTTGAAGTTGGTAAGCGCCATGGCTTAAGCCCTGTGTGGGTTATAGACGAAGAAGGCAGGATGAAAGCCTGCCGGAGCTGTTCCTCAAGAACTTCACGGGCTTGATAGATATGAAGCCAGAGAAAAAATTATTGAATGCTTTCTTATAATAATTTTCTCCTCAGAACACGCGATCATGAACACAATGTTGGTAAATGCCAGCGCTGCCGGAACAACAATAGAACCGCTTTTTTCAGAGCAATGGTTTGTAAAATGAAACCTCTTGCCGAAGCTGCAATCAGAGCGGTTAAAACAGGCGAAAATTAAATTTGTTCCGGAAAAATGGGAAAAAACTATCTTGGCTGGATGGAAAATATCCGTGACTGGTGCATTTCACGCCAATTGTGGTGGGGGCATCAGATACCGGCTTATTATCACAATCAGACAGGTGAGATGGTTGTTGCAAAGGAAAATCCGGATCCTGAAAATTACACTCAAGAAACTGATGTCCTTGATACTTGGTTTTCATCAGGTTTGTGGCCTTTCTCTACAATGGGCTGGCCGAATACCGAGTCTGAGGATTTCAAAAATTCTATCCTACCACAACTCTTGTAACAGGATTTGATATTATTTTCTTCTGGGTTGCAAGAATGATTACCATGGGGTATGAATTTACAGGCAAGGCACCATTTTCAACGGTTTACATCCACGGCTTGATTCGTGATGAAAAAGGTCAAAAGATGTCAAAATCCAAAGGAAACACTGTCGACCCCGTTATTATAATAGACAAATACGGCTGTGACGCATTGAGATTCACCATGACGTCAATGTGTACATACGGCGGACAGGATATCAAGGTCAGCGAGGATAAATTTGAATACGGCAGAAACTTTGCAAACAAAATCTGGAACGCATCAAGATTTGTGCTGATGAACCTTGAGGGTGTTGATAACAAATCAATTGATATGAACAACCTTACAATTGCCGACAGATGGATTTTGCACTGCAAAACTTGTTAATGAAAATATTGAATCATTCAGAATTGGCGAAACGGCCCATGTTTTGTATGATTTCTTCTGGAATTCTTACTGCGACTGGTATGTTGAAATTGCAACCAGAGAAGCAGTTGACAAAGATGAAAAAGTTGAGGAAAAATTTGAAAAAGGCAAAGAATATGAATTTTTAATCATCAGAGAAGAAGATGAAGACGGAAAATTCCTTCTTTCACGTAAAAAGTTGATTTTGCATATGCCTGGAAAGAGCTTGAAAAAGCAAAAGCTGCTGAAGAAACTATTCTTGGCACAATTGCCGGAATTGTTAAAGGCGGTATTTTAGTTGAAATTTCCGGTGTAAGAGGTTTTGTTCCTTCTTCACAGCTCCGTACCAAAGAAACTCATTTGGAAGTCGGCTCAAAATTGAACTTAAAAATTCTTACTCTTGACAGCCAGCAGAATAACTTTATTCTATCTAATAAAAAAGTATATGAAGATAGCGCTGTAGAAGCAAGAAAAATGTATTCTCCCAGATTGAACCTGGACAGATTGTTAAAGGTGATGTTGTAAGAATTACCGATTTCGGTGCATTCATTGATTTGGGCGGCATTGACGGCTTGCTTAGTTGTCCTGGAGATGGATTGATCATCCAACTGATATTCTGAGTGTAGGTGACAAGATTGACGTAGAAGTAATTGCAGTTGATCATGAAAAACAAAAGAGTATCATTGAGTTTGAAAAATCTTGAACCTGATCCATGGTTAGAAGCTGAAAAACAAATAAAAGAAGGCGATAAAGTTGAAGGTACTATAACAAGAATTAAGCATTTTGGCGCGTTTGTCGAAGTATTCCCTGGTGTAGAAGCATTGCTTCCTCACAACGAAGTTGTTGAGCTTCAAAACCAAAATGGCAATATTCTTCAGGTAGGTGATAAGGTTATGACTTATATCCTTAAGTTTAACCCTACAGATAAGCGTATTGCATTGACTGTTACAGAGCCTAAAGCTGAAAATCAGGCTGAATAATCCATAAAGAATATTAAAAAAGAACTGCCTTTAATAAGGCGGTTCTTTTTTTATTCTGTTACAAAAACTTATAAAAAGCTCAAATGTAACAAAATGTAAAGCCAGATTTCAATGTGCCCGAAATTCAATTATACTCTGAGATATGATATGATATGATATGATGGGATGGGGTGAAGTGTAGTCAACAATTTCCGCTCCAATAACTTTACTCATTTATAAGAAAAAATAAATACGAGTGAAGTTAAAAATTTAAGGAGATTGAAATGACAGTTGACAAATCCGCGGCATCACCGGTAGTGATGGTGTGCAAAATTCTAATGCTTCAAAAAATGTAAAACAGAAGCAGGAAACAAAACCAAGCGTTAATATTGATATGACAAATGGCGCTAAAAATGTTCCGCAAAACCCTTTGGATTTTATTGAACAGATTACAGGTAAAAAACCTTTTGAGGAGGGTTCTCCTGAACTGCTCCAGTTCCAGAAGATTAACGAAGAATTGAGTGCAAAATATGACAAAATGTCACCTGAAGAAAAAGCTCAGTTTGACAAAGAAGCTGAAACTGCACTTAAAAACCATTTGAATGAAATTACAAAAGATCCGACAGCTGTGGATAAATATCTTGAAGGATGGAAAAAGAGATTTTTAAAGATGTTGACGGTGTCGGCAGCGCAATAGGTGCTGTTGTAAAACGTACACGGGATGGCTTTAAATCTCTGGATACAGTTAACCCGTTGACTTATATAAAAAGAGCCTATTAAACAAGTTGCGGAAAAAGTTGACGAATTAGTTAGTGATGGTGATCCTTCAACCATGACAGCAGGCGAAAAAATTTGGAACGCAGCTAAAGGCGCAGGTAATGTCGCTGACTATCTAACCTCTACAGAAGGTTTATGGGTTGCAGGTGCAACAGTTTTAACCGCAGGAACAGCAATGGACGCAGCTTTAACTGCAGCTCCGAAACTTGCCGCCGCAGCTCCTGCTGCTAATGCCGCTCTTGGTACAGCCGGTGTTGGTATTACCGGTAAAGGTGTTTATGATGTTGCAACTGCTGAAAATGAAGATGAGGCACAGAAAGGCGGTGCAGAAATTTTGACCGGCGGGCTTATGGCCGGTGGTGCGGTTGCATCAGCTAAAAGCTCATTATCAGCTGCCAGAAGTGCAGGTGTTGAGACCGCTGATCCAGCAAAATTATCTACAATGGGTGCTGTAAAGAAAACTTTAGAGTTGCAGGAGAAGGCTTAAAAGTAGCTACTGGGCTGCAGGCTCCATCAATGTTTACAAAAATCCCTGCTTCAGCTATTCGTTTTGAAAGTAAACCTAACCAGGTAGAGGCATATCAGACTACAGGTAAACCTGACGGAATTGTTTTTGAAAAAAGATGGTAAACTCTATGTTCTAATAAATGGAATCCGGAAGCTCCTTATGAAGTGAAAGACGGATCTATAATTATGATTTATGATAAAGCTGGCGGTGACTTTGCTGTTTGCGATCCAAAAGTTTTCTCAAAAACCTATATAAATTCAAAAGGTAATTATAACGCAATGGATGGAATAAAACCCGGAGAAACAATATCTGCTACTAAAAAGCTGTCGGCGGGTTTGAACTTTTACCGGAAGGTACTAAAGTTAAGACGCTTGAAGGCGAAGTCGTTGTAAAACACGGGCAAGCTGTTATGTATGACGTTGATGGAAATCCTTATGTAGGCGATATTGAAAAATCTCTATTAAAACGTAATGTTCCTGTTGGTGACGAAGCCGTAGAAGCTTTTGAAAAGCTCAAAACCGGAGCATTACAAACTCCGGCACCTCAAAATCTGGAACAGGCCCGGAATGCAGCTTTAGCCGAAATTCCTGATAAATTAAAGAATGAAGCTCTTGAACTGTTTAATAATAATGCCAGTATGAGGCGAGATGGAAAAAATTTTATGTAAACTATAAGGGCAAGTATGATCATATGGATGACTATCTGTTCTTCGGGAATGCAAATCGTATGAAGTTTGATATTCTGAGTCAGCATGGTATTGATATTAAGATTTCTGATATGGCTTATCAAGGTTCGCGTATACAAAGTGCCTGGTATGTCGAAAATGGAAAAACTACTATGCTTCCAAAAAGAAGAGTTCAAAATTATGGAATTTGTTAATTCTAAATTAAAGGAATTAGCTCAATAATAAAATTTAAGGCGCGGTAGATTTACCGCGCCTTTTTCATATAAAAACAGCTGTTTTTTGTCAGTATGTAAAGTAATGTAAATATGAATTTAGGATAGGCTGAAATACACTTATACTCTGAAATAGGATAGAATAGGAGGGGGTGGGGCGGTATGCAAAAAAATTTTTTCTTCATTTTATAATTATCATAACAGAAAATGGAGGTAATTTAATGGAACTTGAATGCAGAGTAGTAAAGCGTAATGGTGAAAGTTTTTTATATCGAAAATATAATGATACAGCTTATTTGAGCAAAGCTGCAAATCCTGGTATAATTTTACAGAAAAAACGATATGAATGCGGACTTATAGAGCGGGAAGATTTTGTTAATAACAGATTTTCATCAATCCCTTCTCATATGAGGAAGGATACTGTTGATTTTACAATAAAAGACAATAATCTTTTAATTACAGGCAAACTTAAAAAAGGAAAAATGGCATCTCTTGGAGATTTTATTTTGCCGGGAAAAACCAACTGACAGAATTGAATTTTGGACCTATGGCAAAACGTTTTATGAAAAAGACTATCAAATATATTCAAGATATGATCTAATTCACTTTTTATAAAAATAGAATAAATATATGAAATTTGTATATCATCCTCCGTTAAACGGAGGATTTTTATTGTAGGTACTGTATAAATTTTTTAATATTACCGTATAATTTATTATAGTTATGTTGACTTTTTCAAAAACATAATTATAAACAAAAGTGTAGTAGATAATTTCAGTTTAAACATGAAGGAGAGTGCCTTATGGGTATGGCAGCGTCACAGGCTAGATATTTAGGTTTAACCGCCAGAAAAACAAACGTTGAATATGAAGGACAACAGATTAACCAGGCTCGTACTGCACTGGCAAATCAGAGCGCAAATACTTTTAATGATTTGCTTGCATTAGAAGTTCCTACAGCTCCTAGTACTCAGGATTATACAACTATGAAATATACATATACCGATGGAACTTATGATGAGGAAATTTCAAGCATGTCAGAGCTTCATGATGATCCGGATGGTTATAATTATCTGGTTACACACTTCCATTTTGCGGATGTATTTACCGGAATTCAAAACAGACTTGCAAATCCTCAGGTTGTAGAAGGTGATGTTTCTACAAAAGGTACAACTTCAAGAGATGATATAGATTACCTTGAACAGCCTACTTATACTGTAAACGGGTTTGAAGCTACTACTTATGATCCTGCTAATGCCGCACAGAAAGATATTTTTGACAGATTATCAGCACAATATCCTGATATGAATGCTGATGATATGATGACTTATACAGATGCTGACGGTACACTTCACTTTGTTTCCCGTACAGAACTTGGCGGAACCGGTGATATTAAGGATAGATATATTGATCCTTTGACTGACACAGAATCTGAACAAACAACAAACAGAACTAATATTACTGCAACAGAGCCTATTAACAAGACATATACAGTTAATGGTCATCCTGTCACAGCATATGACCCGACAAATCTTGAACAGAAAAAAGGTGTATGATAAATTAGCTTCAGATTACCCTTCAATTGGTAATGATGCGTCAGATTTGCGCTGCTATACAGATGATGATGGTAATTTACACTTTGTTTCACAGGCAGCTCTGGAAGGTACAGAGGATATTACAGACTACTATGTAGAAGCAGGGGTTCCGACTTATGTAGGCAACTGCGAGCTGAAAAAATATGACTCTACTGATCCTGATATGAAAGCAGCTTATGAACAAATTCTTAAAGATTGGCCGGATACAGATTTTGCTCTGGCAGATCCTGATGATATTTATGTCTGGGAATGGCAGGGGTGAAACAAGGTTTGCCTGTGCAAAAGATTTAACAAGTTCTTCTATAAGCGGTCCGGATCAGTCACTTCCTACCGAAAATCAGGATAGGCTTACATATTATACAGCACAAAATGTCAAGACAAAAATCGAAGTTACTGAAAAAGCAATGATTGACCTTGATGAGAGCGGTCGCCCGCAGTCAATAAAATATCAGGAGTCTTCAGTTGTTCATTATCTGAATACCGAAACAGAAACAGATGAGGCAGCTTATCAAGATGCAATGAACCAGTACAACTATGATATGCAGGTTTATGAAAAGGCTAGTCAGGATATTAACGCTAAGACAGAAAAGATTCAGGAACAAGACCGTACACTTGAATTAAGATTACGTCAGCTGGATACAGAGCAGGAAGCTCTACAGACTGAAATGGAAGCGGTTAAGAAAGTTATTGATAAGAATATCGAATCTACATTCAAAACATTTGATTCATAGGTTTGAAAAAAGAGATTATAAGAGGTACAAATGGCTTATAAAAATGACAGTTACTTGGTAATAGCAAACAAATTTGGCTCCGCAAGCGGTGATGCAAAGGCAATGCTGTGGGAAACCTATGATAAACTTCGAGATCTTACAGTTTCCGGAAGCGGTACAGGTACAGGTTTTGAAATGACCGGAAGCTTTTATACAGAATGGCAAGCCTGTTTGCTCCGTCATCTTTCGCAAATGTTTTTGGTTCTTCTGAAACAATGAATATTCCTGGTACTTCTTATTATTCCAACTTTACCGGAGCATCTTCTTACGGGATTAATTCTTTGTATAATTATTCAGGATTTCCAGGTGGGGCCGCTCCTGTTTCATGGGGGCTTGACGGTTATTCAACAGGCGGGGCAGCCGGTCTTACCGGATGGGGAACAGATACCGGTGTTGCTACAGGCTATGCGTCAAACCTTGGCGGGCTGGCTGATATTGCAAGCACTGCAGCTTACGGTGTAGGTGCTGCTAACGGATACGGCTGGTTAGGTAGAAACATTGTTCTGCCTGTTGCAAGTATGATTTCCGGATGGGGCGGGATTATGCAGGCTGCTGCGCCTTACCTTGGAGAATACGGACTTCCTGCTATTGTTATGGGTAACTTAATGCAAGGTACCACTTCTGCTGCATTGGCTGCTTACCAGAATGTAACAGGAAATATTACCGCAAATGCGGATACAATTCTTTCTAACAAGGTTAGAAATATTGAAACTGTGTGCAAAATGCTTGATACACAGGGTGATGTAGTTAAGAAAATGCTGAAAGAGTCTATTGACGGTGACAGCAAAGCTATTCAGAACTTGTAATATTATGAAAAAATAAAATGAAAAAGAATGTGTTGCTGAATGTTTTAAATAAAATTGTAAAATTTTTATTGCGGTTTAGGTTCTCATACCCTAAACCAATTAAAGTTTCAGCCGGATGTGCCGATAAATAGTGTGGAAGGCGAGCGAACTTCCATTTCCGAACACGTTGACAGTCAGGAATTAAACAGTTAATCACTTTAGATTAAGACATGTTAAAAATGTAACTCAAAAAAGCAATATTTTTGAAGTAATTGTTTTATATACATGTAGGTCTAAAGTGTAAGGAGAAAAAATGCTTCGAGATACTTTAGAGATGAATATAAAAGAATACTAGACTTCTTGATATATTCAAGGAATTTCCTCATCAGGAAAAACCCTTTAAAGGCAATGGCAAATTCATTTGTAGATGGTTTAAAGAATTTCTGACAATGAAAAAGAAGTTAAAAATGGCTCAATACAGATTGAATTACCACCAGCATCAGTTCAGAAAATGGAAAGGTTAATTGCAGAAAATAACCAACATAGCTTCTTAAAGGGGAATAACCTGAACGAAACCAGATAAAGGAAGTAGAATATGGGTGTCCTCACAGATACAATCAGAATGCAATATCTGAATAACGTCAAAATGGATTTGGAGTACAAAATCCAGCTTGTTACTCAGACAAGAATGGGTTTGACGCAAACCGGCAATGACTTAATGCAGATTGGCACCGATTATGATCCTGATTCGCCGATTGTAAAAACTTTACAGCAGCGCCACGGAGAAGATGGCAGCACAGGGTCTGATAGGACCATATGATAGTACAGCCGCGTTTGTAGCAGAACTTCAGAACCATTTAAAAATAATGAAAGTGTGCCCGTCAACATAAATTAAGAGATTGTTGGCCATATGACACAGTAACGCTGTTAGACGGCAAAGAGTGGGAAATATCTAAAACCCAAACAGGAGAAGCATCTAAAGATGGAAGACAGCGACACAGCGGACTACAGTGCCCTAATGTGGGGATAATAACCTGTGATGGCACCCTATGATACTATCTTATAATACAAAATGCGAAGCCCTGGACCCTGTAAAAGCTATACGTGGAGTACAGAGGATAGCTGATTGAAAAGAACTTTATTTTATGATAATTTAGGGTTTAAAGGAAGAGGGATTTATGGCAAAGAGAATTAATGTAAAAATTTTTTGATAAAGCTGAAGAAAAAGGTGCTAAATGGAAAAAGAGGCAGAGTATGAATTTGCGCCTCATAAAGAACTGAAGTTTGGAGAAAACCCGCAGCAGAAGGCAGAATTTTATAGTTCTCCAGAAATGATTGATTATGAAATTATTGATGATAAAGAGCTTTCTTATAACGAGATAATGAATGTTGTGATTGCTACAAATATTGTCAGCGAATTTTTTGATGTAAGCGCTGTTGCTATTGTTAAACACGCAAGCCCTTGCGGAGTTGCGCTCGGGGTAAATATAGAAGATGCTTACAACAAAGCTTTTTGATTGCGACCCTATTGCTTCGTTTTTTGGTACTATAGCTTTTTTCGCAGAAAATTAACTATGAAGTTGCAAAACACATTAATTCTATGTCGGTAAAAGTAGTTGTTGCTCCTGATTATGATGAAAAGGCGCTTGAACTTTTGCGTGAAAATTTATTTTTAAAAATTATTAAAATTAATACACCATTAAAAGAATATAGAAATTATACGCAAAAAAGATATTAAAATAACTCCGTTTGGAACGCTTGTTCAGGACTTTAATAAAAAGCCAGCTCAGCAAACAGTCTTTCAAAATTGTCACAAAGACAAAGCCAACACAGGAGCAAATCGAGGATGCTGTATTTGCATGGAAAATTTCAAAATATGCAAAGACAAATTCTATAGTAATTGCGAATGATTTTAAAACAATTGCAATTTCGCAAGGGCAGATTAATCCTGTAACCGCAGTGGAAGCTGCGCTTGATACTGCATGCGACGGGTCAAAAATGCAATTCTTGTTGCAGATAATGCTCTGCCGACTATCGATTGTATAAATGCAGCAGCTCAGGGAAGAATTTCAATGATAATACAGCCCGGCGGCTCTCCAAAGATACCGATATTATCGCTCTTGCTGATAAGTATAATATTGCGATGATTATGACCGGTATAAAAAATTACAGGCATTAATCACTTGCGGTAAATTCGTTCATAGAGTTCAGGGTAGGCTTCAAGTACCTGTTTTAATTGTTTATCGTTTCCGCCTTGCTTGTTCTGGGTAAATAACGTAAACTCTCCTGTATTTCCTCGTTCTCTCTCAGGATTAATATAGGTCAGTGATTTAATATTATTTTTTGCAACATAAATTTTTGTATTATTTAAAAGAGCCATAGCCCAGAACCAGATGTCATCTCCATGAGGTGCAAGCATTGTAAATTGTTTTATATCATCAATATTTTGATTAAGACTATTTGGAGGATAGAGCACACCGCCGGCTCCGGTGAAAAAGTTAAGATAACTTAAATTTGGACCGCTTATCTTTTTTCTTCCACTGTTTATACGGCAGAATTTTTTTGCCCTTGTCAAGTTTAATTCTATGCGCCCTGTGACAGATAACTGCATTAGGATGCGTAAGATAAGATTTGTATAAAGTTTCAAGCCATTTTGGCGGATAAAAAATGTCGTCATCTGTGGTTATTAAAATAGCATTTTTAAATTCTCTATATGCCGGAATTAACTTTTTATAAGAATATAAATTTTCACACCATTTTATAGTTAATCCCTTATCTTTTAGTTTAAGCACGTTTTCCGGTATATCTTTTTTCTCCGTTAGGAAACTGCTCAGATGCAAGCCATAATATTACTTCGTCAGGCTTCAAACTTTGGCTTAACAATGAATAAAGACAATAGTGAATATCATACATTCTTTCGGGAAAAGACGTAAGTGAAACAATAAGTTTTCTTTCCCTGAATTTTGTATTCAAGCCGAATGTTTTATTTTCCAGAATTTCTTTATCTAATTCAGACTTGTTTATTCCTTTGAGACCTTTTTAAATTTAAATAAATCGAAAATTTTAACCATCACCAACCCCTGCTATGACTATAGTATAATAAAAAGAATAAAGTCAAACAACCTTTGCAGTAAAAATATTTTGTACTAATATATGAATATAGAAAAAAACAAAAAAGGAATAGGAAGTATGGAAATTAAATCGTGGGAAGAATATTTTTTGGACTTGGCAAAAACTTGTGCAAGCCGCTCAAACTGTATTAGAGCCCAGGTAGGTGCAGTAATTGTCGGAGAAGATAAAAAGATTAAAGCAACCGGCTATAACGGAACACCATCAAAGGTAGAATCCTGTTATGAGAGGTGAATGTTACCGGATAAAAAATAATATCCAATCCGGAACAAGATACGAAACCTGCCGTTCAATTCATGCAGAGCAGAACGCAATTATTCAGGCGGGACAGGATAGATGTAAAGGCTCTACAATGTATATCTGGGGGCACAACTTTTATATGTATATTGTGTAAAAAGATTTATTGTGCAGTCAGGAATTAAAAATGTAGTTTTGCGGAAAGATGAAAATTCTCCGGTTCTGCATGTCACAGTCGAAGACTTACGACGTAATTGGAAGCCGAATAATAAATGTAAAAAAATATTAAGTTCAATTTGAATAGCCTAAAATTCACTTATACTCTGAGATAGGATAGATAGGATAGGATGGGGTGGGTGAGTAACAATCTTTTCGTGTGAATTGTTTTTATAAAAATACAGATTGCTTTTGTAAATTGCCTTATTAACGGGCAATAGTACAGTTCTGGATAAACACGAAAGGAGATAATATGTTTGAATTGAACTCTATCGGGCAGGTTCCGCCTCAGGATGTGAAAACTCATTATAACAGTCATACAAATAAAATGAAAGAAACTGCTATAAATTCTATCTTGAACTATAAACCTGGTAAAACCAATAAGACTGACAAAACTACAGACGATGGAATTATAGCGAATAAAGACGGAACTTTTTTCACACACAAGATACGATTCAGAAGGTTATCCTGGTGAAACCAGAGTAATCGATGCTAATGGCAAACTTGTTTCCCATTCATATTTTCTGTATTGCGATAATAAAGATCGTAGATCAGAAATAAAATGTATTTATAATGATGGCGGACAGGTTGTGAAAAGGGTTTTGACAAACACTGATAAGAATAATGTTGTTTACAGGCAGGTAACAGATTGGAACCCTGATGACAAAAAAAATTAGTAATTTGTGATTATGATGAAAATGGTGAGCTTGTAGAACGCTGGGAAGGTTCCAGCGACGGACTGCCTGACAGCTGGAAGATTGATGATTACTGTATTGAAGAAGGTGTAGTAGAAGTTACATATAAACGTGATGATAATATTTATAAAAAGTTCCTTTTAAAAGGAGCTTTTTTATCTCTGTTAACATGACTTTCGGACGAAAATCATTAAATATAAGTTGTATGTTTAGTCGGTATGTACTAAATTCATTCTGTTTTCTACATAGAATGGAGGATTTTTGGTGTATTGGTTAAACAAAATTAACAAAAATACGTTAGAATAAATTAGGAGGCTATTATGAGCAGTTTTTATCCGCAATATGATTTGGCAGGCAGAATTCAGCACACGAAATTAGATTCGGGTGTATATGGTATGCCGTCTGCCAGATTAGACAGAATGGAAAAACCTGCAACACAGGATTTTAAACAGGTTTTTTCAGGACTTGTGGAAAATTTTAACACTGAACTGAATGCCCCGGATAATATGTTAAAAGATGTAATGTCCGGCAATAAAAACATAGATATTCACGATGTTATGACAGCTATGGCAAAATCAGAAATCAGTGTTAACGTTGCAACCCAGATGGTGGGGAAAAGTCATACAGGCGTATGACAAAGTTATGCAGATTCAAGTGTAAAATATACTTGTATTAATTATAATTACAGACCGGGGGAAAAGATGGATTTTTCAAAAATTACTGGAAAACAAAGCACTACTATATGGAATTATCGGCGGAGCCGTAATTGTACTGGCTATGATTGTTACAATTGCTACATTTGCAGGAGGCGGCAATAAAGGCACAGCACAGAACGTCAGCGAGCAGCCTATTAAAGAAGATGTTATACTTCTTACAACAGATAATATAGGCAAAGCTCTTGAAATTCAGGCGCTTCTTGCAAAACAGGGAATTGCTGCAAGCCGTACACTTGATGGTACAAAATCAAGTATTTTGCTTAAAAAGGCGACTGTACTACCGGTAAAAAAGAAATGTACAACCGAACAGCGCGATATTGCTATTATGGAAATCGTTCAAAGCGGTCTGATGGACCAGAACGTAGGTCTTGAAGTTTTCGATAAAGGTGACTTTACTTCTACAAAAGAAGATAAGAAAATAAGGCTTACCCGCGCAATTAACGGAGAACTTTCTAGGTTAATCAAGAGAATTGACGGTGTAGAAAATGCCTCTGTATTTATTTCAATCCCGGAACAGACAATGTTTACATCAATGCAAAAACCTGTAACTGCAACAGTTCAGCTTGTTGTTGCAAATGGTACAAAACTTGACCAGCTTAAAATTAAAGCTATTACAAACCTTCTTTTAGGCAGTGTTTCCGGTTTGAACGCCGAAGATATTGCGATTTCTGATACAAACGGTAATGTTTACCACAGTATTATGAACGCCTCTGATGAGATGCTTGCCAAACTTGAAGAAAATGATAAATATATGCAGCAGAAAGTTCAGCAGCAATTGGACAGACTTATTGGTAAAGGAAATTATGTTGCAACAGTAAGCACTTTCCTGCGTCAGGCTCCTGCTGAAAAATACAGCACAGACTATGATCCTGAAAGAAAAGCTTCTGTTAACGAACAATCATTTACCGAAGGCTTAGGCGACCAAACACGTGATAGCAATAAGAATATTAATGCCGTAAGTGTTTATCTTCCTAACGGTATTGCCGGAGGCGGAACAAATTCTAGCCAGGACAGAAGCTATTCACGTTCCGCCAGAGAAACCCAGTATGGTGTAAGCAAAACCCAGCTGAATGAATATTTAAGACCAGGTATGGTTGAAGAAATTTCAGTTGCCGTAACTCTGGAAAAAAGTGCTCTGCCGGCTGAAACAACTCTTGAAGAATTAAAAGAATTAATTGCTCATGCGGCAAGTCCAAAAGTTGATCCGGAAAATGTTTCTATAGCGTTCTCAGATTCTGTAGACCCTTATCTGGCATCAGACAGACCTGTAAATCTTCCGAAACCTGATGAAAGCGGAAACCCTTGGTGGTTAGCTGTAGCATTGAGTGCAATCGGTTTGATAATAGTATTCAGAGCAGTATCTAACAAAGTTCATCAGCTTCAGGAAGCTAACGCTATTGAGGTTGAACGCTTAAGACAAAAAGAAGCTGAACAAGACAGAGAACTTAGTGATGTAAATATGAGAGCAGCCCAATTAACTGACAGGCAGCGTGAACTTGCGGAAGGACTTCTCGAACAGCAAAACAGAGAATATATAGCAATACGTTCTCCTCAGGAAATGATTAGCGCTCTTTGAAAATATGTCTGCAAATCTTGATGAAGCAGATAGTGAAGAAGCTGCCGACAAGATTAAGAGCTGGATAGAAAAAAGGTTAGTGTAAGAAAATATGGCAATACAAGGATTTGATTACAAAGGATTTGCGCAGAACTTAGCATTACAGGCTAAGGATCTTGTGCCGCCTGATTTTGATGAAAACCAGAAAGCATATGTAACAAATACGCTTCTAAATTTTTCAATGTTAGCAGGAGAAGCTCTCTATAACGATAACGAGCTTGGGTTTAATGCCGAACAGGCAACAATGATTACCCAGATTATCGCAGAATGGGCTTATCATAAATCAGTTGACCTTGTAAGATCAGGCATTCCCCAGCCTTATTGGGATCCTATTATGCAGAAGATTGCTTTTTACAATCTTTGAAATTGCAAAACAGACCTTTAAGCAGGGGCTGCCGCAGGATCAGATTTTACAGTTAATCGAACACCACGTAAAAAAACATACCTTGAATCAATTGCTGAGTTAAAAGATAAAAAATTTGATTGATGACAACCTGATGGAAAAGGCTTCAAAGCAGTCAAATATTGATGCAATGATGCAGCAGATGCAGGAAAGCGGCGAAGTTGATGCCGCAGCAGCAGCTCAGGAAGTTGCCCAGCAGCAGGTTCAACAGGCTCCTCCGCCTGCTCCGGTTCAAACACAGCCTGTTCCCGCAGCAGGACAGGCAGGAGTTCCTGCCGTTCAGGAAGAGGCAGGGGTTCCGGGCGCCGCCGAAAAAATCCCCTTATGCACCTCCTAAACTTTTAAAGCTTGTAACTCTTGCATTATTATTAAAACGCGTGGATGAAGAAAAGGTGCAGTCAATTCTTGAACGCTTTGATCAGGATGTTGCAGGTACAGTTATTAAATATATGTACGTTGACGGTCTGGAAGAACAGGTAGATCCTACTTTTGACAATGAAATGTCTTGATGATATTGCAGAAGAAATGCCAGGCGCAACAGAAATTAACAAAAATCACTTAGTCGAAAAGGTTAAACAAATTGCTGAACTTTATGACAAAACAAAGCTGGAACAGATGTTACAGCTTGAAAGACAGAAAGTCAGACGTTTTGTTTTTAATGCTCTTGAAGGGGAATATTATGACATTCCTCCGCGTGTTGCAAATGTTATTGCCACCCATCTGCAACATGGTGTATAATAAAATTAAATCATGATTATTAAAAAAGAAAAAGAATATACAACCTGAAGTACTTGAGGAGAATTCTATTGAGCTGCCGTTAGATCAGGAAGATGACCTTCCTGAAATGGCTGAAGATTATGCTGCCGAAGAAGCTGAGCCGGAAGATGAAGCTTTGGAAAAAGATATTACAGAAATTGAACCTGATGATGTTGACTTGTTTAATCTTGACAATATTGATTTTAAACAGCGCCAGGAACGCAGAAAAGGTGATAGAAGACGCGGCTTCCGGCGTGTGGATGACAGAAACCTTGTTTCCAGAGCCCGCGAAGAAGCTGCTTCGATAAGGGAAGCTGCTTCTAAAGAAGGTTATCAGGCAGGATTGGAGCAGGCAAGAGAAGATGTTCTTGCATTAAAAGATGCAATCGGAATTTTCTTAAATTCTAATCAGGAGGTTTATGAACAGATTGCACCTGAGATACTTTCTGTGAGTGTTGAAATTGCAAAAAAAATTATTAAAAAAGAAGTAAGTGAATCGCCTGAAGTCCTTGTTAATACTGTTATCGAGGTGCTGAAAGGTCTTTTCAAAAGAAGAAGCAAAGGTTATGCTTCGTGTAAATCCGGTGCAGGTTGATATTTTACGTCAATCGGTCCCTGAGATTCTGAACTTAACAGGGCTGGATGCAAAATTATCAGTGCTTGCGGATGAAAGTATAAGTGAAGGCGGTTGTCTTGTTACAACCACAAACGGGGTAGTAGATGCGACAATTGAAACACAGTTGTCGGTAGTGAGTGAAGCTCTTAGGGAAGTTTGATGGCACAGGAAGGCGGAAATTCTAATAGTTTAAGCGAAATTTTTATGGCGTTGTTTGTATTGCTGCTCATCGTCCTTTTGCTTGTTGAGCTGCCGAACTGGGTTGTAAACGTTTGTATCAGCTTGAATATTACGCTTGGCATAGTCTTACTTATGATTTCGTTATATGTAAGAAAAACGCTTGAACTTGCGTCATTTCCGTCAATTATCCTTATTGGTACAATGTTCCGGCTGGTGCTTTCAATTGCGTCAACAAGGCTTATTCTTTCAAAAGGTGAGGCTGGCGAAGTTATTCACGCGTTTGGAACATTTGTAAACCGGCGGCAACATGATTGTAGGCGGTGTAATCTTCCTTATTATTACGGTTGTTCAGTTCATGGTAATTACAAAAGGTGCTGAACGTATTGCGGAAGTTGCTGCCAGATTTGCATTGGATGCGATGCCGGGTAAGCAAATGACTATTGACGCAGATTTTAATGCCGGCTTGATTTCTCCTGAAGAAGCAACTAAAAAGCGTGAAGACCTGCAAAGAGAATCAAATCTTTTTGGTAGTATGGATGGTGCGATGAAGTTCGTAAAAGGGGATACTATCGCGGGTATTATTATCGTTTTGATTAACATTATCGGCGGGTTGTGTATCGGTTGTCTTATGAACCAGATGCCTATTGCTGATGCTGTTTCAAAATATACAATCCTGACAATCGGTGATGGTTTGGCTTCACAGGTTCCTTCACTTTTGATGTCAATTGCAGCCGGTGTATTTATGACTCGTTCTTCTGCTGCTAACTCATTAGGTACAGATGTTACAGGGCAGATTGTCAGCAAGCCGAATGCTCTGTTCCTTGCTTCCGGGTTTTTATGGTTTTGGCAGTTACCGGTCCGACTTTTACCGGACTTCCGTTCTGGCCGTTCTTCCTGTTTGGTTTAGGGCTTGCTATTGCAGGGTTCTCTACTCTTATGAACGCGGATGTACAATCACAGCTCGGGCAGTTGGAAAATGTTCGGCAGAACATGCAGGATCTTGTTAACCCTAACAGAATGTATGAACGTTTAGGTGTTGACGTATTGAGTTTAAACATAAGAATTATGGATTCATCTGCTTTGATGCAAATGAATATCTTATTGCGATTAGAGGTAATACAGTTGCAACCGGATATGTTTATCCTGGAAGATTAATGGTAATTGCAGACCAGTGGGACTCTGTCAAGCGTGAAGTTCCACAGGATGCTATTATTGCGTATTGATCCTACTTACCAAACTCAGGCGTACTGGATTTACCACAGACGATGCCAAAACAGCTCGTTCTGTTACTGCAATTGATTCTACTGATGTTATCGTTACCCACCTTCAGGAATGTGTAAGAAAACACGTTGCTGAGGTTATGACACAGCCCGATGTGCTTAAGCTTATGGAACTTGTACGTTCCCAAGATCCGACACTTGTTAATGACCTTATACCGACTATTATTTCTACCAGTGACTTGAGAAAGATCTTTGTTAACCTTATCAGAGAAAAAGTCTCTATAAAAGATATTATTTTTATATTTGAAAGACTTTGCGACTATGCCAGATTTTCAAAAGAGCCTGATATTCTTTCAGAACGTTTGAGGGCTGCTTTGGGACGCCAGATATGTCTTTCGTAATGTTGGAGATGAAAGTTTTGTATGCTCTCACATTGTCGCCTGAATGGGAAAAAACTCTTGATGACAGCTGTCAGAGAACAGAGCTTGGAACAATGTGAAATGTATGCACCTGATTATCAGTAGGTTTTTGAAAGGGGGTTTTAATTTTCATACCTGATACTACAATTCTACACCACCTATACTCAACTTCAGGCTTTCGCAACTCGGCTGTTACACAGCCTCAAACACACTCGCCTTGCCGTTGTTTCGTTAAGGTGCTGTAAGAATTTCCGTATATGGTATTCAAATCAAACCCCCTTTGTTAAAATAGATATTACTAATTTAGGCGTACTTAACACATGCCGGCATAAAATTTTAAAAGAATCACAGGAAAATATGGTAGAACAATCAACAGAACGATCAATTGAATATATGAAAAAAAGAGCCTTTGAAATCATAGACTCTACGCCTATGTATCAGTATAAAGGCTCTGTATCAAAACTTTTGGGTCTTACGGTAGAGGTAAAACTGCCGGGGCTGAAAATTGGCGATTTATGTTTTATCGAAACATGGGAAGGCGAAAAAAACCCGCCGAGGTAGTTGCGTTTAAGGGCGATACCGCACAGCTTCTTGTTATATGACGGTGCGGGCATCGGTCAGGGGAGTCTTGTTTCCACAACGGGTACACCTATAATGCTGCCGGTTGGGGATTTTCTTCTCGGCAGATTAATAAGTCCTATGGGAGAACCTATTGACGGGCGCCCGCTTGATACATCAAATGCCCAGATGGTATCTATAGACGGGCCTGCGCCGAGTCCGTTTGACAGACCCATTATTAATACAATGTTTTCTACCGGAGTAAGAGCTATAGATGCAACGCTTACAATGGGTGCCGGACAGCGTATGGGATTGTTTGCGGGTTCCGGAGTAGGTAAAAGTACCATGCTCGGTATGATTGCAAGAAATTCCGATGCTGATGTAAACGTTGTTGCGCTGATAGGAGAACGGCAGAGAGGTAAAAGAGTTTATTGAAGATTCTCTTGGCGAAGAAGGTATGAAAAAATCAGTATTGGTCTGTTCCACGGGAGACCAGCCTCCTTTAATCAGGCAGAAATGTCTACAGGCAGCGACTTCTGTATGTGAATATTTCAGAGATCAGGGGAAAAAAGTATTTTTAATGACAGATACGGTTACACGTTGTGCAATGGCAGGACGTGAAGTCGGCCTGTCAATCGGTGAACCGCCCACAATGAAAGGTTATCCGCCGTCAATATTTTCGTGGCTTCAGAAAGTCCTTGAAAGAGCGGGAAATAGCCCGAAAGGCTCTATTACTGCGCTTTATACGGTTTTGATGGAAGGTGATGACATAAATGACCCTATCGTAGATACGGTGCGAGGTATTACAGACGGGCACATATTCCTGAGCCGTAAAGTTGCCGAGATGAACCATTATCCGGCTATTGATATTCTGGGCAGTATTTCGCGTCTTATGTCCGCAATTGCTACACCCGAGCATAAAGAAGTCGCCAAAAAAATGAGAAGAGCTATGGCTCTTTACAGAGAAAAACAAAGACTTAATCGATGTAGGTATGTATGTTGCCGGCTCAAACCCAAAACTCGATATAGCGATTGAGATGATGCCGCAGATTAATGCTTTTTTTGCAAAGAGAGAGTTTCTGATTCCGTAAGTATGGAAACCACCATAAGCACACTTATTCAAATGATGTCGCCGGTGGATATATAAATACGGCTATACTCTTCCGTAGATATCTTCGAATCTTACAATATCATTTTCATCAAGGATATCACCCTGCTGAATTTCCAAGATTTTTAACGGTTCATCATATGGGTTTTGTATAGAGTGTTTTTTTTTCTTCAACGTCTATATCAACACTTTCACCCTTATTTAGTTCAAAATATTCTTCACCTTTTAAAATATAGGCCTTGCCCTCAAGCACAACCCAGTGCTCATTTCTGTGATGATGAAGCTGTATGCTGAGTTTTGCACCCGGATTTACATAAATACACTTTGTAAGAAATCCGCAGACCCTCATTCAGCACCGTATAGTAGCCCCAGGGCCTGTATACGGTTTTATGGTTGTACTGGGTAGAGTCTTCTCTTTCTTTAAGATGACTTACGATTTTTTCACATCCTGTGATCTGTTTCTGTCACAAACAAGGATAGCATCCTCTGTTTCCACAACTGCAATATCCTTAAGTCCGATTGTTGTAATCAATTTTGATGTGGAGTAGACAAGAGAGTCCTTGCTGTCAAGGTCAACAACATTGCCCATAATATAATTGCCGTTGTCATCAAGCTCGGAAATTTCATAAACAGCTTCCCAGGAGCCGACATCTTTCCATTCACATTCAAGAGGAATCATTGCAAGTTTTTTTTGTATTTTCCATTACTGCATAATCGATTGAAATATCAGGCATTTCTTTAAATTCCTGATATGGAATGGTCGGTGTTTGGGAAGATATTTCCGCATCTTTGATAATGTCGTAGATGCTTCTTTCATATTTTTTGAGTTCAGCCATCATAACAGAAGCCTTGAAAGCAAACATTCCGCTGTTCCAGTAATATTTGTCGGAATCAACAAATTCTTGTGCTGTTTCAAGATCCGGTTTTTCAATAAAAGATTCCACTTTTAACGCATCGGGAGCAATTGTTCTGATTTTTCTGTTATTTTTGCTCTGATATATCCCATGCCGACATCGGCTCTGTCCGGTCTTACACCGAATGCAACAATATAACCTTCCTGTGCCAGTTTTATACCTTCAGAAACGGCCTTGCAGTATTTTTCGTTATCTGTAATAAGATTGTCGGAAGGCACTGTTACGATTATTGCATCTTCTTTGATATTTTTATCCTGCTGGAGTTTTTCAATATATTTAATAGCAAGCGCAATAGCAGGTGCCGTATTTTTGCATTCAGGCTCCGTGATAATACGGTATGTGGATTTTCTGCAGAATTTTTTCCTGCATTTCTTTTAACTGGTTTTTTACCTGACTTTCCAGTTTTATATTGGTAATACTCAGAATATTCTTGTCATCTATACAATTGACGAGTCTTATAAAAGCAGACTGAAAAAAGAGTGTAATTATCTTCTATTTTCATAAGCTGTTTTGGATGAAGCTCTCTGCTCAACGGCCACAATCTGCTTCCTGAACCGCCCGCTAAAATAACCGCATAAATATTACCGACTGCCATAAATACTAACTCCTGAAATTCTCTTCTTTATTAAAGTATATAGTAATCAGCGATTACATGAAAACTTTAAAACATTTTTAGGGTGACAAAACTTAATATTTTGTATAGTTAACTAATCATATTAACAAAAAAGAGAAAATAAATTTTCCAGTATAAGCTGAGGTTTTATATAAGCATCCGTTTGTTTTTTAGCCTGCTGAACAGACATAATATCCTTGTTTATTTTTTGTACAAGCAGTTTATTGGCAATGTTGCGCTTAATCATACCCGCAAAGTAGTATTCCATACAATCAAGTACATAGTCCTGTTTATACCCCAGCTCATCCATGGCAGTTATAAGGTTCTGTACAATATTCAAAACATTTACCTTCTTTATTGCAGGATAATCGGCAAGTATCGGGGTTAAAAATTCGGTATCATAGCTCATTGCATTATAAGACGGCACATAAAAACACTGCGAGCGGGAAATGATTGTTTCTATAATATCTTCTTTATCCTCTGTTAAAAATAAAAACAGCGTTCTTTCCGGAGGTTCTTCTATGGATTTTAAAAAGAGAATTGGCAGAAGCTTCTATTAATACATTGCGGTTTAACGGCCGAGGAATCCACATGTCCTGAGGGAACTTGAATTTTAATCCGTCAAATTCGGCAATATGTTCCGCCTCTGTATTAGAAGGCTCCGCAAGTTCGGAATCGCAAAAAATAAATACTCTGTAATAGTCGGACGAATTTACAAGACTGTTATTTATCATAAGTGTCTGTTTTATTGAAATAACCTTGCTTGATGTATCATCAGACGGCTTATTGTCGTTTTTGAAATTGTTAATACCGCAGGGTGCTGATTGTTTCTTATCCAGTTACAGTTTATGCAGTCGCAATCAGGGGGCACCGTCTTTTAAACAATTCAACTGTCTTGCTATATCCAGAGCCAGATAGTACTGTGCAAAACTGTCCTGTCCGTAAAATACAAGAGACTGTGCAAAACTGCGTTTTGTGTTTTTAATCGCAGTTTCAAAGTAGTTTGTAATATATTCAAATTTTCTTTTTAATATCGGATTAAACATAATTTATCCAAGCAATGCCATTTCTACGGGTAATTCATAAAAAGAAATCTCGCCCGTTTTTACTCTGTATTCCGCTTCCAAAAGATTTTTTCTTATCTGTACCAGTCTGTCCATAGGCACATTTCTGAGTTTTTCCAGCTGTTTTTTTACGATAAATTCGTTCATATGATTTTTTAGAGCAATTTCTGCGACATTTTTATCCACGGAGTCAATTTTTATTGCGGCAAGTCGTGAAAAAATTTGTCTGCAAAACTGCCAGAATTTCCAGATAATGTTTGTTTGTACATAATTTTCCGAATTCTAAAAGTGCTTTATCCTTTTGTCCTTTTAAAATATAATCCGCAAGTGCGAAGATATCCTCGCTTGATGTACAAATATTCCGGATATGTTCTTTTTTATCATTTTTCCGGATAAACAGCAAGCTTGAGTTTTTCAAGCTCATTGTCTATTACTCGAAGGTTTGTTCCCAGCCGTTCAATCAAGAATTGCACGGTTTCTGATGACATAATCAAATCTTTTTCTTAGACTGTTTTTGAATCCAGGTTGCAAGCTCTTTTTGATACGGCTTGTACTCGGGAAACTCTGTAACGGAAGCATATTTGGAAATTATCTTATAGAGCTTTCTTCTTGTATCGATTTTTTTTGTGCTTTCTCTTTCTATCTTGCAGACAAAGACCACGTATAGACTTTCCGGCATTGTTTCCAGAATTTCTTCCAGCTGTTTTAGTTCTTTATCATCAAAGCTTATTTTGCCTTTTGTATCAAAAAAGTATTTTTCACAGTTGATGACACATAAAATATTTCCGAACATCAAAGAAGGTGTGCGAAGAATATCGATTAATTCCTGAAATTTAGGATTGTCATATACCCTGTAATTTGTGGATATAAAAGCCTTGTCCACAATTTTTGATTTTAGCTTTTGAAGCTCGGATTCAATATTAAAATCTTCCTGTCCGTAGTAAAAATAGAGCATAGCTATATTTTATCACAAGCGGTCAGAACTTGCGATTAAAGCTTTATTTATTAATCCCATTGTAAATGATTTTACCGTTGCCGTTACGCTTGCCAATATAAAAAATATGGCTGTCAATGTATCCGAAGAATTAAAAACAGTGCTGTTTTTTATATACGATTAAAGAACTCAAAATAAGACATCCGCAATAGAACAGCGCATGTTTTGAAATATTCGGTATTATTGATGCTAATTTGAATATAACTTTTGATACGGAATCAAAACGGCACAAAAATAGCCATGAAATAAAAAATACAGATAATACACCCCAGCCTATATACCTGCTGTAAAAAATAATCTTCTCCGCTATTAATTTATCAACTTTAAAATGTTTGTAACAAAAAACAAAAATCGCTGTCATTATTGCTGCAGAGATAATTGTAGTTATAAAGAAAAACAGATTGACTATTATTCCAGATTTAGAAATTAAGCCCGTATCTTCTGCAGGTGTGTTTTTTTTCGTTCTCTGATTTGGCCATGCGTTGTTTTGCCATATCATCAATATTGGATTGGTTTTGGGCCGTTTGTTTTGTTTTTCTGGTCTATTGAATTATTTAAGTATAATTCTTCAATACTTTCTTTCCATACTTTATTAACATTGTCTTCCACAGCTTGCAATATACTATTTTCGGGCAGTTCTTTTTTAACTCCTTTTTTTGCAATTTCAAAAATTGTAAAAGCAATTTTGACAAGGATGTCCTCCCAATGTTCTTTAGGTATAGCCGCTTTTTATAAGGTCAACGGATTTATGAAAAGTCCACTCCGCAACAACCTGAGAGGTAAATTTAATAGTGTTTTCCGTAAAATTCAATTCATAATCATTATTTAAAGCTTCGTATGCTTTATACGTATAGTCATACAAAGTATTTGCAATAAAGTCTTTTTCTTCTTCGGAAAACTCCTGAGGCATCAGATCATAGGATTGTGACTTCATTGAAGCTGCAAATTGAATAGCATCATATTTTTCTGTTGACATAAAAATTTCCGTTGATAAATACTACTAAATTATAAATTAGTTATAACAGATTCAAATCATTTAATTAATTTAGTTTCAAAACCACATAAATCGGGTTATAAGTAAGTGTGACTTTCATTCCGGAAGAAAAGTTTTGTCTGTAATATTCTTCAAAAGTTTTTAGTTTAGATACGGTCCAGTTTAAGGTTTTTATGCTGTTTGTGCCCGAATATTTTATGTGTTTTAGAACATCTAACGGTGTATCAAAATAAAAGGGTCTCCAGATTTTCTTCGTAATTAATAATTTCAAAAAAAATGAGAACATTTTTCTTTTAATGTTTCCGTTTTCAGGTAATTAAGCGCAACACCCGTTGTCTGCTTTATTTCTTCAAAATTTCTTTTTCGCCAAAAGTTGTAAATGCAAAATATCCCGCTTTTCATATTATTTTTTATTTTGAGCAAAAAGCTCGTCTGTATCGTATATCCATTGCATTACCGCATTTGAAAGAACAAGGTCAAAAATTTTCTTTTATGTTTATTTTTTCAATATCACCCGGTAAAAAATTTTACATCTTGGATAATGTTTCTAATACAAAACTCGGACTCTTCAATAATATCGTTTGCATAATATTCTTTAAAAGTTATCTCGTTCAAAATATTCTTTGATAAAATCCCGTGCCGACGCCGAATTCAAACACCTTATCAAACTCTTTTCCGCAATATTCAAGAACTTTGCCCGCAAGACGTTGTGCCATTTCTTTTTTGAATCACGGCAGAATTGTCGTAAGTGGCTATACTTTTTTTAAATCTGAATTTTACAAGATCTTTATTTATCATAATAAATCTTCAAGTTTTTCATAGTTGTAAAACGGAAAGTGTCGGTTTCGAGGTCTATTATATTATTAACACCCGCTTTTTTGCCAGAAGTTCAGCTGATTGCGTGTCGGAACACATCTATCATGTTTTGCAACATATATTTTGTCAAAAGTTTTTTTGAGGTACGGGAATTTGAGGTACATATTTTTTCATTCCCAAAAGCTCGTCTGTACAGCTTTTTGCAGTTCTTTTCGGCAGGTAATGTTCAAAAATTTCAAAGTGTTCGCCTGCTTTTTCTCCTCCAAACAGCCTTTGGCGGAATTTTACCACGGACTCTGAGTCCATTTTTTCCGTCAATTCAAATTGCCGTACGGGTACACCGTATTTGTCATCTACGGGCATTAGTGTGCCGTTGATTGCAACACGCTCATCAATTTTAGATTCTCAGGCAGTTTTGCGATTGCTCCCGCATAAACTCCGTATGAAAACGACAGAAGCTTTACACTTTTTGTAGTTTGAAAAATCAAACTCCGGAAAATCAGGGGTTGTGTAATCGTAAACATACAGATGTCGCTTTCATTTTTCATAACGGAAAAAGGAGTTTCGTCCATGCCCCATCCGCAAAAGAATAAAATTAAATTGCCACTTTTGTTGTTTTCTAAATATAGTTTCATAATTATTGTTAAAAATTGTTTTGTATTTTATTCACCATTTTTACACTTTTTATTATATATCAATCATTTTATAAAAAATTTATGTATTAGTGACCGTAATTATTGTAGTTATATATACGCAATCCCAAAATATTATACGGACATTGCGAAAATAAATAATTTATTGTTTGAGGCGGCTTCGCTTGTAGAAGTGTACACGGAGTGCGAGTGACGCCAAGTCTAGCATTTGCGGAAGTGACCCCATGCACTTGTTGCCTGTGCCGGACTTATTGAACAAAACAGACTTGCCAATTGCACAGGTTCTACAAGTAGTCGGAGTCAGTTGACTATATGAAAATTATTTTAAGAATTTTGTCAATCATACTTTATAAGTATTGCAATTTTTATACATGATTTATATTATAAATAATAATTAGTGTGAAAATAATACTTATTATACATAAGAAAGAAACGAGGATTATGAACATGAAGTTAAACAACAAAAAAATCAGGTTTTACTCTGGCAGAAGTTTTGGTTACATTGATGATTATCGGTGTAATCGCAGCTATGACAATTCCTTCTTTGATGCAGTCCACTGCACAACAGGAATACAAAGCAAATTTTACAAAAAGCGGTTTCTATGATTAACCAGGCAGTTACACTTAACTATGCTTTAGACGGACGTGACGCTACAGATTATCCTGGCGACAGCTTTTTCTCACTGTTAACTCAGAGATTGAACGTTATGTCTTCTAATGCAACTCAGCATGAAATGTACACAGCTGACGGTATGTGGTTTAAATCTTCTGGTTCTGCATACGCCGGTATCACACCACAATCTGCTTGTAACGCTAACGATCAGGCAACAGTAGGTAACGCTTGTGCAATGGTTACAGTTGACGTAAACGGTGCTAAAGGTCCTAACAAACCGACTACTGCTACAACAAGAATCTTTGATATCTTTACAATTGTTATCTACCCGCAAAAAAGCATTACCGGCCGGTGAAACAATGGGTAAAGTATTATACGAAAAATAATTTTAGTATAGTATAAAAAAAATAACCTCGCTGATTTCAGCGGGTTATTTTTTTATTGCATTTCATACAAAATCATTACTGCATATTGAGCAATTCTTTTTTACAACCCAATATCCCATAAAATATCCTGCAACAGCGGGAACAAAAGGAGTGGAGCCGGGGGTAAACTTTTTAAATTCTATGTTTTCGCCTTTTGCGGTTTGTATATTTTCGATACTTTCGATTTTATCAAGCAACATGCGGGTTTTTCTCTGCTGCTTACGGCGGTAATCCCTCGGTTATGCCCCGTTTTTTCAGTTGATAGAGGACATTTCTTGTAAATGTACATTTTTTGTTTTCAATGTCTTTGATATCTGTAATATAGGATCCATACGATTGCCTGCACCCATTGATGTTATAACCGGTATGTTGTTTTCTTTGCAAAAAGACAAGCAAGTCTATTTTTGCACGCATTGTATCGATTGCGTCAACAACATAGTCTGTGCGGGTTTTAAAAATTTCCCGGTTTAAATTTTCATTATAAAAAAATCACAGATGC
>VOFD01000948.1_pt1 | contig 29662 bp, 32 predicted proteins | sample 5384101 | NCBI WGS metagenome assembly VOFD01 (sample SAMN12384723, study PRJNA508395) | human gut metagenome | isolation source: healthy gut C | host: Homo sapiens
GGAATCTTCTTCGAGCAGGGCTTCTTCATCGGCCCGAACGTCAGGAAGAACGTCAACGGAGGCTACGCCGACTATCTCCCCGTGCATCTCGGAGAGAGCCAGAAGCTCTACCGCGACGGCCACATCAGGCTCGGCGCCGCATTGGTCAACGTGTCGCTCCCCGACGAGAACGGCAAGGTCAGCCTCGGCACCTCGGTCGACTGCTCGGTAGCCGCCGTGGAATCGGCCGGACTCGTGATCGGCGTCGTGAACCCCAACGTGCCGTTCGCCTACGGTGACCTGCTGGACCTTGACCGGTTCGACTACCTGGTCAGGGACGACACCCCGCTCGTGACCGCCGCCTTCGCCGAGCCTACGCCCACCGAGGTCCTGATCGGAAAGAACTGCGCCGCGCTCGTGGAGGACGGCGACTGCATACAGATGGGCATAGGTGCGCTCCCGAACGCGCTCGCCGCCCAGCTCTCGGGCCACAGGCACCTCGGGCTGCACACCGAGATGTTCGCCGACGGCCTGCTGAAACTGATAAAGAGCGGGGTCATCGACGGAAGCCGCAAGAAGCTCGACACCGGCAAGGTGGTGCCTCCTTCCTCCTCGGCTCGCAGGACGTCTACTCTCTTCATCGAACAGGCAATCCTGCGGTGAACATGCGCGACATAAAATACACCAACAACCCCTTCGTGATAGCGCAGAACCCCCACATGAAGGCCATCAATTCAGCCACGGAAGTCGACCTCACTGGGCAGATCTGCGCTGACTCGATCGGCACGCGCATCTTCAGCGGCACCGGCGGACAGCTGGAGTTCGTGCGGGGCGCATCCATGTCGGAGGGCGGCAAAGAGCATCACCGCCTTCGCCTCCCGCACCAAGAACGGCAAGAACAAGATCGTGGCCGAGCTCAACGCCGGCGCGGGAGTCGTGACCTCGCGCGGACGCCCACTGGGTCGTGACGAATACGGGCCGTGGACCTCTACGGCAGAAGCCTGCAGGAAAGGGCCAAGCTGCTGATCAGCATCGCCCACCCCGACGACCGCGAGGCGCTCGACCGCGAAGCCTTCGCCCGCTTCGGCCCGCACTACCACAACTTCTCGGTGTAGACGGTTTCTACCGCCGGATGGCCATATCATCCACGAGCAGGCTTTTCCCGCCTGCGAAGGATGCTTTTATGGCCATCCGGCATAAGGTATTATACGGCAATAAACTTCCTACGGCAACGATTACAGCAGTCCGGAACGGCGCGCGAACTCTATGATGAAGTCGGCCGTGCCCTCAAGGCCGAGGATGGAGGAGTCGACGCAGGGTCGTAGTTCTGAAGCCACGCCCAGTTGCCGAAAGTGAAGAAATTGTACCAGCTTTCGCGGGACTTGTCGCTTCTTCTGGATCAGTTTCGCGGCATCGTCAGGCGAAAGCCCGGAGCGCTCCGCGACGAGATTCCGGCGCCACTCGAAAGGAGCGCACACGAACACGTCGAGACATTTCATGTCCCGGAGCACATAGTCGGCGGCACGGCCCACGAACACTGCGCTGCCGTTCTCGGCGATTCCGCGGATGGTGTCGCTCTGGATTTTTGAACAGACCTTCGTCGTTGATCGCGTTCTGCGAATAGCCGAGAGTGAAGAAACGCTTCTTCTCGTCGTTGTGCCTGAAGAACTCGAGGCTTCACTCCGCTGCGCTCGGCCGCTTGAGTATCAGCTCGTTGTCGCAGGACTTCTATGCCGAGCTTCTCCCCTATCATGCTGGCGACCGTCCTGCCGCCGCTGCCGAACTGGCGGCCCATGTTGACTATTATCCTGTTTCCCATATGATTAGGAATTATTTGATTGCACTTCCGAGTATAGACGAATCATCGCCGTCCTTGAGCCGGTCGAACTTGCGCATCAGGCGGACGACGAATATGGCGGCCATCACCGTGCTTATGAGGTCGGCGACAGGGAAGCTGATCCACGCCCTTGACGCCCAGCCAGAGAGGCAGCAGATACAGGAAGGGAAGCAGGCAAGAGCAGCTGGCGCGAAAGCGACAGCACTATCGCGGTGCGCACCATTCCCAGACACTGGAAGAGATTGCCGGCCACGATGTTGAAGCCGACCACGGCCACGCAGATGTTCATGACCCGCAGTCCTTGGAAGCCATGTCGATCATCTCCGCGTCATTGGTGAACAGGCCGACCGCCACTCTGGGGATGAACATGGACACCAGGAAGCAGAGCGAAAGTCACCAGCACCTCCCATTTCACGGTCATGATGAACACCTCCTTCACCCTGTGATACTGCCGCGCCCCGTAATTGTAGCCGGCGATAGGCTGGAGCCCCTGGTTGAAGCCCATGCATATCATTATGAAGAAGGTCGTGACGCGGTTGACTATCCCGTATGCGCCTATGGCCATGTCGCTGCCGTATTTGGCGAGCTGCTGGTTGATCATCATGGCGATTACCGAAGACGCCGCGTTCATGAGGAAAGGACCCACGCCGATGGCGAAGCACTGCCCGGCTATCCTGCGGTCCACCTGAAGCACGGGCTTCGTGAAATGCAGCAGCCGCGACTTGTCGGAGAAGAACTTGAAGGTGTACAGCAACGCCGCGAGCTGGCAGGCCACCGTGGCGATGGCGGCGCCCTTGATGCCCATGTCGAAGCCGAAAATCAGGATGGGGTCGAGTATCGCGTTGGAAATCACTGTGAACAATGTCAGTCCCATGGCGGTCTTCGGATGCCCCGAAGAACGTATCAGGCCGTTGAAACCGAAATACAGATGCGTAACCACATTGCCCCACAGGATGATGCGCATGTATTCCCTGGCGTAGAATATCGTCCTGTCGCTGGCTCCGAAGAAATACAGAATCGGATCCAGGAAGGACAGAGTGACAACCGAGAACAATATTCCGATTATCAGGTTCAGCGCGAACACATTGGACAGGACCTTCTTGGCCGAGTCGTAGTTCTTCTGCCCGAGCAGCACCGATATCAGGGTCATTCCTCCCACGCCGACCAGGGTTCCCATGGCCGCGGAGAGGTTCATCAGAGGGAAGGTCACCGCAAGTCCGCTGATCGCGTCCGCGCCGACCCCGGGAATATGGCCGATATAGATGCTGTCGACCATATTATACAAAGAAGCAGCGGTCTGGGCTATGATACCCGGGACCGCATACATCTTAAGGAGTTTTCCGATCTTTTCCGTTCCGAGCTCCGTCGGAGCGGCTGAATTCACATAAGGCATATACTACTGCTGAGACTGCTAATCTTCTTCCTTGTCCACGATTTCTATATAGAACTGGAGCGGTGAATATTCGGGGATTCTGCTTCCGGAGCCCGACGAGCCGTATCCGAGCCCGGAATAGAAGATGCATGTGCCGGCTTCATGGCCGCGCATCTTCCATAGCGCATAGGCGAAGCCGTCTATCATCGACGAGCCGGAAGACCCGGACGAAGCACCCATCTTGAGCTCCCTTATAATCGTCCTTGTTCCATGTGACGGCCACAGGCTCGTATTTCGACGAGCTGCTGAATATGTCGTAGCGCTTGGCCGTGTCCCGGATGTTGGTGTCGAACACCTGACCGTCGAGACGGCGGCCGATATAGTTGATGTACACGGTGGAGTCCGTGGCGAAAGCCACCGTATCATCGTCATCAGGCCCGGGTTTCTTGTGCTGGACATAGTACAGACCGTATTTGAGCGTGTCATCCTTCTCCTTCGCGAAATGACTTTTGGACATAAGCGGCGAGCGCGTCGAGCTCCCATTTCTCTATGTCCTCCACGACTCCCTCGACCGTGATGTCATAGATGGAATTGCTGCCCGAAACATTGTTGATATAGTCCTGGGGGCTGTCATAGCGGCTGGTGGTCATCAGCCAGCCCGGGATGACCGTCTTCCGTCGGCCTCCGACCCTCATCGTGCTGACAGCATCCTCGACGCCGGCATACAGCGTGTTTCCGTCCACCCTGGCCCAGACCCTGGGTCCGTAGAAATAGCTCGGATCGTAGGTCCCGAGCTGCTGAGCCACAGATTCTTCGGAAGTATTGCTGATATTGCCGTCAAGGCCGGAAACGATATATCTGACAAGCAGATACGGACTCTGCTCCTCATCGCCCACCAGGGCGCCCTTGGAACCCCTCGTCCTCTATCACATAGGTCCCGAGCTCCGTAGGCTCCCGCTTCGGGTGGTTTATCTGCATCAGGCGTCGAAATATGCCTTGGCTGAAACTCCGGACGACTCCGACGGCTCGACCGCGCATCCGGCAAAAGCGCCGCGACGGCGAAGCAGGGACGCTGAATATGAGATGATCCTGTTCATTTTCCCATGATATTTTGGACGGCGCCGAATCTTGCAGGAATCGTGCCGCTGAAATTTCAACATACTCCGCCGCCGCGGCCGGGAAGGTATGTCCTCCGGAAAATAGAGCCTGCCGCCAGCCGCATGGAAATGCCCGCCGCCGTGGAAGCAGCGGGATGCGAAGTCCGAGGCCGCGCAGTCTCCGACCGAGCGCACGGAAACCCGGAAAAAACCCTGGTCCTCCTTGAGGAAGATGCTCATGCGCACTCCGCCTATGCCCAGCGGCATATTGACGAACCCCTCGGTGTCACCGTCCTCAGTCCGAAACGTTCCTCCGTGCAGCGGTCGAACACAGCATATGCGACGCCTCCCGGCAGAAGCTTCAGCTTCTCCCCCAGGAAACAGCCCATCGCGCGGAAGCGGTTCTCCCTGTACTGGTTGTAGAGCCTGAACAGGATGCCGTCCCTGTCCCTCCGGCCGCAAGCAGTTCGGACGCCATGCGGAAAGTCCCGGGGAACACCGAATTGGCGAAATTGTTGGTGTCCGTGGTCATTCCGGCCATCAGCGGCTCGCCCATCCCGACCGGGAAGCCCCGGAGCCGGAGATGTCAGGCATGGCGGAAAGCAGGGGAGTACAGCAGCTCGCAGGTCGACGAGACCTCCGTGTCGCTGAACGCCGGAGAATATATACCTTCTTCGGGATCGAGATGATGGTCTATCAGGACCTTCGGGGCGGCGGACTGTCGGACAGGCTGCTCCAGCAGTCCGGTGCGGCCGGGGGAATTGTGGTCGAGACATACGAGCAAATCGCAGGAGGCGACGGCTTCCGCGGCCGCCGCGGCATCACTTTCGGCCACAATGAAATTCTCCGTCCCGACGATGAAGGACAGGAAGGAGGGAAACATGTCGGGCAGGAGCACCACGGTCTCTTCCTCCGGAACTCCCGGAGATAGCGCGACAGCGCGACGGCGCTGCCGAGCGCGTCCCCGTCCGGATGCACATGCACCGCGAGCCCTATCCTGGACGAGCCCGAAAAAAAGCGCGTCAAGGCGCCGCAGTTCTGATTTATACGATGAATCCATCCTTTAAAATCCACCGCAAAATTAATAATAATATTGCATTTGATAAATCGTTTTTCATAACTTTGTACGACTTGTAAGATACTAATAAAATAACCATAACAAAATGAACAAGACAGTCAAGATTATCGTTGAAGCAGTGCTCTTCATCATCATCGTGTTCCTGGTGATTGCCAATGTGAGAAGCATCAGGGAACCCCTGGACTTCAACAAGCAGAAGGACTACCGCGAGTCGGTGGCAATCCAGAGGCTCAAGGACATCCGAACCCCTTCAGGTCGCCTACAAGACGGTCAACGGCAAGTTCACCTCCACCGTCGATTCGCTCAAGATGTTCTATGAGACCGGCGAGATGCCCATAGTGCTCCAGATCGGCTCCAACGATGACTCAGCCGCCGTCGCACACACCGGCAGCTCAGAAGGCCAACCGCAGGCTGACCAACGAAGACCTCTACGAAGATATCTTGCAGGTGACAGGAACCTGGTATTCTCGATCGAGAACACCATAGCCGTCAAGGACACTCTGTTCAACGACCGCGACGACTTCAACATCGACTCGCTCAAGACCATACCCTTCTCTGGAGGAGGCCCGTCATCATGGAGGCCACCGTCAGAAGAGTCTCAGGCGTGCCCGTTCCCCTCTTCAGGCCAAGATGCCCTACAAGTCTCTGCTGAAAGGACTTGACAGCCAGCTCACATCAACCTCGACGCGGACCGCGAGGCCCAGAACAAATATGAGGGCCTTCCAGGTCGGCTCCATCACTTCTCCTAACAACAACGCAGGAAACTGGGAGTAGTGTTCACGCTCGTCCCCTCGAATTTCTTCGATCCGGAGAAAGAGCGCGAAGCCCTTCGGAGTTGCACGAATCGGGGACGGACTGTGCGGTAAGACATATAGACATACCACAATATGACGCTGTCCTTGTCTATTCGCTAGACGGGACAGTGTCATTTCCACCCATGAAATCGCCGGAATCCTGAACAGGCTTCCCGGACTGTCCGGCCTACAACAAGATACTCTGTGCAGCCTACGGGGCGGACATGCTCCATCTGGCGATAGCCCAGGGCAAGTCGCTGCTGCTGGCCAACTGCTTCAGGTTCAGGATTTCACCACGGCCGAATATTACAATTCCTGGCCGTCTTAAAAGTATTTGGCTGAGATGATCGGGACGATGGTCCTGGTTCTCATGGGCTGCGGCAGCGCGGTGTTCGCCGGCAGCGTCGCAGGAACGGTCGGAGCCGGAGTCGGGACTCTCGGAGTCGCACTGGCTTTCGGTCTCGCGGTAATCGCGATGGCATACACCATAGGCGGAATCTCAGGATGCCACATCAACCCTGCAATCACGCTCGGGGTCTTCCTCAGCGGCAGGATGAGCGGGAAGGATGCGGCGATGTACATGGTGTTCCAGGTGATAGGAGCGATTCTCGGATCGGCGATTCTCTTCGCCCTGGTGTCTTCCGGAGCGCACGGAGGCCCGACCGCCACAGGTTCCAACAGTTTCGCCGAAGGGATGGGCGTACAGGCGTTCATCGCCGAGGCGGTGTTCACCTTCATCTTCGTGCTGGTCGTACTCGGGACGACTGACCCCGCAAAGGGCGCCGGCAATTTCGCCGGACTCGCAATCGGTCTGACCCTCGTCCTTATCCACATCGTCTGCATCCCCATCACCGGAACTTCGGTCAACCCAGCGCGAAGCATAGGACCGGCGCTGTTCGACGGCGGAACGGCACTCAGGCAGCTCTGGCTGTTCATCGTCGCACCCCTTCGTGGGAGCGACCCTCAGCGCAGGCGTTTGGAAACTTCTCGCCTCGGAACAGAAGAGCAGGTAGGATGCGCATAATCGGAGGCAGACTCAAGGGCAAGACCATCCTTCCGCCCAGAGGCTATGAGGCCCGTCCGACCACGGACTTCGCCAAGGAAGGTCTGTTCAACGTCCTCGACAACGAATATGAATTCGACGGGCTCAAGCGTCCTCGACCTCTTCGGAGGAACGGGGGCCATTGCCTTCGAGTTCGCTTCGAGAGGCGCCTCAAGGGTCTACAGCGTGGAGATGAACCGCGACAACGCGAAGTTCATCCGGAGCGAGGCGGCGAAACTGGGGCTGGACAACATCACCGCGGTCCACGGCAACGTCTTCGACTTCCTGCCCATCTGCCGCGAAAAATTCGACATCATCTTCGCCGACCCTCCCTACAGCCTCGAAGGGCTGGACGGCATACCCGACAAAGTGCTGGGCCTGGACATTCTGCATCCCGGGGCGTACTTCATCCTGGAGCACGGAGGCGAATATTCGTTCTGCGGGCACCCGCTGTTCAAAAAGGAGAAGGTCTACGGCCGCGTGCATTTCAGCTTTTTCGAAAAATAGCGGACTCTGCTTCCGTCATTCGGACCATGTCCGACTCAGAACGGCTTGCCGCCCGCGGCAGTGAGCGGGCGACGCCGGAGAGCGTAGCGACTGGCGTCGATGGAGCGCTTTGCGCGGAACCGTGATGAGACGGACATGGTCCGGAACAACCAATAAGGTTACAACGACAATTCCGCGGCTCGACACCGCGGAATTGTCGTGTAGTGGGCAGCTGAAGCCTCAGTCTGCGTCGCAGACCTGCGAAACGGTCTTGGGTGCGGGAACTATATGTCCGGTCATCTCTCCGCTGCAGGCGGCTGCGTTCGCCTCATCGGTGTCGATGTGCATCGCGAGCGCGGCCTTGTCGGACACGCGGATCACAGTGTCGCCGAATATCAGCTTCCTTCCGGTCTCCTGCTCGACTTCGACGGAAACCACCTGGCCGTTGCTGACGCCGAACCTCTCGGCGTCGGCGGGGGTCATGTGGACATGCCTGAGGGCGATGATGGCTCCTTCCTTGAGATCAAGTTCGCCGCAGGGGCCGACAATCTTGCAGGGGGCGGAACCGGCCACGTCGCCGCTCTCCTGATCGGAGCGACTATGCCGAGCGTGCGCGCGTCGGTGAATGAAAGCTCCACCTGATTCTCGGGACGCACAGGGCCGAGAATGGAGCACTTGAGGCTGGACTTGGGGCCGACAACCTCAACCTTCTGGTTGGAGGCGTACTGGCCGGGCTGGGAGAGAGGTTTCTTCACCTCCAGTTCGAATCCCTTACCGAAGAGGATGTCGAGAGCTTCGCGTGTCACATGCACGTGACGGGCAGATGTCTCAATGATGAAATTGTCCATATTTGTTGTATGCTGAGTTTACTGGTCTGACACAATGTGCATGGTGTCGCGCGCGATCACGAGCTCCTCGTTCGTGGGAATCATCGCGACCTTGACCGTGGAATCCGCCGCCGAGATGATGGCGTCGGACGAGCGGGCGGCCTCGTTGGCCCCGTTGTCGAGTTTCATGCCCATGTAGGCGAAACTGTCGCAGATCTGGCGGCGCAGCCAGGGATTGTTCTCGCCTATGCCTGCGGTGAATATGAGCAGGTCGACTCCGCCGAGCTCGGCTATGTAGGCACCGATGTTCTTGACGGTGTCCAGCACGAGCTTCTTGATCACCATCCTCGCCCTCTTGTCGCCTTCGTCGGCGAAATCCTTGAGGTCGCGGAGGTCGGAGGTCTTGCCTGAAAGACCGAGGAAACCGCTCTTCTTGTTCATGATGTCGGTCATCTCGTCGGGAGTCAGGTTCTCCTTCTTCATGATATAGGGGATGATGTTGGCGTCTATGTTGCCGCAGCGGGTTCCCATTATCATGCCCTCGAGAGGGGTGAAGCCCATGGAGGTGTCGACGCACTTTCCGTTCTCTATGGCGGTGATGGAGCTGCCGTTGCCCATGTGGCAGGTTATGATCTTGGAATTGGCGAGATCGAGGCCTGCGAAACGGGCGCCGTGACGGGAGACATAGAGATGCGAAGTTCCGTGGGCGCCGTAACGGCGGACGCGGTATTTCTCATAATATTCGTAGGGCAGCGCGTACATGTAGGCCGCCGGCTGCATGGTCTGATGGAATGCGGTGTCGAAAGTGACAACCTGGGGCACGTCGGGGAGCACATGCGAGATGGCATGTATGCCCAGAAGGTGGGCGGGGTTGTGCAAAGGGGCGAAATCGCAGCAGATTTCGATCTTGCGAAGCACGTCGTCGTCCACCAGGGTGCTCCCGGAGAAGAAGTCGGCGCCCTGCACGATGCGGTGGCCCACGGCCTCGATGTCATCAAAGCTGCGGAGCACTCCGTGGGCGGGATCCACGAGAAGGTCGAGGACGAGCCTCATTCCGACCTTGTGGTCCGCTATCGGAAGTTCCTTGGAATAGGGTTCCTTGCCGGTGGGCTTATGGGTCACCTTTCCTTCGGGAAGACCGATTTTCTCGACTATGCCTTTTGCCAGAAGATCGTAGACATCGTCGCTTTTCATATCAAGAAGCTGATACTTGATCGAAGAGCTGCCGCAATTGATTACTAGAATTATCATATTGAATTTTCGAATAGCATACAAAAATACTAATAAATTGCTTATTTTCGTAAAAATCTGATTGAAATGCTCGAGGGGAAGGATATCGTGGCGATTTCAATCCCATTTTCAGCAGGAGTGGCGTTGGCGGCATATCTGCCGCCCGGGGAGTTTTCGCCCCATCTGGCGGCGGCGCTGAGCTGCCTGGCCGCCGCAGTGTTCGCCATCCTGTATTGCGGGAGGGGCGACAGGGACCTCATATGCCATGCCATGTTCTTCTGCGCCGGCATGCTGTGCGGGTTCACCGCGCTCGTCGCCATAGCTCCGCCCGCACCGCATGGAGGGCCGGCGGAGAGGGCTCTTGAAGCCCTGACCGCGGTCATAGACCGCTGCGGATTCCGCTTCGACCAGACCGCGCCGCTCGTCAAGGCCCTGGTCACCGGCCAGCGCGAGGGGCTCAGCCCGGAGACCAACCGCGCATTCATGGACTCGGGCGCCGTCCACATACTCTCGCTCTCAGGACTCCACATGGGCGTGATCTACGGCATTCTGCACAAGAGCCTGGCCTGGGCTGGAAGAAGCCGGCCGGCCGCAGTCATGAAGGCAGCGCTGACCATAGCCGCGGCGGGATTCTTCACCGCAATGACCGGCGCCAGCCCCTCTGTGGTCAGGGCCTTCCTGTTCATTCTGATAAACGAAATCTCAAGACTGCTGCCGGGAAGGCGGCGTCGGCCCTTGGCCGTGCTCTGCGCCGCACTGATGATCCAACTGGCGGCCGACCCGATGATAATCAGGTCGCTGAGCTTCCAGCTCTCCTACCTTGCGATGCTGGCCATCTTCACGCTGTTCCCTGTGATGGAGTCGTGGTATCCGGAGAGCGGCCGGCGAGACCCGTTCAGGAAACTCTGGAGCGCGGCTGCGCTGTCAATCTCCTGCCAGCTCTATACTGCCCCGCTGGCATGGTGGCACTTCCACACTTTCCCGGCATATTTCCTGATTTCGAATCTCGTGGCGCTGCCGATTTCCGAAGTCCTGATAATCAGCTCGGTCATCACCATCGCGGCGGAGGCGGCGGGAATCTGCCCGGACATGCTGAAGGGCCTGACCGATATTCTCGCCCAGGCCCCTCATAAAGTCTCTCGAAACGGTGTCCTCCCTATGAGGCGTCACGCACGCACCTCACCGAAAAGGCCACGTCGCTCTTGGTGATGCTTCCCCAGTAGACCAAGGTCTCGTCCTCATAGAGAGATATCTGAACACGCCGCTGTCGTCAGCAGTTTCGTCGGAAGTCCAGAACGCGGCATATTTGTAGAGGTCGGCAAAACTGTACTCGCCCTTCTCTATCCTTGCGAAACCGACGGGCATCACCGACAGCCTCGCGGCGTTGGTCACCTTGACCTCGCGGTTGAACTCCCAGAGCCGGATCTCGTTGAAATAGATGTTCTCCATGAGGTCGCCGGCCAGGTCGGTGAAGTCGGCTCCCGGAACGCTGTTGCCTCCGTAGAACGAAGCCATCGCCGCCCAGTCCTCGTCGGACGGCAGCCTCCAGCCCTCGGGGCATGCGGTCTGCGCCTCGTGCCAGGTGTAGTATCTTCCGAATATCGGGGACATGGCCTCGCAGTCGTAGTAGGGTCTCCCCCCCCCTCCCATGCGAGATTCTGGCGCATCCAGTCGGTGTCGCCTATGGTGGTGTAGTAATAGGTCTGGCCGTCACGCGGGTCGGTGAAGCGTCCTGTCGCTGTCCTTGATGTCGAAGTTGGTGAGGGAACTCTTGCCGTTGAGGCCGTGTCTCACCACGGTGAAGTTGGCGTAGACGGGGTCGTTCACGTAGCCTTCGGCGAATGCGGTGAAGGTAAGCGAGAAGTTCCCGAGGCTGTCAGGCGCCACTGAGATGTACTCCCGGTGGAGCACCTCGCCCTGTCCGTTGCACACGGTGTCGCGGTTGGAGGTGATAGGGGCCGTGAAGAAATAGCCTATGGGGCCGCCATCGTCCCTGGTGAAGGTCATCAGGGAGTCAAGACCGAATTTCTTGGTGAAACCGGGTTCGACGAACTCGGGGTATTCCAGTTTCGCGGAGCCGCCGAACGTCTTGCTGGTCGTCTCCTCGTCCTTCTTGCAGGAAAAGGCGGCGACGGCCGCAAGGGCCAGCAGCAGCATCTTACTACTAAACTTCATCATTCTTGGTTTAAGCGTGCAAATATACTCAGAAGCCGAGAGCAATGCAAGTTTACTTGTAATTGCCGAGGCGCAACCGTATATATGGCCGTCAGGCCAAATTACTCAGAAGCCGAGAGCAATGCAAGTTTACTTGTAACTGCCGAGGCGCAACCGTATATGTGGCCGCCAGGCCAAATTACGCAGAAGCCGAGAGCAATGCAAAATTGTTTGCAATTGCCGAGGCGCGGCCGTATATATGCTGCAGGCAAATATGCGCATAATTGCGAAAATCCGCTAACTTTGTACAAATACTTTGCCGACAGATGAACCTCCGCAAAATTTTTTTTCCATCCTTTCGCTGACCCTCCTCCTGTCCGCCTGCTCGGGCGACAGATACGTGACGTTCAGCGGCTACGCCCAGGGCGGGACCTACAACGTCAAGATCAACATGGCCGGGGTGCGCACGCCCCAGGAAGAGATAGCCGCGACCATCGACTCGCTGCTCACCGACATCGACTTCAGCATCTCCGGCTACAACCACAACTCGCTCCTCAGCCGCCGCAACGCCGGTGAGGACATAGTTCCGGACGGGCATTTCGCCGCCCTGCTGGATATCTCGGAGAAATACAAGGAGATGACGGACGGCGCGTTCGACGTATACAGCGGCCCTCTCTTCGACATCTGGGGGTTCGGCTTCACCGCCGACAGCCTGCCCTCCCCCGAGAGGGTAGAGCAGGCGCTGCGCGACAGCAGAGAGGGGAAGACCCTGAACTTCAACGCCATCGCCCAGGGATACAGCTGCGACGTCGTGGCCCGCTACCTCTACTCCATAGGCGTGGAGGACATGCTCGTGGACATAGGTGAGATATACTGCGACGGTCTCAACCCTTCAGGCGAGGGATGGAGGATAGGTATCGACAACCCCGTGGACGGCAACAACTCCCCGGAAAGGACATCCGCGCCATCTGGTCCTCGGAAGGGAGGGCCTGCGGCATAGTCACCTCCGGCAACTACCGCAAGTTCTATGTCAAGGACGGCAGGAAATACGCCCACACCATAGATCCGAGGACCGGCTACCCCGTGCAGCACGACCTGCTCAGCGCGACCATAGTGGCCCCTGACTGCGGCCGAAGCCGACGCCCTCGCGACAGCGTGCATGGTCATGGGGCCTGAAAAAGCCAGGGAGTTCATCGAGTCCAGGCCTGACGTCGAGGGCTACCTGATCACCTCCGAGGGGGTATGGGCCTCTTCCGGTTTCCGACTGGAAGAATAGGCCGGCTTTTTTCGTATATTTGCAGTTTACAATCACAACCCGGACATGAACGACAACTACAACATAGGACTCGACTACAACACCCAGAGAGAAAAGCTTACAATGCCCGAATACGGCAGGAACGTGCTCAAGATGATAGAAAAGCTCAAGGAAATCCCCGACAGGGACAAACGCAGCGAGCAGGCGCGGGCCGTGATCAAGGTCATGGAGACCCTGAATCCGCAGGTCCACGCCCAGGACAACTTCGAGCACAAGCTCTGGGACCATCTCTACATGATGGCCGGCTTCGACCTCGACATCGACTCCCCTACCCCTGCCCCGTGGCCGAGGAGTTCAACACCGCCCCCGTGCCCGTCCCCATGAAGGACACCAGAATCAAGGCCACCCACTACGGCAGGAACATCGAGAAGATCATAAACCTGCTCTGCGAGGTGCCCGACGGCGAGGCCAAGGAGGAGATGCTCCGCTGCCTGGCGATCTACATGCGCCAGCAGTACCTGATCTGGAACAAGGACAGCGTGGCGGACGAGACCATCTTCAGCGACATCGAAAAGCTCTCCGACTACAGGATCAAGGTGCCTGACACCATAACTCTCTCCAAGATTTCCGGCGACGCCAACTTCTCACGGCCCGGCATGGGCATCAATGTCGGCCAGCCCGGAGGCCAGAAGAACGGCGGCAGGATGTACCGCAACAACAGAAGACAAAACAAGAAGAAATGAGGCTCTTCAAGAATTGGGACAAGGAGGAGAAGGCTTCCGCAGTCCGGATTCTGGGGCTCGTCATGGCGGCGCTGACCGTCTTCATGCTGATCGCCAGCGTCTCCTATCTCTTCCACTGGAAGCAGGACATGAGCCTCCTCGCAGGCGCGGACGCCTCCGACGCCGGGCAGGCTGTCGGAAACGCGGCCGGCAGGCTCGGATTCAGGACCGGCTATCTGCTGGTATGCGAGCTGTTCGGCATGGGCAGCTTCTGCCTTCTGCTGATCCTCGGGGCCGTGACGGTCAGGCTGCTGCTCCACAGATGGCGCCGCTCCCTCGTCAAGACCGCGCTCATCGCCCTTTTCGGGACCTTCATATCTTCACTGCTCTTCGCATACTGCGGACGGCTCGCCGGCCTTGACGACATCTTCGGGGGCGGACTCGGCGGCCGCTGCGGGGCCCTGACCGTCCAGTGGGCGGAAGGCCTGTTCGGCACCATAGTGACAGGATTCTTCATCGTCATACTCATCGCGGCCTTCCTCTTCTTCTCGTCCAGACGCTTCAACTGCTGGTTCGCCTCTCTCGGAGAGGGCGGCGGAAAGAAGGAACGCGGACGCAGGCGCGCCGCGAAGGGAACGGACAGCGAAAACAAGGAGCCCGAGGAAAGCGCACCCGAGGAGCCGGAAGAACCCGAAGACCCCACGGAAGAGGAGGAACCCGAAGCCGAAGACACCGGAAACGAAGCTCACGGAGGCGAAGCTACCGGCATCGGAAAGACCGTGGAGGCCGGCGGCGCCACCGCAGAGACGGAGGGCGCGGGCGAGGACTTCAGGATAATCACCGACAACACCCTGAACGCCGAGGTGACCCAGCAGCTGCAGCCCATAGACAACCGTCTGGACCCGCCCGACGGCCTGCCGAAATACGAGTTTCCCTCGATCGACCTGCTCAAGGACTACAAGAGCGCCCGCCGGGAGGTTTCGACCGAAGAGCTCACCGCAACAACAACAAGATACGCGCGGCGCTTGCCAACTACAAGATACAGGTGACCGACGTGAAGGCCGTGGTGGGACCCACGGTGACCCTCTACAAGGTCAATCCGGCGCCCGGCGTGAAAATCGCCGAAATCAAGAAGCTCCAGGAGGACATAGCGCTGTCACTCAACGCCAAGGGAGTGCGCGTGACCACGCTGTCCGACGCGGTGGGCATCGAGGTGGCGAACGACTACTCCTCCATCGTGCCGCTGAAGTCGCTGCTCAACGACGACGCGTTCCGCAGACCAAGGCCGAGCTGCCCGTCGCGATAGGCTACACGATCACCCAGAAAGTCAAGGTCTTCGACCTGGCGGATGCGCCCCACCTGCTGATCGCCGGCGCGACGAAGCAGGGAAAGTCGGTAGGAATCAACGTGATAGTGTCCTCGCTGCTCTACAGCAAGCACCCCTCCGAGCTCAAGTTCGTGTTCATCGACCCCAAGATGGTCGAGTTCTCGGCCTACAAGGACCTGTGCAAGCATTATCTCGCCCTGCTGCCGGACGCCGGCTCCGACGAAGACGAGAAGAACGCCGCCATAGTCAAGACCCCGAAAAACGCCGAGAGGATACTCCGCGCGCTCTGCATCGAGATGGACGCGCGCTACGAACTGCTGAGCAAGGCCGGGGTCAACAAAATCAGCCTCTACAACGAGAAGTACAAGGAGCGCAAGCTGCGTCCCGACCACGGACACAGGTTCCTCCCCTACATAGTGACAGTGGTCGACGAGTACGCCGACCTCACGATGACCTCGAGCGCCACGCCCGAAGCCAAGGCCGCCAGCCGCAGCATCACGAACTCCATCATCAGGCTCGCCCAGAAGGGCCGCGCCGCCGGCCTCCACGTGGTGCTGGCCACGCAGAGGCCGTCGGTCGACGTGATTTCCGGAATAATCAAGAGCAACTTCCCCATGCGCATCGCGTTCAGGGTGGCCTCCCGCAACGACTCGATGACCATACTCGACGCTCCGGGAGCGGAGAAGCTGATCGGACGCGGAGACATGCTCTTCTCAGCCGGCATCGAGACCGAGCGAATCCAGTGCGCCCTTATCGAGGGCGAGGAGATCGACTCCGTAACTGAATTCATCGGCGGACAGACCGGCTACGGAAAATGCTACAACACTCCCTACTACCTGCCTTCGCCCGACGATTCCTCCTCAGAGGACGGCGGCCCCGGCTCGCTGAACGTGAACAGCCTCGACGAACGCTTCGAAGAGGCGGCGCGGATGGTGGTCATGACCCAGAAGGGTTCCACCTCCGACATACAGCGCAGGCTCGGAATGGGCTACGCCAAGGCCGGCAGGGTCATGGACCAGCTCGAATCCGCAGGAGTGGTGGGCCCCCAGGAGGGCTCGAAGCCCCGCCAGGTGCTGATTCCCGACCTCGACACGCTCGAAGAACTGCTCGACTCCCTGAAGAAATGAGAAGCGTAAGGACAACGGCCCTCGCAGCCGCACTGCTCCTGGCAGTATGCGGCGCCTCCGCCCAGACTCCGGAGGAGATCATAGCGGAAGCCCGGGAGAAGCGCGTCACCCTCGACTACGCCTGTTCCATCTCGGAACTCTCCCCCGTGCGCATACGCGGAGAGCTGGTGCTGCAGGGCGACTGCTACTACGTGGAAGGCAACGGAATGGAAGTCTACTGCGACGGGCTCACCCGCTGGACAGTGGACACAAGGTCGAAGGAAGTCTATGTCGAAGACGCGGGAGGCGTCGAGGAGGTGCTTTCATACCGCGATTCGGTGAGCGGGCTGAAACTCTCCCACATCAGATACTCCGAACTGTCGGACGACCTCTCCGCCTTCACCTTCGACACCTCGGCGCTCGACTCCTCATGGATAGTCACCGACCTCCGGGGACTGTAGTAAGAGCTAAGGTATGGCTATGCTGTAGGTGCGGCCCGACTTGTTCGTGAGCTTGTCGCTGCGCAGCCAGAGATTGGCCTCCTTGAGCAGCTTGTAGGTCGTGCCATGCTCCTCCGCGAAATCCACCAGGCTCGGAATCGGCCCGCTGACCGTCACGATCTTGCGCGGCGGGATGTAGGGGTACATATCCTCCCTGCCTATATCGAAACCGAAAGCTGAAGGGTCCTCGAAGAGCATCTTGGCCGCAAGGAGCCTGAAAATGTAGCGCATGGTCTCCTCCGGCATCCAGAGTTCGAGCGCCGTATCCTGCCGCTGGCTTTCAAGGCGCCGCGCGATTCCGTTCTGACCGGCATTGTAGCTCGCCGCTGCGGTGATCCAGTCGCCGAACTTCCCGTAGGCCTCCTTGAAATATTCGCAGGCGGCGACGGTCTCCTTCTCCACATTGTAGCGCTCGTCGACCTCGGAGTTGGCCTCGAGCCCGTGCGACTGGCCGGTGGACTTCATGATCTGCCACAGGCCGGCGGCCCCGGCGCTCGAGAGGGCCTTCGGATCGAGATTGCTCTCGATCGCCATCAGATATTTGAAGTCTTCCGGCACTCTCTGCTCGCGCAGGATAGGCTCCACGATCGTGAAATATCTCTGCGAACGCTTCAGCATCAGCGTGGTGTTGGTGTGCATGTAGGTGAAGGAGATCAGCTCCCTGTCCATGCGCTCATAGAAATCCGGACGGTCGAAGCGCACGGTGTCGCCGGCGAAGACCACGTAGGCAGGCACGGAAGGGGCCGCGGGATGCGCCTCCGCTTCATCATAGAGAGCCTGTGCGGATGACAGGGAAAACGCCGCAAGGGTGACAATGAAGGTCAGAAATAATTTTTTCATATTGCAACACATTTATCTTCAAGTACATACCAGACGACTCCAGCCTTGACCGGGAAACCGAGCCCCGAGTAGAGCGAAGCATAGCGGCGCAACTGCGCCAGATGCGACTTCAGTTCGCGGCCGAACTTGAAGTCTATTATGATCACGCCCTCCGGGGTGAACACGACCCTGTCGGGACGGTGCTCGCTGCCGTCGGCGGCGATTATGCTCCGTTCACTGCACACCTTCGCCTCGCGTCCGGGGAACCAGTCGGCATGGGCGGCCACCCTTTCGCGCAGCATGGCGCAGGCGGAGCGCGCCGCGGCGGAGTCCAGTTTCCCGGCGGCCGCGGCGGCCGAGACGGCAGCCTCGACATCGTCCGGGCCGGAGACGCCGGAAAAGAATTTCGTGCAGCACGATTCCGTTGATTCTCGGAGACACTCCGGCTCGCCCCTCCTCATCGAAGAAATCGGTGGCTTCGGTAGAAGATGAAAGCCTTCGGTCGAGAGAAATGGAAGGATACGAGGCTGCGAAGTCCTCAACGTCTGACCGGGACTTCCTCACCATGCGGCGGAAGTCGTAGGGCGAACCGAAGCTGCATTCGTCGGCAGCTCCGGCGAAGGCGAAGAGGAAGTCGGACAGGCGGGCATATTCCGGCCTACCCTTGGCAATCCCCTCGCGCAGGGACTTCGAAGGGGTGGCGGAAATCACGTGCAGGGTCTTCACGGCCCTGGTGAGCGCCACATAGAAGATGTTCATGTTGTCGACGAGCTGGAGCCTGCGCTCTTCGGCGTAGGCGTCGGCGAAGCAGCCGGACTCATTCTCCTTGCTCAGCTTGACCGGATATATTCCGTTCAGGGCCGGGTCCAGTCCGGAACCGCCGACATCGAGCCTGCACCAGCGGACGTCGGGCTTGTAGAGAGTCACCTTGTCGGCGAAGGGGAAGATCACGTAGGGGAACTCCAGCCCCTTGGCCTTGTGTATGGTCATGATGCGCACCGCGGACGCGTCGTCGGGCGAACTTATCTGGAGATCGGTCTCCTCCCAGTGCCTGAGCCAGCCGCGGAGATTGTTGCCATAGACGGAGGTCCAGCTCAGCAGGTCGTCCATCATGGCCTGTATGAAAAGGGTCTCGCCCTCGAATGACTCGGGCCGCGAGTCACGCAGGGAGCGCAGCAGGCTCTCGCAGAAGTCCACGAGGGAATGGCAGCTGTCCGGGAACTTCACGTCGAGGCTTTCGGCTATGAAGCCGCTGATGGTGTCTTCTGGATTCTCGAAAGCGTTCAGCAGGGCGACCAGGCGGCGAACCGTAAGCGATGAATTCACGCTCAGCGAGTCGTCGGAAATCACCGGAACCCCTTGCCTATCAGGAAGGAGGCGATGTCGGAGCCCTGCTGGCTCCCGCGGACCAGAACGGCGATGTCGCCGGGCGCGGCGCCTGACTCCAGCGCCCTGCAGACGGAGTCATACACGGCCTGAAGCTGGTCGTCGCAGAAGGTCAGCTCCACGAAGCCTTCCTGGGAATCGTCGGCGCGGGGAGTCTGGACGACGTCGGAATAGATGTCAGAAAGGCCGAACTCCGCGGCCGCGGCTTCGAAGAAACGGTTGTTGAAGCCCACGATGGCGCGGCAGCTCCTCCAGTTGTACTTGAGCGTCTCAACCTCGGCATCGGGGAATTCCTCGTGAACCTTGCCGCCAAGCAGCTTCCAGTCGGAATTCCTGAAGCGGTAGATGCTCTGCTTCACGTCGCCCACCATCAGGTTGCCGCCGCCCTTCGACTCGCTCTCCCTGAGCAGCGGGAGGAAGTTCTCCCACTGGATGTTGGAGGTGTCCTGGAACTCGTCGAGCAGGAAATGCTCATAACGGACGCCCAGCTTCTCATAGACGAAGGGGGCGTCGGAGCCGTTGATGATGTCGCGGAGTATGGTGTTGGACTCGTCGAGGCTCATCACGTTCTTCTCCTTGAGGAGGGCGTCGAACTCGCGGTAGAATTCGCCCGCCAGGCCGAGGCTGAACACCAGCTTGTCGAGCGTGAACGCGGTCAGGTAGGCCGCATAGCGGCTGTCCTTGATTTCCGCGAGTTCCGGATTGGCCTTGAGCAGGCGCTTGCGGCCTCGAACTTTATCATCTCGCCGGGAGCCGCCTCTATGCCGTAGGGGGCGACCGCCTCCCTGAACTCGCGTATCACCCGGTCGCAGATGCCGCGTATGGAAGCCAGCCTCTGCTTGCTGAAAGCCTCGAGGTCGTCGACGCCGCAGCGCTCGGCCAGTTCGCGGTGCTCCTCCGACTTGAGGAGCTCGCCCATGCGGTAGAGGCTGTCTTCAATCCTGAGCTTCTCGCCCTGTCCGAGCCTTTCGCTGACATTGGCGTCGATCCAGCGGATTATGTCCTCCTTGTCCTCGGTCAGGGAGTCGAGTATCCTGTCCATGGCCTCGCGGATCAGGGATTTCCTGTCGAGCTCTATCTGATAGTCGGCGAACTGCCCTATCTCCCGGGAAAAGGCCTTGAGGGCCTGCTGGAAGAAGCGGTCGATGGTGCTCACCGCGAAGGCGCCGTAGTCGTGCAGCAGGTTCAGCAGCACCTCGCGCGCCCTGGGGTCGTCGGAGGCCCGCCGGTGAAGGTCATCCAGTATGCGGCTCTTCATCTCGGCGGTGGCCTTGTTGGTGAAGGTCACCGCAAGCACATGGCGGTACTGCCGGGGGTCCTGGCTGCCGAGGAGCAGCTCCAGGTAGGTCTTCGACAGGTTGAACGTCTTGCCGGAACCGGCGCTTGCCTTGAGTATCTTCATCGTCCGCAGATGGTTTTGAAATCACAGTACTTGCAGGTGTCGGGGTCGTCCGTCCTGCGGAAGGGCTTCGAAGGGTCGGCCAGTTCGTCCAGCAGGGCGAGCAGCCTGCCGTCCATCAGCGAGTTGAACTCGTCGTTGAGCTCCACGTTCTCCACCGGCCGGACGAAGAGCCTCTGGGTCTGGTAGATGGAGTTGGCTATCTTCTTGCCCGCGACGGCCTCAGGAGGCCCCGAGCCGTCGGAGGAGCTGCCCTCGGTCATCAGCTTGTCGTAGAGATAGAGCTGCAGGGCGATGTTCGGGCGTTTCCTGTTGTCGGGGCCGAAGAGATTCTCCACCACCTTGGCGGCGTTGCTCTCGTCGATTATGAAATCGTCGTCGGTCACCTTGCCGGTCTTGTAGTCCACTATGCGCAGCTCCCCGGGCGTCAGGCTGTCGAGCCTGTCGATGTAGCCCACGAAGTCGAAGCCGCCGAATCTCATGCGGCGCCGGTGCTCCAGGCCGAGTATGCGCAGGCTGTCCTTGCCCATGGACTCGAGGAGCTCGATGTCGCGTCTGACCACCTGGGAGACGTAGCGGCAGATCATGTCCTCGTAGATCAGGTTCTTGCCGGCGACCTCGAAGCTGTTCAGTTTCTGCATCACGAGGCCGCGCACCTTGGTCTTGACGGCGTCGCCGGTCAGCAGGGTCTTCAGATACTCCAGGGTCAGCACGCCTCCGGGAACGGTGTAGAACTCCTGCATCGCCTGATGGAAGACGGAACCTATCTGTCCGGCATCGAGGGAGTCCTCCACCTCGTCGGGCCGGGACAGGGATTTTATGCAGCGGTAATAGAACTTGGCCTGGCAGTTCAGGTAGTCCTTGAGGCTCGACGCCGAGACGCACCTCCTTCAGGACTCCCATATCCTCCTCAGTCTTGGCTATCTCTGAGCTCTCGTCGTTTCTGCTGACGGGGGCCTTGGCCACCAGACGCTTCAGCTTCAGGCCGAAAAGCAGTTCGAGCTGCTTGATGTAACGGCTCTCTCCCCTCTTCACGCCTTCCGTCCTGGAGTCGTAGAGCAGCCAGACCTTCCCCGCCCTCTGTATCATGCGGTAGAAATAATATGCCCAGACCGCGTCCTGGAACTCGTAGGTCGGCAGGCCGAAGCCTGCGGAGCTCCGGAGGGATGAAGGACGAGGCCACGCTGCGGCGGGGGAAGACTCCCTCGTTGCAGTTGAGTATCACCAGATTCTCGAAATCGAGGGCCCTGGTCTCCAGAGGCCCCATTATCTGGAGTCCCTTGAGCGGCTCCCCCTTGAAGGGCACGGCGATTGCGGCGGCCAGGCTCGCCTGCAGGCGGAAATAGCTGGATGGTTGCAGTTCGAGGCTGAAAGCCCGCAGGCCCATGGTCAGCTGATAGTACTCCTTGGCGAAGTCAAGTTCCAGGGCCATGTGCCTCCGGCGGACATAAGCCTCGGGGCAAGTCCGCTGATGATTCCGAGCTGGTAGTCCTGCAGCTGCCTGACGGCCCCCGGCGTCGGCCGCACCGGGATTCTTGACCACGGCCCTGAAGACCAGCCGGAAGAGCTCGGTACGCGAAAGCTGGTCTCGCCGATGTAGTAGCCGGCGTTCTGGCGCACTTCCGCCGCGGCTGCGGTGTCCTCCTCGTTCGAGGCGGCGCGGAAGACGCTGTCGGCGAACACGGCCCATACCGTCTCCCGGTAGAAATACCACTTCCGTCCTTCTGCCGCAGGTGCATCTGGAGCGCCGCGACATTGTTCATCAGCGACCAGAGCCCGCTCGTGTTCATGGGGCAGCCCATGGTCACATTGATGTCGGAAATGTGCCGTGGTATGGAATTCAGCACCGGCAGCAGCTGGGTCTCGTCCGGCAGCACCACCGCCGTCTCTATCCCGTGCGCACCCATCTCTCCGAGTATCGCCGGCAGCTGCTTCGCCTGACCGGTCGCGGAGGGCACGCTGAGCACGTTGACTTCGGGTTCGGGAAGCCCGTCGGAATCGGGGATGAACGCCTGGGGGAACTCCGCCACGTTGGACTCCATGAAGAAGGAGGAGCGGTTGTGCGGGTCCGTATCATGGGACTGCTCCATAGTCCCAGCAGAACTCCGCCATCCCGGCATTGCGCAGCCGGCGCATCAGCAGCTTTTCGCATTCGTTGAGGGCGTTCAGCCCCACGAACACGAACTTCTCCGTGTCGGAGAAACTGTCTTTCAGCACGTCGGGCGCGGATTCCTCCCAAAGGCGTCCGGCGAGCTCGCGGTAGACCATGCCCTCGTAGGAGAGCCCTTTGGAGCGAAGCCTCTCGCCGAAGGAGCGGTAGAGAGGCAGCAGGATGTCCCATATCCTGCGGAATTCGTCCTTGTAGCGGCCGCCTGTCCTGAAATGCGAGACGAACTGGCGGATGGCGGCAAGCTGCTTCTCGTCGAGATAGTCGTAGCCGTCCTGCATCTCGCGGAACTCGGCCACGTTGGTGAACAGGGCCTCCGGTTTGACCAGATACTTGTCGATGTCGTTGAAGTCGGACAGCAGCACCCCTCCCCAGAAGATGAACTCGTCCAGGCTCTCATGGGCGGGGTTCAGCTCCCGGTAGCAGTCGTAGAGCTCCAGCAGCAGGGCCACCTGGCCGGAAGGCGAGGAGCCGGTGATGCGGTAGAAGAAATCGTTCATCGTGTAGAGCTCCGGCTCCAGCAGGGCTGCCCGCTCTGCTTCACGAATTCGATGAGATACTTCCTGAAGAATACGAGAGCGCGCCTGTTGGGGAACACGAAGCAGCTCCCTCCGAGACGCCCCTCGGAGAAATAATGGCCAGCCACCTGCCTGAGGAAAGGAGTCATGCGCCGCCCTCCCCGTCTGCCGCCCCGACGGCCGGGACATCGTCGTCAAGCCCGTCGGCAAGTTCCTTCGGTATCACCGACTCCGCTGCCGACCATGCGTCCGCCGGCCTTGAGCCTGGCTCCCGAGCGCTTCGGGGGCGATCTTGAGCTTCTCGAGCTTGTCTATCTTCCTGATCACCGACTGGTTGGAGTCGATGAGCTTCTTCCTTGAATCCGCATAGGCGTCGCCCGCCTTGCCGAGATAGTCGCCGAGCCGCACGAAGGAGTCCATCCAGTTCTTGAGCTGGCTCATTAGCTCCGGAGGCGGTGGCGTAGACTTTCTCTATGTTCTTCTCCTGGTCGTGCTGCTTCCAGCTCATGAGTATCATGTTCAGCACGATCATAAGGTTCATCTGGCTGACAATCAGCACCCTGGCGTCCTTGGCCTCTGCCAGAGCAGCGGAGATTCCTCAAGCATCAGGCGGAAGGCACCCTCCACGGGGATGAACATTATGTTGTAGTCGACCTTGCGGCGCCCGTTTTCGATGTAGGAGGCGTAGTCCTTGGTCTTGAGTTCGTCGATATGGCGCATTACGCTGGCCACATGCTCCTTGGCCCACCTCGCCCTGTCCTCGGCCTTGTCGGCGTTGACGTAGTTCATGTAGGCAGTCAGGCTGACCTTGGAATCTATGATGACCTCGGTGTCGTCGGGGTAGTAGACTATCACGTCGGGGATCATCGTGGCTCCGGATTCGCTCTTGACCTCGTGGCCGGCCGAGTCGCGGATGACGCCCTGGGTCGTGAAATGCACGCCTTCCTCGAGTCCGGAGCTCTTGAGCAGGTCGACCAGCAGCATCTCCCCGAAGTCGCCCTGCACCTTGGAATGTCCCGCGAGGGCGTTGGCGAGGTTCCTTGCCTCTTCACCCACGCTCTGTGACTTCTCCATCAGATTCCTGATCATCTCGGACATCCTGGCGTCCTGGGCTGCCGACTTCTCCTGTCCGATCCTCATGGTCTTGTCGAATTCGCCGAACTTCTCCTGTATGGGTTTCAGCAGTTCGGTGATGGACTCCACGTTCTGGCGGCGCAGCCCGGCGCTGTTCTGCTCGGAAAGCAGTCTGAACGACTCCTCCATCTGCTTGCGCTGGCTTTCGAAGGCCTTGCTCCTCTCCTCCTCGATTCGCCTGCCGGCTTCGGCCCTCTGCTCCTCGAGAGCACGGAAGGTCTCCTCCTGCGACTTGAGCCTGGCCGAGAGCACGGCGTTCTCGCTGCTCAGGGCGGCCTTTTCCTGCTCCGCCGCAGCCTTTCCGGCATTCAGAGCCGACATCCTGCGCAGGCAGACCACGAGGGCGGCAACCGCCAGCAGCACCACTGCCGAAAGCACTAGAACTACAGTCTCCATATCATTTCCTGACTATTATCCTTTCTATTCTGTGAGGCACCGAAGTGAGTATCTCATAGGGGATGGTGCCCAGTATGCCGGCAAGTTCGCTGATCGTGGGGTCCTTGCCGAAAATCGTGACGGTGTCGCCCACCTTCACCCCGAGGCCGCTCACGTCGAGCATGCACATGTCCATGCAGATGTTGCCTACGGTCGGCGCACGGTGGCCGTTGACGCTGAAGCTCGCCGCCCCGCAGCCCAGATGCCGGTCGATTCCGTCGGCATAGCCCACGGGGATGGTGGCGATCTCGGTGCCCTCGGGGGCTATGTGTCCTCTGCGGCCGTAGCCTATGGTCCCGTCGCCGGGGCGGAGCTTGACCTGGAGCACCTTCACCTTCAGCGACGCCACCGGGTCAAGACGGACTCCGGGCAGGGCGCTGATTCCGTAGATGCCTATGCCCAGGCGGACCATGTCGAACTGGTATTGCGGAAAGCGCTCGATTCCGGCGGAGTTCAGGACATGCCACATGGGCCTGTAGCCCAGGATTCCGCTCAGTTCGGCGGCTCCTTTCTCGAACAGCCGGATCTGGGAGAGAGTGAATTCATCTTCCGCGGGTCCTCGGCGGCGGCGAGGTGGGAGTACACCGACTTCACGCGTATCTCGTCGTGGGTCTTCAGGAATTCTTCGAGCGCCGGGAGCTCGTCGGGCATGAAGCCGAGGCGGTGCATCCCGGTGTCGAGCTTGATGTGTACGGGATAGGACTTGAGTCCGCGCTCTTTCAGCACGGCGCAGAAGGCTTCGAGCGTGGCGAGGTTGGGGATGCCGGGTTCGAGGCGGTAGTCGATGATCTCGGGGAAGAAGTCGGTGCCGGCGGTGAGCACGAGTACCGGCAGGGAGATTCCGCTGCGCCTCAGTTCGATGCCTTCGACGGGCAGGGCCACCGCAAGGTAGTCGGCGCCCTCGGCCTGGAGCATGGATGCGAACTCCACTGCTCCGTGGCCGTAGGCGTTGGCCTTCACGAGCACCAGCATGCGGGTGGAGGGCTTGAGCAGGGAGCGGAAGTATCTATAGTTGTTTCTGCAGGCCGGAACGCTGAGTTCCAGCCTCGAAAAGTCGTTTTCGCTGTTCATTTTTGTCAGTCAGACTGAATCTTAGCAAATATACGGAATTTTTGCTTGACTCGCTCCTGCCGCCTGCGGCCATAAGCATCCCTCGCAGGCGAGAAGAGCCTGCTCGTGGATGATATGGCCATCCGGCTGGCCGCCTTTCTTTGTAACCGCAGTACGGAAATCCGCTTCGGAGGTTCCGCTACGCTTCATCGATGCCCTTCGCTTCGCTCCGGACATCGTCCGCTCACAGCCGCGGACGGCTAGCCTCCTCAGCGGAAATTCCGTACTGCGTACCGACTTCCTCCAGAGGAGTGAGGCCGACCCGCCGCTGCCGGGCAAAACGCAGTACAGGCTGACCTGATGGGGCCAGCCTGTCCTGTATCGGAGGGAGACGCCTGACTAGAAGCGGTCCTCTGACGAAACGGTAAGTTTCTTACGTCCATGAGCGCGGCGGGAAGCAAGAACCCTGCGTCCGTTGGCGGTGCTCATGCGCTCACGAAAGCCATGCTTGTTGACTCTCTTGCGGTTCGAAGGTTGATATGTCCTTTTCATTATTCTATTTTTTTAATTTCTCAAAAACGGGAGGACAAAGGTAATCTTTTCCGATTTCAATTACAAATTTTTCTGTGAAATAATCATTTTCAAGCCATTCGGATATGCTCCACTTCCTCACGCAGCCCGTCCCCACGCGACATTTGGTGCAGAACTCGTCTATTTCCGCATCCACGTCGCCGCCTTTCAGGCAGATTATGCTCCGGCGGAAACGCCCCTTCACCCAGGGGTAGAAATTCACCAGCGAGGTCACCGCGCGCGAGACCACCCAGTCGAATTCGCCCGGCACGGCCTCGGCCCGCGCGTTCACGCACTCGACGTTCTGAAGCCCCCAGGGCCTCCGCCACGGAGCGCGCCACAAGTATCTTCTTGCCTATGGAGTCGCAGAGGGTGAACTTCAGCTCTGGGAACTCCATGGCCAGCGGTATGCCGGGGAACCCTCCTCCGGTGCCCACGTCCAGCACGCTCTCCCCCGCCTTCCAGCCGTCCTCTCCGTAGAAGCGGCGCAGGTATTCCGCGATGGCCAGCGAGTGCATCACGTGATGCTCGCGTATGTTGTCGATGTCTTTGCGCGAAATCACGTTGATCTTCGCGTTCCATTCCCTGTAGAGTTCCTCCAGCTTGGTGTAATCAGTCATTGTCCTCGTCGGTTTTCATGTTGTCGATCAGTGCCTTCGCCCTGCGTATACGGGTGCGCACCGTGTTCAGCGCCATGCCGGTCTCGTCGGCTATCTCCTTATACTGGAGGCCTTCGACGAGCCGCCGGCGCGCTATGTCGCGGTAGAGTTCTGGAAGGGCGTCGATGTAGCGCTCCAGCTTCTCCTCGTCCTCATCCTTGATTATGCTCTCCAGCGGGGTGGAGGCGTCGTCGCCCATGGTGTCAATCACCGCCACGCGGGCGGAACCGTCGTCGATCGACACAAACTTGCGGTTCGACCTCTCTTCGGCCTCCAGCGTGTCGAGGGCCGTGTTGCGGGCGATCGCCCGCAGCCAGGTGGAGAACTTGCTGCGCGAGGGGTCGTAGCTGCCTATCTGCCTGAATGCCTTCTCGAAGCTGCGCGAGCAGATGTCATCGATGAAGAAGGTGTCGTACTGCTTCATGATCGTGCCGGCGAGATACGCCCTGAGCGAGTCGATGTTCGTGTCCCAGAGTTCGGTGAAGGCGGCGCCGTCGCCTATGATGGCCCGCCGTACGAGTTCGTCAATGTGCTTCGAGCCAGTTTTTTCCATAATTGCATTCTACCGTAAGCGGAACTGAAAGACTTATCACGTTCTCCATCTCCTCGACCAGCAGGGAGCGCACCGCGCCGATTTCGCCTTCCGGCACCTCCAGCAGGAGCTCGTCGTGGATCTGGAGCACCATGCGCGACTGCAGGCCATCCTCGCGCAGCCGGCGGTCCACATGGTTCATCGCCAGCTTGATGATGTCCGCGGCCGTCCCCTGTATGGGCGCGTTCACGGCGTTCCGCTCCGCGAGGGCGCGCACGTTGGCGTTGTTCGACCTGAGGTCGGGGATGTAGCGGCGCCGGCCGAACATGGTCTCCACGTAGCCGTTCTCCCGCGCTCCAGCGAGCGTGCGGTCGATGAATCCGCGTATCGAGGGGAAGGTGCTGAAATAGTCGTCGATTATCTTCTTCGCCTCCTGGGGCGCGCAGTGCAGGCGCTGGCTGAGCCCGAACGAAGACATGCCGTACATTATGCCGAAGTTCACGGTCTTGGCGGTGCGCCTCTGGTCGGCGCTCACGTCTTCGAGCTTCACCCCGAATATTCTGGCGGCAGTGGCCGCGTGTATGTCATGCCCGGCGCGGAAGGCCGCCACCAGATGCTCGTCCTGGCTCAGGTGCGCCATGATGCGCAGTTCGATCTGGGAGTAGTCGGCCGACATCATCACGCTCCCGGGGCTCCCGGCCACGAAGGCGCGGCGTATCTCCCTGCCCTGTTCGGTGCGTATGGGGATGTTCTGCAGGTTGGGGTTCGACGACGAAAGCCTGCCGGTGGAGGTCAGCGTCTGGTTGAAGGTGGTGTGCACCCTGCCGTCGCGCGGAGAGATGTAGCCCGCGAACGGTTCGATGTAGGTCGAGAGCAGCTTGCGCAGTCCCCTGTAGTCGAGTATCAGGTCTATCACCGGGCTGTCGGAGCCGAGTTCGAGCAGCGTCCGCTCGTCCGTGGGCCAGTTGCCCGACTTCGGCTTCTTCGCCTTCGGGGCGAGCTTGAGCTTCTCGTAGACCAGCGCGCCTATCTGCCTGGGCGAGGAGACGTTGAACTGCGGGTCGCCGGCGATTTCGCGCACCGCGGCCTCCTTCTCGAGCATCTCGCGGCGCAGACCGGCGGCGTAGTCCCTGAGCGAGTCGAGGTCCACCTTCACGCCCGTGCGCTCCATCCGCGAAAGCACCGAGAGCAGCGGCTCCTCAATCTCGTCGTAGAGCCGGCGCATGCCCTCCGTCCTGTCGATCTCGGCGTTGAGCCTGTCGGCGAGAGGAAGCAGGACCGCCGTCTCCCTGAGTGCTCCGTTCTCGTCTTCCTCGGGGGCGTCGTCGAACAGACCGGCGGGCTCGGCCGGACCGGCGTCGTCCAGGGCCACCCCGAGATAGCCCATGGCCAGTCTGCCGAGGCTGTGGCTGCTTTCCGGATTCAGAAGATAGTGCATGAGCTCCACGTCTTCGAGCCGGCCGCGAAGTTCGACGCCCGCATCGGCGAGCGCGTTCATCTGCGACTTGAGTCCGGCGCCCACCTTGATCACGGCTGCGTCTTCCAGCAGGGTGCGGAAATCCTCGGGCGAACCGGCGGCGCATTTTCCGTCGGCCGCCACATAGAGCTTCGCGGACTTGAGGTTCAGCGCGACGCGGGAGCCGCCTATCCCGGAAGGAGCGACCGCCCGCAGTTCGGGGACAGCGGGAGCGGCGGAAGCGGAGACGGGCGCCGGCGCCTCGGGGCTCAGCTTCTGGAGAATCCGCTTCAGCGAGGGGAATTCATATTCGTCCATCAGGGCCTCCAGCTCGGCGGTGCGCACATTGCCCAGCTTCATGTCGTCGACGCCCAGCTCGAGCGGAACGTCCGTCCTGATGGTCACGAGCTCGCGGGAAAGCGCCATGTGGTCGCCGGCAGCCCTGAAAAGCTGCTGCTGACGCGGGGTGAGTTCGTCGAGATGCTCGTAGATGCCGTCCACGCTGGAATACTGCGACAGCAGCTTGGCGGCGCCGACCGGTCCGACGCCCTGCACGCCGGGCACGTTGTCGGAGGAGTCACCGCAGAGAGTGAGCATGTCGATGACCTGGGAGGCCGAGGATATCTTCCATTTGGCGCACACCTCCGCCTCGCCGAGGACTTCGTTGTCGAAGCCTGACTTGCCGGGCCTGTACTGCCAGATGTGGGGTCCGACGAGCTGTCCGTAGTCCT
>VOFD01002300.1_pt1 | contig 29515 bp, 47 predicted proteins | sample 5384101 | NCBI WGS metagenome assembly VOFD01 (sample SAMN12384723, study PRJNA508395) | human gut metagenome | isolation source: healthy gut C | host: Homo sapiens
TGAAGTTACGTATTGCTCTTCTTCAGATGGGAACCTATATTTTCACCTGCGGTATTTTAAATGGTTTCAACGGAAGAGAGTACCTGAGAGACAGGTACAACCGAAAGCACATGCACATGCAGCAATACATATCAGGGTAAAGACGGCGAGTGATCATATCTGGCGATCGTGGATTACTTTCATAGACGGTTCCCGGAGTTCTGCGGCTGCATTCTGGTCATCCGGAACTCGCAGAAGATCCGAGATTTTCAACTCAGAACGCCTATTATGCAAATAAAGCAGACCTCACCAAGATCCTCGATGAAGTGTTCAAGGAACAGACCGTGGAATACTGGCACAAGATCTTAAACGACCATGATCTGCCGCATGAGATCTGCTATCACTTTAAGGATGTTCCATGATGAGCAGGTACAGGCAAAACCATTACACTTTATTTCCATGAATATCAGGATGGAACAAAGATTTGTATTTACGAACGGTCCGCATTTTGGTAATCCATCTCCTGGGACGGCATTGCCTGCTGGCCCTACCTGAGCCACAACCTGCGCACCCTGAAAAAGTACGGCATCAACATGGTGGCCTCCAGCTACGGCAAGGCATGGGCCATCGAGTATGAGGATCTGGACGGCATGGCCCGGGCCTACTGCTTCGCCTCCACCAACGGAGACAATGCCACCACCATGCTCTCCCGCCGTCTGGAGGCCCTGCAGCGCTTTGACTGTGACGGAACCATTTATCATGTGAACCGCAGCTGCAAGGTCATGGACTGTCAGATGATGGAGGTTCAGCGGCAGCTGTCTGAAATGGCCGGGGTTCCCTTCACCTCTTTTTTGACGGAGACCAGGCGGACTACAGCAACTACAGCGAGGCCCAGTTCGAGACACGGATCCAGGGACTGGTGGAGATTATGAAGCAGAACAAGGAGGCGAAACGCAATGGCTGATTGGAAGACAAGTCTGGAGCGGCTGCAGCGGGCCTGCGCCAATCCCAGGGAGCAGCTGGATCGCTACTTGGAGCAGGGGAAGCAGGTGGTGGGCTGCTTTTGCCCCATACGCCCCGGAGGAGCTGGTACATGCCGCCGGTCTGATCCCCATGGGCATGTGGGAGGACGAACCGAGCTGAAGCTGGCCAAGAGCTATCTGCCCGCCTTTGCCTGTCCTATTATGCAGGCCAATATGGAGCTGGGGCTGAAAGGCGCCTATCAGGGGATCTCCGCAGTAATCATCCCCACAATGTGCGACACGCTGCGGTGTATGACCCAGAACTGGCGCTTCGGCATGAAGGACATCCCCATGATCCCCATTGTGTATCCCCAGAACCGCACCTCCTGCCAGCGTGGACTACCTGATCAGCGAATTTGAGACAGTGCTCACCATACTCTATACCATCACCGGAAACATGGTCAGCGAAAAGTCCATGGAGGAGGCAATCGCGGTCTACAACCAGCACAACGCCACCATGCGGGAATTTGACACGGCGGCCAACGACCACCTGGACGTCATCACCCCGAAGGTGCGCCATGTGGTTCACAAAAGCGCCTTCTTCTTTGAGAAGGGAGAGCACACCGCCCTGGTACAGGAGATCATCGCCGGACTGAAGGAGCTACCCGCACACCATTGGACAGGAAATAAAATCATTCTGGCGGGCATTCTCTGTGAACCTGAGGAGGTGCTGGATATCCTGGAGGAAAATCAGCTGGCTGTGGTGGCCGACGATCTGGCCCAGGAATCCCGCCAGTACCGCACAGACACCCCGGAAAAGGGGGGCGGCGCCCTCAAGCGCCTGGCCCTCCAGTGGAATGCCCGGTACGGATGCAGCCTGATCCACGAGCTGGGAAAGCCGAGAGGCAAAATGCTGGCCAAAATGTGCCAGGAGACCGGCGCCCAGGGCGTGATCTCCTGCATGATGAAATTCTGTGACCCGGAGGAGTATGACGAGCCCTACCTGGAGGCTGATCTGCGCAAGGCGGGGATCCATGTTATGAACATTGACATTGATCCCTCAACCACAGCTACGAACAAGTGCGCACTCGGGTGCAGAGCTTCTGCGAGATGCTGTAACCGGCGCTCCACGGGAAACTGCAAAAAAGGGAAGCGAAGTTCCAGACTTCGATTCCCTTTTGAATCAGCGGTTCAACAGACAAATTCTGGAACCACAGCGACGGATATTGCGCGGAAATTCCCCTCCATACTATAATACTCCTATCTGATTGACACCATCCCACGGCTGTCTGAAATACCGCGGCCTGTAAATGCGTATTTACAGCTGTCTCTTCCGCCATTGAATCTGCCAGTAAAAAAGGAGGGCTCCAAATGGATGAAAGCAAGGAGACGCAGATGCGGGATAGCCCGCTTTCTTTGTCGCTGTCCGTTGTTCTGGATAATATTGATACTGGAATCGCCATCTATGATGCCAAGGGAAACTTTTGTGTTCATCAACACAGTGATGGTCAACTGGAGAAATATTCCCCGCAACGAGTATCTGACCATGAACATTCACGATTTTTCCAACTATCTGGACATCTGTGTCTTTGACCTGGTCATGGAGAAAAAAAGCAGCGTGTCAGCCGTCTGCAGTTCTATCGGGATATTCAATTCATTTCCGGCCCGGAACGAATGCGCATTGTGACGGGGACGCCCATCTTTGACGGCAAGGGCAACGTGCAGTATGTGATCACCATGCTTCAGGATGTACAGAAGTTTCAGAATCTCTACCATACCCTTTTGTCTGAGCGGGAGATCCTTCCGGCCATGGAGCTTGGGCCCAGCTCCGAGGCCGTGCCCAAGCAGCGGGTGGTGGCTAAAAGCGTAGCCATGCGGAACCTTCTGACCATCGCGGAGCAGATTGCTCCCGGATTCTAGCGTGCTGCTGTATGGGGAATCTGGAAGCGGCAAGGAGGTCTTCGCCCGCTTCATACACGAACACAGCAAGCGGAAGGACAGGCCGATGGTCACGGTAAACTGCGCAGCCCTCCCGGAAAACCTGATTGAATCAGAGCTGTTTGGCTACCAGAAGGGGAGCTTCACCGGAGCAAACAAGGAGGGAAAGGTGGGCCTGATCGAAGCGGCGGACAGAGGCACGCTTTTTATCGATGAGATCAACTCCCTGCCTATGAGCGTACAGAGCAAGCTTCTTCGGGTCATCGAGGAAAAAAGCGTACAGCGCATCGGCGCGGTGACGCCTAAAAAGTAGATTTCCGGCTGATTGCCGCCACCAACCAGGATCTCCACGCCCTGGTGCAGGATGGAAAATTTCGGGAAGATCTCTACTACCGCCTCCGTGTGATCCCCTGACCATTCCGCCGGTGCGCAACCGCACGGAGGACATCATTCCCCTGTGTCTCTATTTCCTGGACTTTTTCTGTAGCAAATACAACCTGAACAAAAGTTTTTCGGAAGAGGTGCTCCGTCAGGTACAGACCTACCGCTGGCCTGGAAACGTGCGGGAAATTCGGAATTTTGTAGAGCGGATTCTGGTCATGACCCCCCCACCCGTCACTGAAATTGCCAGCATCCCGGAGGGAATGCTGGAGGACGACACAAGCACGACACTCCAGCGGGAGGTTCCCCTGCTTCCGCCCCATGGAAAAAGAACAGAACCCCCTCCCGGGAGGAAATCATTGCAGCCTTGAAGCTGTTTGGAAACAACCGCTCCAAGGTGGCCCAGTACCTGGGAATCTCCCGCCGTACCCTCCAGTATAAGCTGAAGGAGTACCAAATTCCGCCGCGGTATGGGAATTGAGAAGGGGGACGGCGCGCGGCTTTTGGCCGGATGACCTTTACCCGTTGTCGGGCTGGCACAAAATGAGGATGAGCTTTTTACCACGCTCGGAATGTACCTACACAGCTTATCTTTTTTTCTGTCGAGCTTTTATCTCGCCTGTTGTGAAAAAATATCACTTCTCAGTTCGGGTTGGGGCGCTGGTCATGCTGCTCGCTTATGGATTTTCGGCAGAAAACAAGGTCCGGCTTTTTCTCCTTAAGCCTCAAACATTATGGGGCTTAACCCTTCTCTGCCGACTCTTTTGAAATCATTGGATCATCTCCAGCAGCCAGGCAGGTCCGGCCTCTCCAAGTTCCGTCTGGAATACCTGTCCATTCCGCACCAGGCGCAGAGGGACAGAGATAGGCCAGCGCACAGCCGGGATACATATCCTTCTGCGGCATGATGTGCTTTCTCAGGGTCAGGTGGTCCCCTTCTCGCTGAAATACCCGTCCCCCCCCCTGCACGATTTGACTGAGGAAATACACATCCAAAGCAGGTTCCCGCAAGACGAGCCCTCCCGCTTCCACAGAAAGCCGATAGTCCAGAACTATGTCCTGGACCGCACTCATAGAGGTGAGTTCCCCGAAATCGCAGGAGCACGCCGATGCGTCCCAGTGGGCCACCGGGTCTTCCCCGGGACCTGGGAGGGAGTTGATATTGGACAATTCCGGCATCTCTCATTCATTATCGGAAAGACACTCTCCCGACAACGACAGCAAATCACGGAAAGGGATCTGCTCTCCGCCTTCCAGAATCACGACCTCCCTATAAGCATCAATTTTGCGGACCGCCCCGGTGGCAATCAAGTAATCTCCACCCTCTTTTTTTCCGTCTGGCCGAAACCAGGTCACCGTCACCGCTGGATGCTGATCCAGCTTCTTACCGAATTTCCTCTTGATATCCAGCACGGTGCTCTTCCGGCCTGGCCACCGGCTCCATTGCCGTGGTGGCCGATGCCTTCAACAACCTCTCTGATGCTGCCTCCTCCGTCATCACCCTGGTGGGGTTCCGGCTGGCCGTACAGGACGCCGACCAAGAGCACCCCTTCGGCCACGGGCGGATGGAGTACCTCACCGGTCTGGTGGTGGCCCTGGCCATCCTTCTGATGGGGGTGGAGATTGGCAAGTCCTCCCTGGAGAAGATCTTTTCCCCGGAAGTCACCACCTTCTCCTGGATGGCGGTGGTCATTCTCTTCCTCTCCATCCTGGTAAAGCTGTGGATGTTTTTCTTCAACCGGACCCTTGGCCGCCGCATCGGCTCCGCCGCCATGGAGGCCACCGCAGCAGACTCCCTCTCCGACCCGTCTCCACTGGGGTCGTTCTCCTGTCCACTCTGATCTCTCACTTCCTCCATGTCCAGGTGGACGGCTTCGCCGGCCTGCTGGTGGCAGTGTTCATCCTGAAGACTGGGTGGGATTCTGCCAGGGAGACCCTGGACCCTCTGCTGGGCCGCCCCATGGACCCCCCTCGCTGGCCGCCGATATCGACCGGCTGGTCCTGTCCCACCCCCACATCCTCAACATCCACGACCTAGTCTACCATGACTACGGCCCCGGGCGGGCCATGATGTCCTGAGATGAAGGAGGTGCTGGCCCGCATCCACGCGGTGCTCCGCCGCAGCGGCGAGGAGGAGGGCAGCGGCGAGAAGAAGCTCACCTTCGACAAGCTGGTCATCAATCTGGACTCCTACGAGCTGCTGGTGGACGGCAAGCGGGTGGATACGCCCCCCAAGGAGCTGGAGCTTCTCTATCATCTGGCCTCCTCGCCCAACCGGGTCTTCACCCGGAACCAGCTGCTGGACGAGGTGTGGGGCTTTCGACTACTTCGGCGACTCCCACCGTGGACGTCCACATCAAGCGCCTGCGGGAAAAGCTGGACTATATCGCCTCCTTTACTTCCGAATATATCCAGCAGTCTGGGAGCCTGGATGTCTACTTCCGCAGCTATGTGGCTACCCTGGCTTCTGTCTCCGACTCCAACGTGCTGCTCTCCGATGTGGACGGGGATATCATCTATGCCTCCGGCGGCAGCTCCTCCGACCTGTCCAATTACACCGACAGCCGCATCCCTCAGCGGGTCCTCCAGCAGGTGCTGTCCAGCGGTTCCTACAACGGCCTGACTAACCCGCCACCATCTTTTCTTTACCGCTGTGACGGTGCTGCTCATCGCGGTGATCGCCAGTTCCATCACCTCCTCTCATCAGGTCCGTCCGCTGAACGAGATGGCAGAGGCCGCCCGGAAATTCGGGCAGGGGGAGTTCGACGTGCGGGTCACAGGCTATGAGAACCGGTGCGACGAGGTGGGCACCCTGGCGGAGGCTTTCAACTCCATGGCCACCTCCCTGGCCAAGGTGGAGAGCCAGCGCTCCGAGTTCATTGCCAACGTCTCGCACGAGCTCAAGACCCCCATGACCACCATCGCCGGCTTTGCCGAGGGCATTCTGGACGGCACCATCCCGCCGGAACGGGAGCGGGAGTCGCTGCAGATCATCTCCTCGGAGACCCGTCGGCTCTCCCGCCTGGTCCGGCGGATGCTGGACCTGTCCCGGCTCAACGCCCTGACGGAGACAGTTACCGCTCAGGAGCAGTTTGACCTCACGGAGACACGTCTCCCAGGTATTGGTCAGCCTGGAGGGCAAGATCACCGGACGGACCTGGATGTGGACGTTAAAATGCCGGACGAGCCCGCTGAAGGTGTGGGGCGACCCGGATTCGGTGACCCAGGTGTGCTATAACCTGCTGGACAACGCGGCCAAGTTTGCCGCTCCCGGCAGCACCATCACCGTCCAGATCACCAAGAAGGATGGCAAGGCCGTTACCAGCGTCCGCAACCTGGGCGCCACCATCTCGTCCGAGGAGTTTCCTCTGCTCTTCGAGCGGTTCCACAAGGCGGACTACTCCCGCAGCGTGGACCGGGAGGGCGTGGGCCTGGGCCTGTATATCGTCAAGACCATTCTGGGCAATCTGAAGGAGAACATCACCGTCACCAGCGAGGACGGAGTGACCCAGTTTACCTTTACCCTCACCCCTTGCCTGAGTTCTTCCATGCTCCTCTGTGACGTTTTCTTTGGGCCTGCGGCGCGGACCCCTTTCGTCCGGCCGCGTATGTTTGTCCCCCCTGCGGCATATTCTTTGACTGGAAGGGCGTGCGGGCGGCCCTTCGCCCCCATGTCCCCCTGCTCCGAGCAGGAATCTTCACACTGAACTGAGCGCCCCAGGGCGCGGGAGGTTTCTTCTATGGACAATCGAAGCGATGGGCTCTGGCAGGGCGGCCCCTGGGAGCAGCCTGCCCGCCCCTTCTCCCCGCCGCCTGCCGTGGTGATCCCGCCCCAGAAATACCGTCCTCCCAGGCCGCCCCAACGCCGCCACAGCGGTCGAATCGGCTTTTCTCATCGCGCTGGCTTTGATTGTCTCCCTCACCGCCCTTGCAGTCTTGTTCAATGGCGGCCTCGCCCCCCGTTCCGCGGACCCCGTCCCCTCTGGGTCCGACCCGGGATACAGCAGCTGGGAGCAGGAGGAGGACCCCTCCGCGCCCCCTTCCATTCCGCAGGCGGAGACCGGCACCGGCGTCATCCTCTCCATCACTCCCCCTCCGGTGAGGCGCTGACCTACACCCAGGTCTATGAAAAGGCCGCCCCCTCCATTGCGGCCTTGACCGCATACAGCGCCGGAATGGTCTCTACCGGTACTGGGATCGTACTCACTGCCGACGGATATATCGTTACCAACGCCCATATCATCGCCGGCGCCGAACAGGTCAACGTCACCCTCTCCGACGACTCGCTCTGGTCCGCCCAGTTGGTGGGCTTCGAGCCTTTGGAGGATCTGGCGGTGCTGAAGATCGACGCTCCGGCCTCACCCCCGCCCAATTTGGCGATGACACCCTGCTCCGCAGCGGAGACCCCGTCTCCGCCATCGGCAACCCCATGGGCTACCGCTCCACCATCACGCCGGGCATCGTATCTGCCCTGGATCAGCCGGTATCAGTGGAAGGGACCACCATGTACCTCCTCCAGACCAGCGCAGCCATCAACTACGGCAGCTCCGGGGGGCGCCCTGCTCAATGATCGGGGCCAGGTGGTGGGGGTGACCACCATTAAGATCGTGGCAGACGACGGCTCTGCCGAGGGGCTGGGCTTCGCCATCCCCACCACCCGGGTCAAGCAGGTGGTGGACCGCCTCATCGCTGGAGCGCCGGTCACCCGCCCCTCCCTGGGGATCATCGTACGCCGGGGCCAGGGGGAGAACGGCGGTCTGGTGGTGGAGGAGGTAGATCCGGACAGCGACTGCCACCGGCAGGGCATTCAGCCCCAGGATATCATCGTGGCGGCCAACGGGCAGCAGGTCCAGACCTTCGCCGACCTGGAGCGGATCAAGCGCACCCTGGACGTGGGCGACTCCCCTGCTCCTGGAGGTCCTGCGGGGCGGGGAGCACCTGGAGTTCACCGTCACTCTGATGGATCAGGACGACTTCTGACTCTGTCCCCGCCCAAGCGCGTCTCCCGGTCCGGGAGATACGCTTATTCTGTGGGGAAATCCTCCATGGACGTTTTCCACAGCATGCATCCCGCTACTTTTCCGCCCGCTCTGGGGCGGAAAAGTCCCTTTTGCTCGCCGCAGCCCTTGACGTACAAAGGCTGCGGGGATGTGATCTCATTCTGAGGCGGGCTGCCGCCCCTCGAACTCCCCTGTCTGATCCTGAAACATCTGTCCCTGAAAAAGCTTACGAAAAGCCGAGTGCGTCTCCCGATCCGGGAGACGCACTTTTGTCCCTTGTCCGCCGTGCCCGGAGCATCTTCCTTTCCACTTGCCTTTTTTCTCCGTCCGGAGTACACTAGAAGCAGGAAGCATCCTTCATTCTGAGTGCGGGAGGTAATGCAAGATGGCAAAATTCATTCGTTTTCTGGGGCCGGACGGCCCCACCTATGGCCGCGTGGAGGACGACGTGGTCTACACCCTGTCCGGTGACCTGTTTGGCTGGTGGGAGGAGACCGGAGAGGTTTTCTCCTGGACGGTCTGAAGCTCCTGCCCCCCTGCTCTCCCGGCAAGATGCTGGCGGTGGGCTTCAACTACCGGGATCACGCCGAGGAGTTCCACACCCCCATTCCCACCGACCCAAACATCTTCCTTAAGCCGCCCAGCTGCCTGGCCGCCCATGGGCAGAAGGTCCTCTATCCCCGCGCCCTGACCCGGCAGGTAGAGTATGAGGCGGAGCTGGTAGTGGTCATTGGCCGGCATGCCCGCCATGTCACCCCGGAGCAGGCCCCGGACTATATTCTGGGCTACACCGTGGGCAACGACGTCACCGCCCGGGATCTCCAGTCCCCACCGGGCAGTGGGCGCTGTGCAAGGGCTTTGATACCTTCGGCCCCATCGGTCCCTGTATCGTCACCGATGTGGACCCCCGGGCCGGGCTGGAGATCGAGAGCTTTGTCAACGGGGGAGCGGAAGCAGCACTCCAACACCCGCAATCTCATCTTTGACCCCTTCCACCTGGTGAGCTATCTCTCTCAGGCCCTCACCCTGGAACCTGGCGACGTGATCTTCACCGGCACCCCCTCCGGTGTCAGTCCGGTCCATCCCGGCGACGTGATGGAGATGCGCATCCAGGGCATCGGCTCTCTCATCAATCCGGTAGCCGCCGAACCCCTGTGAGCAGAAAAATCGCTCTTCCGGACTCAAAGGTCTGGGAGAGCGATTTTTCTGCTCCTGTTTACTTGCTGCTGGGCAGGACAGACGCCACCGCCGCCGCAAAATTATTGATGGGCATAGTCTGGAGCACGATGCGCCCCGGGCCGGTGACCACGGTGTTGAAGAGGCCCTCCCCGCCGAACAGGACGTTTTTCACGCCCTTCACCGTCTGGATATCGATGGAGCAGGTTGCGTCCATCATAGCCAGGTTTCCGCTGTCCACCACCATCTTCTCCCCGCCTTCAGCTCATACTCCACCGCATAGCCGTCGACCTCCAGGAAGGCCGTGCCTCGGCCGGAGAGCTTCTGCATGATGAAGCCCTCGCCGCCGAAGAAGCCGGCGCCCGTCTTCTTCTGGAAGAAGATGGACAGCTCCACGCCCTCCTCCGCTGCCAGGAAGCCGGCCTTCTGCACCACCATCGGGCGGTCGTCCATGACCTCCACCGCCCGGATGGAGCCGGGAAACTGGAGGCAAAGGCGATCATCCCAGCTCCGCCCTGGGCGGTATAGATATTCTGAATAGGAGCGGATCTGGCTGCCCCACTCGATCTTCAGCTGGACGCCCTTCAGGTCGGAGATCTTATCCGCCTTCTCCTGCATCTGCAGCTCCACCAGCTTGGCCCGGAGCATCTTCATACAGTTGTCCTTGTTCTGGAACTGGCTGCGCTCCTGCTGGAGCTGGCCACTACGATGCCGGTGGGCTTGTGGATGAGCCGGACGGCAGAAGAGGTCTTGTTCACGTGCTGGCCGCCGGCGCCGCTGGCCCGGTAGACCTGCATCTCAATGTCCTCGGGGCGGTCTCCACCTCCACATCCTCGGGCAGGTCAGGCATGACCTCCACTGCGGCAAAGGAGGTCTGCCGGCGGGCGTTGGCGTCAAAGGGGGACACCCGGACCAGGCGGTGCACGCCGTGCTTCCCGCAGGTAGCCGTAGGCGTTCTCGCCCTCCATCATGATGGTGGCCGACTTGATGCCCGCCTCGTCGCCCTCCTGATAGTCCATGATCTGGTAGGTGAAGCCGTGGCGCTCCGCCCAGCGGGTGTACATGCGGTAGAGCATCTGGGCCCAGTCCTGGGCCTCGGTGCCGCCGGCGCCGGCGTGGATGGTGAGGATGACATTGGAGCTGTCATACTCCCCGGTGAGCAGGGTCTGTAAGCCGCGCCTCCTCCATGTCCCTTCCAGCTGGGCGGAAGCCCTCCTCAAGCTCGGGCAGCAGGGATTCGTCCTCGAACTCGTTGCCCATCTCGCACAGGGCCATCAGGTCGTCCCACTCCCGGCGGCGCTTGTTCTGGCTTGTCCACCTTATCCTGTAAATTCTTGATGCGCTGCTGCACCTTCTGAGACCGCTCCAGGTCGTTCCAGAAGCCGTCGGCGGCGCTCTCCGCCTGGAGCATGTCCAGTTCCCGCTCGGCGGATTCCAGGTCCAGGGCTTTTCCCAGTTCCTCCAGGGTGGGAGCCAGGTTGTTCAGCTTGACCTTGTATTCGTCGAATTGGAGCATATGGTCCTCACTCTTTCCATCAAATTCCCGCCCTGATGGGCAGTGTTCCAATCAAAGCCCAATTATTATATCTGAACTCGGCTGGAAAGTAAAAAAAAACCGGATATTCCAGTGTTTTTTGCGCCGCCGCTCCCACCGTGCAGAGGCGTTCTCCTCTGCTTCGACAAATGGAAGGGCCGTCTCGCTCAGCGAGACGGCCCTTCAGCGGTCGCTGGCCAGCCAGCCGTCCCCCTGAAAGATGAGATCGTCCAGATCGCGCCAGGGCTCAGGCTGCGTCGGACGCTGTACTTGGATCATCTGATTTTCTTCCTCGAGAACTTCCTCCCTCTGTATCTGATCGCGGCGCCGGTGGTCCTCCCACCGGCGTACACATCAGTATATGCCGCGGTCCATGGAATATGTGCTCGAAACCGTACACCCAGAGAGAGAAAATTTTTTTGCGGCAGGCGTTCAGCCCTCCCCGCCGCTGTCCCGGAGGATGCGGGAGCTGTTGATCAGGATCACAAAGGCTCCGATATTGTGGAGGAAGGCCCCGGCCAGGGCGGGGATCACCCCCACGGCGGCCAGGATCATCATAATGAGGCTGACGGAGAAGGCAATGCCGATGTTCTGATACATGATGCTCTTGGTGCTCCTGGCCAGGGACATGACAAAGGGGATGTTGTTCAGGTCGTTGTTCATAAGGGCGATGTCGGCACTCTGGATGGCCACATCAGAGCCCATGGCCCCCATGGCAATGCCCACGTCCGCCTCTGCCAGGGCCAGGGCATCGTTGATGCCGTCTCCCACCGCAAGCACATGGGCGTCCTGCCTCAACCGCTTCACGTGCTCCAGCTTCTCCTCCGGCAGCAGGTGGAAATATACCTGGTCGATCCCTGTCTGCCGCTGGACCTTCCGGGCAGCGAACTCCCGGTCGCCGGTGAGGAGCACAGTCTGTTCCATCCCGTCCTCGTGGAGCCGGCTCACCACCTCCTCAGCCTCCGGACGGACGGAGTCATCAAACATGAGGCAGCCCAGCACCCGCCCATTGTACACCACCCAGTTGGCGGGACCCCCTCCGGTGTCCATATGGGGGTCCTCTGGCTGGTAGCCCAGGGACTCGATCCAGTGCCGTGAGCCGAACAGGATCTCTTCCCCGCCCCGGGTCCCGGTCAGTCCTTTGCCCGCGGTCTCCCGGACCTGGAACCCCTCCTCATAGGGGATGCCCTCCCCCTCTAAGGTCTTCATTAGGGAGCGGGAGATGGGGTGCATAGAGCTGCACGCCACGCAGCCGCCCCTGGCGAAGAGCTCCTCCCTGCTCTGGGCCTCCTGAAGATAGAAGCCGCTGATGGAAAGCTCCCCCCGGGTGATGGTGCCCGTCTTGTCAAAGATCACAGTGGTGATGTTGGTGAGCTGCTCCACGAATTTGGCGTTTTTGATGAGGATGCCCCGCTTGGTGGACACCGCCAGGGCAGCGATCATGGGGGCGGAGCTGACCAGCATGTGCCCGCAGGGACAGCTCACCACCAGCACGGCGATGGCGTTGGAGATATTTCGGCTGAGCAGAGCGGTGAGGGCGGCCACGATGAGGGCCAGCGGGATGTAGTAGTGCATGAACCGGTCCACGATCCGGATCTCAGGCACGGTGATGCTCTGGGCCTCCTCCAGCAGGCTGACGATCTTGGTGAAGGAGGTGTCCTGATATTCCTTCTCCACCCGGACCTTGATCATGCCGTCCAGGTTGGTGGTACCGGCGTACACCGTGTCCCCTACGGTCACGGCGGCGGGCAGGGGTTCACCGGTGAGGGATTTCTGGTCGATGTTGGAATTGCCCCAGATCACGGTGCCATCGATGGGCAGGCCCATGCCAGGTCGGACAACGATGATGTCCCCCCGTTTCAATGCCTGGACCTCCACCGTCACCTCCCCATCCTCAGTTTCCAGCACCGCGTCGGTGGCCTGCATCTGCTTAAGGCCCTCGATGGCGTCCCGGCCTCCCATGATGCTCCGCTCCTCCAGAAAGTGGACCACGCTGAGCACCACTGGGATCAGGATGGCCAGCTCGTGCTGCCCAGTGATGTAGCAGGCCAGCACGGCGATGGAGACCAGGATCTCCATGGCGTTGGTCACGTCCCGCTGGAGAAAGCCCCGGATGGCGGTCGCCAGCAGGGGCAGGCCCTCCACCAGCACGCCCACAGAATAGATCAGCCCCGCCACCGCCGTCTGCTCCGGGAAGATCCCCTTATAGAGCAGTCCGGTGACCAGACAGACCAGGGCTATCATGGCGGTGGTGATCTCCACCGAGAGCTTTCGCTTCTCCCGCCGGGTCGGGTAGGCCCCTGGCTGTCCTCCAGCAGGTGGACCGCGGTATTCGTCAGGTTCTCCATAGCCGTCCCTCCTCAGGGCAGAAAGATCTGGGGCGTGTTGGTCCCCTCGGGCAGCACGATCTTGCCGCCCATCTGGTTGAAGATGGTGACCACCTTTTCCCGGAACACCCGCTCGTAGACCACGTCCCGGTTCTGCTGATACTCCTGGAACAGGCCGTAGAACTCCGCCACCTGGTCGTTGGCCCGGTTGATCCGGTCGTGCTGCGACACCTGGGCGTCGCTCACCAGCTTATCGGCGGCGGCGTTGGCCTCCGGGATCACCCGCTCCCGGTACTGGTTGGCCTGCTGGATGCGGGTCCCCTTCTCCACCGAGGCGGCGTTTACTTGGTCGAAGTGGTATTGCAGGGCGCTGGGGGCTTGATGCTCTTGAACTCCAGGCTCACGATGCTCACCCCCATCTCCATCCCGTCCAGGATGGCCTGGGCCTGGCGGATGACCTCGTTTCCGAACTCCGCCTTCTGGTCTGTCAGCAGCCCGTCTACGCTCTTCGAGGCAGAGCAGGAGGTCATCACGCCGCTGACTACGCCGTTGATCTCGGTCTCTGGGTCACTGTTGTACAGGGCGTACTCCACCGGGTCAGAGATCTGATACTTCAGGGTGGCATCAATGTGGATGATATTCTCGTCCCCTGTGATCACATAGCCGGTGTCCTCGATCTCCGCATAGGTGGGGTCAGCGGAGGCGGCGTGAGTGGTGATGGACACCTCATGCACCTTTCCCACCGGCACCTTGATTACCTCGTCGATCACATAGGGGAATGCCAGCAGCAGGCCCGGCTCCTTCACCTGCTCCTCCCGGGTGTCCCCACCAGCCGTCCGAACCGCAGCACCACCGCCACCTCGTGGTTGTTGACCACCCGGATGCCGGAGCAGCAGATCAGCGCCACAAGGATGACGATCAGCCATTTGCAGTAGCGGATGGCGGTGTTGATGATGGCAATGAACCGCTGAGAATCCTTCATCTTCCCTCACCGCCTTCAGTCATCGCCGTAGAGCACGTCGAATGGCGGGGTGTCCATGGTGATGATCATCACCGTGTCCTCGTCCACCGAGTTCTCCAGGGCAGCCAGCTTCTGTAGGAATTCATACAGCTCTGGGTCCTGGCTGTGGGCCGAGGCATAGATCTCTGCCACCTCCCGCCCGTCTCCGCGTTGATGGCGGCAGCCTCCTCCCGGCCCTCGGCCACGATGGCGGCCACCTCCGCATCCGACTCGCTCATAATGATCTGGGCGTCCCGCTCACCCTCCGCCAGCAGCTGGTCGATGTACTTCTGCCGGTCCGCCTGCATCTGGGTGAACACGCTCTGCACGTTGGTGGCCGGCAGGCCCACCCGCTTCAGCCGCAGCTCATGGACCTGGATGCCGTACTGTTCCAGAGCGTGGGACTGCACCTCCTGGAGCATGGCGGCCTCGATCTCGTCGATCTTGATGTCCTCCTCGTCCAGGGAGACCAGAGCGGACAGGTCATAGTTGCCCATGGTCCCATTTTTGGCGCTGGTGACCAGGTCGCTGAGGTAGGTCTCCGCCAGGGCGGTATCCCCCACGCTGGTGTAGTACCGCAGGGGGTCGGCGATGCTCCAGATGGTGTAGGTCTGCATGATGACATTTTTTCTTGTCATGGGTCAGGGTCTCCAGGTAGCCGGAGTCCAGATACCGCTTCCTGGCGTCCTGGATCTGCACGTCCTCAAAGGGCCAGGGCAGGCGCAGGTACATCCCTGCCTGGGTCACCTCCGACCGGACCGCGCCGAACCGGGTCACCACCGCGTACTCCCCTCGTTCACCTTGAACACAAAGCCAAAGAAGCCGATGATGGCCGCCACGATCAGGGCGAACATCCACTTGATGATGCGGTTCCCTTTCATATCATGTCCCCTCCTCACCCGGCACTGCGCCGGTCTCCGCCTGCGTCCCCGCTGTCTGTGTCTCCGCCGCCTGCTCCCCGCCGGCGCCTCCGCCGTCAAGGCCGCTGAACCACCGGCTCCCCGAGCCGCCCAGTCCGAAGTTGGCATACAGGGCTCCGGCGTCCACCCCCGGCCCTACGATATACTTTCTCTGCTGGGCCAGAGCCTGCTGGAAACTCTCCAGATACCGGTCCAGCAGATAGGCCTCCGGGTCCAGCAGATAGGCCTCGATGCTGGCATTGTATTTCTGGATCTCCGCGTTGGCGCTGGAGACCCGCTCATCCCGCTGGATGCCGGCGTCATTGATGGCCAGCTGTTTGTCTGCCTCGGCCCCCTCCCGTGCCACCAGAGCCTTCCCTTCCGCGGTGAGGACGCTGGTCTTCTTCTGGATGCCCGCGCTCACCACGCTCTGGTAGATATCCGCGATGGCCACCGGCGGGTGGATGCTGGCCAGTGTGACGCTCATCACTTCCAGCCCCAGCTCCGCCTCCCGGGCATATTCCTTGAGCTGCTCCTCGATGCGGTGAGACAGCTGGCTGCGGTCCTCACTGATGATGGTGTTGATGTCCGTATGGATGGTCTCCCCCATCACCACCTCATAGCCCTTGGCGTTGAGCACGTCCTCCGGGCTGCTGTACCGGGTCAGGTAGGTGTACAGGTCACTGATGCGGTAGGTGATCTTCAGGTTGATGGCCACCAGCTCATTCCCGTTGCCCAGCAGGAGAGCCTGTTCCTCCCCCCCTCGTGGGGGCGGGTCCACAGGTTGTTCTTGTTGTTTACGTCCCCCTCATAGCCCACGATCATCCCCTGAGGCTGGGTGACGTTGTAGATCTTCACCTCTTCAAAGGGCACCGGAAGCTTGAAGTGCAGGCCTGGCTCCAGGATATCCTCCCGCGCCAGACTGCCGAAGCGGTACAGCGCCCCCTGCTGATAAGTCTCCACCTGCACCACACAGGTGGACAGCCCCACCAGCAGGAGCACCGCCATTGCGCAGGAGGGCAGGATCATCTTGATGAATTTCAGGCTCCACAGGGAGCGCATGGAGATGCCGGTGTGCTGCTCCAGCCAGGTCAGGGCCCCGCTGCCCTTTTGTCCCCCGTAGTAGTACACCGGGAACAGGATGTACAGACGGAAGACCAGTTCCTCCCGGTGCCGGGTCATCTTCACTGCCACGCTGACAGCCGCCATGGCCGCCACATAGAACCAGCAGCCCAGGATGACATAGTCCACATACTGGCTGACGCTGAACAGCCCGGTGAAGGAGGTGACCATATCCGCCATCAGGGCGGCTACAGCGATCTTGTTGAGCACCATCAGGTTGCAGATGCTGGCCGCATCCGGGTTGGTGTCCAGCTGCATGGACCACCAGCGCTCCACACAGGCGTAAAGGATGAAGGACACCACGCATACCACCATGTGCAGGGGAGCCACGGCCCCAGTCACATCCTCCCGGGGCTTCAGGGTGAAGAGATAGAATCCCACCACCAGCACGGTGACCACTACCAGCAGCATGGTGGCATTGACGCTGTCCACCGCGTCCCGCTTGGCCTCCCGCTTTTCCTCTCCGGCCTCCTCCGGCGCAGCCGGGCTGCTCCCAGCGTCTCCGCCCCCCCTTCGGCCGTCTCCTGCTCCCGCCGGACCACATATGCCCGATACCAGAGCAGGATAGCGCAGATCAGCAGCAGCACGCTCTGCATGATCTGAAACAGGCCAAAACGCAGCACCGTATAGGTATTGACGCTCTCGTTCATGAAGAAAAACAGCATCCCGATGCCCAGCAGGATCATGCTGGTGATCAGGTATTCCAGCTGCTTGGCTCGCTTCTCCACTCCGCTCCCCCCTTATCCCTGGGCGCTCCCGCGCCCGCCAGATCCTCACACAGCGCCCGCAGCAGCGCGCGCAGCAGCTCCCCCGTCTCCCGGTCCGTCCAGCTGGGCAGGGTCTGGAAGGGCTCCGCCTTCTCGGCCAGGTCCCCTCCTCCCGCCGGACCGCCTGGACATAGTCCAGCAGCTTCTCCCCCAGGGGCCGCCCAGCCCAGCGTGCCAGGCTCTCCTCCACAGCGGCAAAGCCCCCCGGCAGGGCGCCGAACCCGTTGTAGCAGGCCACCAGGGTGCCGTGTTGGTCCTCCGCCTCCGCCGCCCGGCCGTACCAGACTGCGGCCAGGGTCTCCGGCCCTTCCCGCTCCGGCAGGTCCTCCTGCCGCAGGCGGAGGGGGCGTTCCCCCCGCCTGTCCGCCGCCAGGGCGGCGTACCCTTTCAGTACGGTCAGCTGCCGCTGGAACCGCCGCTGGTCCGTCCCCTCCAGCCCCGTAACCAGGACGCCCCCCCGTCCGGGAGCCAGACGGAGGCCCTGCCACTCCAGCGGTGCCTCCAGCACCGCTCCCTTCAGCTCATACTGGTCCTGTCTCACACACATCCTCCTCACAGGGGGGCAGGGAGACGGTGACCACCGTTCCCTCCCGCTCCACGCTCTCCAGTTCGACACTGCCGCCGCACTGCTCCACCACTTGCTGTACGAAATTCAGTCCCAGTCCGCTGGAGCTGCGGATGGAGAAGCCCTTCTCCCAGATCTCGCCCAGCAGCTCCCTGGGAATCCCTGTCCCGTTGTCCTCCACCTGAAAGCGGATCTCTGCCCCTCCGTCTCCTCGACCCTGATCCAGATCTTGCCGTCCGGCCTCCGGACCGCATAGGCGGCGTTCTCCACCAGGTTGATGAGCACCCGGGAGAATCGGATCTTGTTGATCCGGATCTTCGCCTCTGGAGCCCGGTTCTCCGTGTGGACCAGGTCCGCATACTCCGCGCTGGAGATCTGGGCCATCACGGCGTCCAGCAGCTCCTGGGTGGTCACCACGCTCCGCTGCTCCTCGTGCAGGATCTCGGAAATCATGCTGCTCATCCGTTCTATCATAGTCTCGATCCGCTCCAGATACTCCCGTTCCGTCTGGTCCCCTCCTGCCGGCGGACAGTTTGACCACCCCACCAGGGCCTGCATGCTGGTCAGAGGGGACTTCAGATCATGGACCAGGTGGCGCAGTTCCATATAGGTCCGGTTCTCCAGGATGCGCATCCGGGTCTCCATCAGCATGTGCTCGTTGAGCTCCTTCTGCTCGCTGATGCGGCGGATGTTGTTTTCATCCACCACCAGCAGCAGGAGCAGCACAGACATGAAGAGGAACAGGGCAAAAAGATGGTGGCCATGGCCTGGAGAAAGCTGTCCGCCTGAAGGAACTTGGAGACGAGCTTGATGTCATAGGAACTCTCTCCTCTGCCGAAGGGAAAATTCCACAGCAGGGGCATCATGTCCAGGAATTGCAGCGCCGTGATGAAAAAAGGCCACCATGAGCCCCTTCTTCATCAGCCCCACAAAGCTGAAATCGATCTTGGCCAGCACCCAGATCATGGCGATCATGGACAGGGCCGGGATCCCGAAGTCATAGCGGATGCCATAGATCCGGTTGATGACGAGATACACTCCAGGGATCAGGATGCCCACCGCAGCGATGGAGGCCAGCAGCCGCCGTCTCAGCTCCATGTCCCGGAAGGTCTCCACCAGAAAAAACACGCCCATGTAGTGGGGATAGGCCCGCACCGCATTGAGCACCACCAGCTTCAGCGCCGCCAGCAGCACGTAGATCTCCTGCCCCTGATAGATGCCGTTCATCAGCGTGCGGTAGATACCGGTGTTCTCCACCGTCACCAGGGCGGGCATCAGCACTCCCAGAAGCACCAGGCCCCAGCCGATGCACCGCAGGTCCCGGTCCGTTCTTTTTCTGGCCTCTGCCGTCTGTCCCAGCTCATGCTCTCGTTTCAAGTCCATCCCCCTCTTCCCCTGCGGTCCGCCCAAGGAATACACCGCAAGCCTTGCCCTGGATGCCCGGGGCAAGGCTTGCCGTGTCTTTTCTTTTGTATCCCGAGTCCGGCTTCGGGCCGCTGCACGCTCAAATCAGGCCGTAGTACCGCAGCACGTATTCCACGATGTCCAGCTGGTCTCCGATCCGGCGCTCCAGCTCATAGCCCCGGTAGGTCTCCACTGTGATGGTGGGGATGCCCAGCTGGGTGGTCACCGTATTGTTGATGCTCCCGATGGGGCCGGGTCCATAGAAGTTGAATCGCTCGGAGCACAGCTCGCCGGACTCCGTGGCCATCAGCATCTCCAGGTACATGTCGCTCATTTCGCTCAGGTCGGTGTAGATCAGCGAACTGCCCAGGAAATCTTTGTTCTCCGCGTTGGCCCGGGCCTCGTGCAGGTCAAAGAGGAACACCGGGTCCACCCTCTGGATGTCCTGGTAGATGGAGTCGGCCACCCGCTGGGCCATATTCCCCTCCGGGTCCCCGGGAAGGACCGGTTCAGATCCTCCTGCTCCGTCACATAGCGGACTCTGGGGTCCGCCTCCGCGCCCCAGCGGTTGGCTGGGGACAGGATATGGACCGTCCCGGCCCGGATGCCGATCTTCTTGACCAGGTTCCCGGTCATCCAGCCAGCGATCTCATCCCCGTGGACTCCCGCCACGATGTAGATGGTGGGTCCCTCCTCCTCCCCCTGGAGCACCGTCACCTCATTTTCGATGTCGGTCCCCTCGGCGAGCTTGTAGGTGCTCACCTGGGTGGGATAATCGCAGTCTGTGAAGTAGTCCCCGAAGTCGCCAGGCACCATCTCCGCGGGGTCGAAATCATAGGGCGGGTCGATGACCACCTCCGCACCGATCTCCGGCCGTTCGATGGCCTCCCGGCGGTCATAGCCGCTCTCCTCCTGGGAGGCGGAGGCCGGCGCCTCGCTGCCTGCGGGGGCCGCTCCGCTCTCCGCCGGGGCGGAGGTGCTCCCCCGGCCCTGGGGGCGGCGCAGCCGGTGAGGGCCAGGGCCAGGAAGAGACTCAACATCTGCTTTTTTCATGCCTTCACCTCCCAACTTTCCGCGCTCAGTCGGGAGCGAGGAACTGCCCGATGTCCGCCGCCATATCGACATAGGACGGGATGCCGTTGATGACCAGGTTGCCCAATCCCAGCTCGTTGAAGGCCACCGCGAACTGAGCCACGCCGGTGACATGACGGGCTACCCGCTCAGAGATGGGGGCGCCGTCCGCGTCATAGCCGAAGTCGTACAGACGGCCGTAGCCAGCCGCCTTCAGATAGTACTTATCCTGTCCGGTGACCACCAGGTTTTCGTCGGTCTTTCCTCTCAGGCGGCCCTGGGAGGGGTTGGAGGTCTCCATCAGCAGGGCCAGGGTATCGGTGTAGTCGCCCAGCTCCCGGTGGGTCAGGCCGTGCAGGTTCTCGGGGAGGGCTCCAGGCCGATGCTCATTCCCTCCAGCTGCATGTTGATCAGCGCCTGGGAGCCCAGTGACAGGGCATCCTGATGGGCCACGATGGTGTTGATGGTGGGGTACTCGGGAGATGCCTCGTGGAGGTCCACCGTGATGTCGATGCCCTCCTGTTCAATGAGCTGGGTCACGCCGTAGCTCATTTTCTCGGTGAAAAGTGCCATCGGTACGCCCCGGGTAGGAGCGGTTGATATTCCGGGTCTCGGAGCCGGACAGCCGCTGTCCGGAGGAGGCGTGGACATAGATCTCCGGGTCGGGCCACTGGTGGATGGGGTTGGTGGCCCGGGAGCCGAAGCGGAACCAGCGCTCCCCGTTGGGGGTTTCGATGGTAAAGCGCATGGGGGCCCCCTCCTGGGGGTCAGTGCAGGTGAAGGCGCTGTTGTTGGTCCGCGGGATGACGTACAGGGTGCCCGCCTCAGGCTGGGCGTTCTCAATGAGCAGGACGGCGGCCACCAGGCCGGAAGGCTCATTGGGGTGGGTGCCCCCCAGCACCAGCATGGAGCCCCCTCCTGCTCCCCCTCCAGCACATAGACCTCCGTGTCTCCGGCGGTTCCCTCCAGACCGGGATACCAGTCGGACAGCATCTTGATCTCTGTCACTCCGGGGCCAGGGTAGATGGGCTCCACCTCCCGCATGGAGAGGAACTGGCCGGCCAGATACACGATGGCGGCGGCGGCCAGAGCCAGCAGGATCAGGGCGGATAACCAGCTCTTTTTCACTTCGATCTTCACTCTGTCCACCCCTCATTTGATCAGCAGCAGCCGCAGCACCAGCGGGACCACCACCAGCGCGGCGTCGATCTGCAGCATCAGGTTCTTTTCCCGCACCATATTCTTGATGACGAATACCAGCAGGAAGAGCACCAGGCCCAAATAAACATATAATAACATGCTTTCCCCTCCTATCTCAAGTCAGGAACGAAAGGTTGCCGGACACCAGCAGGGTGACCAGGCCGTACAGGATGCAGACGATGAAGGGGATGGCGCAGTGCCGCAGCACCCGGGAGTACTTCTGTTCCACGATCTGGGCCGCATAGTTGCCCGCCAGGGCCGTGGGCGGCATCAGGTCGCCCATGGAGCAGATGAAGGACAGGGCGGCGGCAATGACGATCTGGTCGCCGGTGTCCAGCAGGGCCAGCAGGAAGGGGACGCCCAGCACAGAGGCCGCGCCGTAGGAGGACACCGCGCCAAAGGCGGGCATCACCAGGCAGACGGCGGCATACAGGACGATGAGGCCGAAGCCGAAGCAGCTGACCACGATGTAGCCCCGCACGCCGGTGAGGGTCATCACCTGGATGAACATGCCCACGCCCATCAGCTTGCCCAGCACGGGGACGGTGGTCTCCACAGCCTCCGACACTGCCTGGATGGCGTTGAACTTCTTGCCGGTGAACAGGCCCACCACGCTGCCGATGAAGAAGATCAGCGGCATTCCCAGGGATGGGAACACGTTGGGGAGAGCCCGGCTGCCCACCATGAGGACGATGACCACCAGGATGGGGATGTAGAGCTTGAGCCCGTACTGTTTGCCCACCTCCAGGTTCAGCCCCTCTTTGATCTTGTCGTAATCCAGGTGCCGGCAGTAGCGCAGGCCCACAAAGAGGACGGTGAAGATGGCGCAGGGGAAGGTCATGAAGGCCAGGGGGCCCTCAAAGCCGATGTAGGGCATATCCACGCCGCCGGCGATGAGCATGGCGGGGATGTTCACCGGGGGGCGGCCATGCCCATGATGGCGCCCACCGCCAGGATGGCGCCGGTCTGGGGGCCGGGATGCCCATCATCAGCAGGATGGGGGCCACGATAGCGCCGGCGGAAAGCACCGCGGCGGTGGAGGAGCCCGTGATCATGCCCGGGAACATGATGATGAGCATCAGCAGAATCAGCATGACCGCCGGGACCTTGTGGAAGCGGGAGACGATGACGGCGTTCAGGGCCTCCAGTGCCCCGGATTTTTGGATCACCGTCATAAAGATCATGGCCATGGAGATGATGAGCACCGTATCCATATAGACAAAGGTGCCCTCGAACAGATGGCGCAGGGGGGATACCCTCCCCACCCACCAGGGCGCCGGCGATAGCGCCGGCCGCCATAGACAAGCTGACCGGCAGCTTCAGCAGGAAGTTCCCCAGCAGGAACACGCCCAGCATGACCAGGAATATTACCAGTTCAAATTCCAATCAAATCCCTCCTGTTCCGGAGTATTCGCGGGAGTCGGGCAGACGGCCGCCTCTGCCGGCGGAGCGTCCGCTTTTGGGAAGAGGCCCCACCCGTTTTGACAGGCGGGGCCTCCTTGCAGTGCAATGGGGTTCAGGCGCCGAAGATCTCCTGGAGCGGGGTCACAGCGTCGGCGATGGTGTACAGCATGGTGATGGGGATGCCAGCGTCGGTGGCGGCGTCAGAGAACTTGCCGTCGTCGTTGCCCTCCTCCACTACCATGATGTAGTCGGCACAGCCCAGGGCCAGGTCGCTGAACTGGTCAGACAGAGTGCCCCGGCGGGCGGCGCCGCCCATGTGGGCCACGATCACGGTGATGTCGTTGTCCTTGGCGGTCTGGGCGATGGCCTCAGCGCGGGCGATCTCGTCCTCCTGGGAGATGCCGGCCGCGCCCAGCCCCTTGGAGGAGGCTCCGCTGGCGATGATGATGGTCTTGTATCCGGCGGCGTCCTCTGCGGAAGCGGTGGCGTCGAAGGTGTACTCAGCTCCCACCTTCTTCATCAGGGCGTCCAGCATGGATACGTCGGCGCTCTGGCCGAAGGAGGTGATCAGGACGGGGGCGGAGACCTGGTCCTTGGTGAAGGTGCCGTTCTCCGTCACCACCCGGTTGCTCTCGCTGGTGCGGAAGGTGTAGCCGCTCTCAGCACCGGTGGAGGCGCCGCCGCTCCCCGCAGGGGTGCTGGTGCTGGTGGACGGGGTGCTGGTCCCCGGGGTGGTGGTGCTGGTCCCGCCACCGCCGCAGGCGGTCAGCAGAAGGCTGCAGCTGAGGGCCGCGGCCAGGAGCATACATACGTTGCGCTTTTTCATTTTAAGTTCCTCCTAAGATCATTTCAGTTCTATGCTTGATCCCGGTCCTCCGGGACTTAGCACCTTACCAGTCGAGTCCCTCAGGCCAGGGACTTCAGGGTGGCCTCCAGGCCGTTGGCGATCATTTCGTTGGCATCGGGCAGGCCGGAGATCTTCAGGGGCTTGTCGGGGTACATCTGGTCGAAGGTGTTGATGATCTCCGCACTCATGCTCATGTGGTAGGCGGTCCGCTTCTCAATGGGCCAGCCGCTCTCGTCAAAGTCGTAGGAATTGGGGAACAGCCCCGCCCGATGCATGGCCAGATAGTTGCCCGAGATGCCGTCCTTCACCAGCTCCTCTGTCACCTTGTCGTGGTAGCTGCCCATGGCGGGGTTGCAGGTCTCGAACAGGGTGCACAGGGCGTCGGTATTGTCGCCCAGGCCCCGGTGGGACAGGCCGTAAGAGGTCTGGCCGGAGATCTCCATCTTCAGGGGCAGGTTGTTGATGACGCAGTTCATCACAGCGGAGGAGCCCAGAGGCATGGCGTTCTCATGGACCACCAGGGTGTTGACCAGCTTCACCGACTCGGCACCGGCCTCGTGGCCGTCATAGATGAAGTCGATCTGCTCGGTCTGGATAAAGTTGTAGATGGCGTAGCACACCATCTCGGTGAGGTAGCCCTCCTCCAGTCCGGGGTGGTTGCGGTTCAGGTTGCGGATCTCCGCGATCTCGTCGTGGCGCAGTTCCCGCTTGGAGGTATTCAGCCGGTAGTTGGGGTCGGGCCACTGGTGCACTGGGTTGGAGATGCGGGTGCCGATGCGGAACTCCCGGGTGGAGCCGTCGGACAGCTGGAAGGTCATCTTGTTGGCCTGGGCCAGCAGGGGCTGGGTGTGGCTGTATCCACTGTTGTTGGCCCGCACCATCACATAGAGGGTGCCCTCTTCACACTTCACGTTCTCCAAATAGGTCACGGCGTTGAGCATGGAGCCCACCTCATTGGTGTGGGTGCCGCCGTAGATCAGCGCCTTGCCTCCGGGGATCCCGCTGTCAAAGACATAGATATCCACGTCGCCCGGCGTGTCCTTCAGGTTGGGATTGTAGTCGCTCAGCCGGATCACACCGGTAATGTTGGGATTTTCGGTGTACAGCACGTCGTCCTTCTGCTGCTGGAGATAGATCTGCCCTGTCAGCACGCAGACCAGGGCCACCACGAGCAGAACGGCAATGTTTGGGATCAGACTCTTGTTTTTCATTTCCGTTCCCCCTTCATTTGATCAGCAGCGCGCGGAGGATCAAGGGGAAACAGATGATCCCCAGACTCATCACATGGGCCAGCGATCTCTCCCGCACGATGTCCCAGATCACCACCAGGGCCAGGACAGCGACGATGATCCGATAGATGATGAACAATGCAGCAATCATTCTTCGTCCCCCCTTAAATCATCAGGAACTTCAGCGATGAACCTGCCACCAGGAACACCACGATGGCGGCGGTCAGCACCAGCGTGAAGATGATGTTGCGCTTGACCACCTCAGTTCCGGTGACCCCAGTCACCCCCAGGGTCTCGCCCACCGTCTCCGCCAGGCTGCCCGCAGGGCCAGGAACATGCTCATGGCGATGGCGGCGCCCACCGCCATCATGGACAGCTCATAGCTTCCATAGTTGGAGTTGCTGACCAGATAAGTGGCCAGCGCCCCCACCACATAGGCGAAGGGGGTTCCCAGCAGCAGACCGCCCGCCAGCACCAGCAGTCCCAGTACCAGGGCGATCACTGCACCGTTGATGCCGGCGATCTCCATCTGGGCGGAGAGGGTGCCGTTGACGCCCACCAGGTTGAAGGTCTCGACCACAGAGGCATAGGCCAGGATCAGGGCCAGCTCCACCGCCACGGTGCGGATGCCGTCCGCCGCCGCGATCAGGGGGTTGGCTCCCTTGCACTTGAAGATCAGGGCCAGCACGAAGCCGATGAGGTAAATCGCCGGATAACCCCCGTAATAGGGGATCAGGAAGTACAGGAAGTTGTAGCAGAGCACCAGCACCGCCACCACGGCCAGGGGGATCAGGCAGACCGCGCTGCCCGTCTTTTCCATGTTCCCGTCCGCTTCCCACTCCCCCAGCACCCGGCGCCCGGCCAGGGCGCAGTAGACGATCAGGGCAGGGGAGGGCCAGGATCAGGATGGGGAGAAAATATCCCTCAAAAGCGCCGGGATAGAGCCCCTGCCGGGCAATGGTGGGGGCCATGGCGGGTACGCACAGGGGAGGCAGCAGCATGCCCATCAGAGCGCCCACTGTCACCACCTCCACCACTTTGCTCTTCTCCATCCCCTTGTCCAGCAGGTAGCGGCCAGCCATCAGGCCGGTGGTGGCCACGCTGGCCAGGGCCGTGCCGGTGATCATTCCGGGCAGGCCGATGAACAGGATCAGGATGAACATCTGGGCGGCCGGGCTGCGCTTCTTCCCCACCACCTTGGCGAACAGGAACTGGAAGGTCCCGTTGACATACAGCAGATAGGAGAAGGCTACGCCGCACAGCACCCACATCAGGGTGTCCACAAAGACGAAGGGACCCTCGGTGACCTCTCTGAGCCGGAAGCCCAGCCCGGCCACCAGCGCGGTGATCAGGCCCGCCACGAAGATAAGGGGCGCGATCAGGCCGCTTTTCCCTTTGAACAGAACGCTGACCACCGCTACGACAGCCAGCATGACAGCCAGCAGCAGATACGCTTCAGTCAAATTCACTCATTACCACTCCTTGTAACACGCATTCCGGCCGGGTATCTGGGGTCCCCGGACCGGATCAGCCAATCGGAGATCGGGGCCCGCGCCCTCCCCGGAGAGCCGGGGAGGGCCGTCCGTTCCCGTTCAGCCGGCAGGAAGCCGGACCGGGCCCGCGGAATGCCGGGTCTTAATAGGCCAGGGCCTTATAGCCGCGTCTGGGGTCGGCGCCGGCATAGAAGATGCCGTTGTCCCGGTCCAGATAGATGGCTGCGATGCCGCCTACCGCCATGTTGTACTCGCCTACGTCCTTCATCTCGTAGCCGATCCCTCCATCTGGGCCACCAGGTCCGGATCGAAGCGGGGCTGCTCGATGCGCACCCGGGCGGGGGAGTCCATGCCGGAGCGGTTGATGGCCATGGCGCGGGGCTCATTGATGGCCTGCTGCACATTCATGCCATACAGCAGCACGTTGTTGATAATGGTGGCCACTGCGGGCGGGATGGCCAGGGAGCCGGGGGAGCCCACCGCCATGATGGGGTTCCCGTCCTGGAGCACCAGGCTGGGAGAGATGGTGGAGCGCACCCGCTTGCCGGGCATCACATAGTCGGGGCTGTCGGGGTTCTCATGGTCCAGGTTGCCGATGTGGCTGTTGTAGAAGAAGCCCAGACCAGGGGGGCCATAAATTTGCAGCCCCAGCCGTTGCCCAGGGTGTTGGTGGTGGAGACGATGTTGCCGTACTGGTCGATGACGGCGATGTGGGTAGTATGCTGGCTCTCCTCCGCGGTGGGCTCCAGCTTGGTGACCGGCAGGTCGCTGAGGGGCACAGACTCCATGGCCTGCATGTTGTCCATGTCGATAAGGGCAGCCCGCTCGGCGGCGAACTCGTCGGAGATCATCTCCTCCACAGGGAGGTCATAGAAGGCGGGGTCGCCGATGTAGGTGTAGGAATCCACCAAGCCGATGCGGCAGGCCTCATTAAAGATGTACTGGTACTCCAGAGTGCTGGGGTCATACTGAGAGATGTCCTTCTCCTCCATGATGTTCAGCATCTCCAGCAGCCAATCGCCGCCGTTGGAGGGAGGGGGAACGGTGACCACTTCATAGCCGTAGTACTCGGTACGGATGGGCTCCCGCTCCGCCACGGTGTAGGTCGCCAGGTCCTCCATAGCCATCAGGCTGCCGTTGGCCTGCAGGCCATCGATCATCTTCTGGGCCAGTTCACCGGTATAGAACTCCTCGATGCCGCCCTTGGCAATGGCCTCCAGGGTGTCGGCCAGGGGCTCGTTCTTGAACAGATCGCCGGTCGCATAGGGGAGGCCGTCGTTGGTGTAGATGGCCGCAGCCTCCTCATTGGCGGAGATCATATCAAAGGAGTCCATGATGGCATTGGCCAGACGCTCCTCGATGGGGAAGCCCTCCCGGGCCAGCTTGATGGCGGGGGCCATGACCTCTTCCGGGGTCATGGTGCCATACTTCTCCAGGGCGGTGAGCAGACCAGCCACCTGACTGGGGACGGCGGCATTCTTGGCCGTGGCAGAGTCTGTCTCCGGATTGAACCAGCCGGGCTCCACGGCCACGGGGACAGTCTCCATGTACTCCAGGATCTCGTACTCGTGGTTATCCGCCAGATAGATGTTCATCATGCCGCAGCCGCCGATGCCGCTCAGGTTGGGCTCACACACGCCCACCGCGAAAGCGGTGGCTACCGCCGCGTCAATGGCATTGCCGCCGGCCTGCAGGATCTCCAGGCCCGCTTCAGAGGCATACTGGCTGCCGCTGGAAACACCGCCGTGGGTGCCGATGGCGCCGTTTCCGAACTCATCGCCCTCCATGGTCTCAGGGATCTCGGGGGTCTCCGGCTCAGAGGCAGCGGGCTCTGAAGAAGCCGCGGGAGGGGTGGAGCTGGCTGCCGGCTGGGTGGTCTGTCCGCAGCCCGCCAGCAGGGACAGCATCATTGCAAGTACAAGAGCCAGTGCGCTGAATTTCGTTGTCAGGGACTGATTATTCCGTTTCATATGCTCTCCTCCTTATTGATGTAACATTTTTACCTCGCATACATCTCCTCATGGGCCTTCTTTTCCTCCCTTCTCATTCCGTTTCAAATGCCCATCAGACTTTTTGGTATCTGTATGCGCTGGCTTTCTCAATAGGTGTAGCGCGACAAGATTTTTGAGAAACTCGGACAGGATACTTGAGAAAAAAGCGCCTGTTCTTAGAAACATTTCCGAGGCCCGCTCGCTTGCGTCAGCCGCCCCAAAAACGGCGGGGCGACCCACGCAAGAGGGCGGGCTTTTTTAGACTCCGAGAGGCGGCTTTTGCCGCCCCTCGTACATGGAAGTGTTCTCCGAGGGCTTTCGGTTCTGCTCATGTCGGACTCTCTCTCATGGTCACAATTTTTTGAAAAAATTTTACATGCTACTCCTGTTTAAATGAATGGGAGGGATTTTCTGTGGCGCTACGATAACTCTGCAACGTTACGGTTCCCAGCGTGATCAGCAATACAATGACCAGTGCAAGGATAAATATCCAGACCGTAATCGGCGCCTGATAGGCAAAGTTCTGTTGCCAATGTCGAATGATCAGATAGGCAGTCGGAGCCGCCAACACAAAGCATATCAAGACGATAATTCCATATCGACGATTGAACATGTACAGAATATTGCCGATTGTAGCACCATAGGTTTTGCGCAAAGCGATCTCTTTTGCGACGATATTGTGTTTCAAACAGAATCAATCCGAATGCCCCCCACCGTGGAGATCATCACAGCCAGCAGACTGAATGCGAAGATCAGCGAGGCCAATCGCTTATCGGCGGCATAATGTTGTCCCAACTGCTCATCGAGAAAATCGAGTTTGACGATATTACGTGCGTTGGGATCGATCGCTAGCAACGTCTCCTCGACAAATTTTTGGTGGCTTCGATTTTGGCCCCATTGATCTTTACATACAGCTGCAGCAGAGGCCAACCCGACTTTTCGTTGCAGACAAACAGTGCCAACGGCTCGATCGAGTAGTAGAGCGACTGGAAGTTAAAATCGCGTATAATGCCCACAACCTCACCCGTGCTGCCAAACGGCGTTGCCAGACGGTTACCCACCTCTACACCGGTTTGGTATTTTGCCGTCTGATTGAACAGATAGGCTCCCTCTTTTTGTTGGTCAGATTCCTGAAAATCACGCCCCTCTACAACCGGAATACCCATGAATTTCGTAAAGTTAGGAGCTACGGGAAGTCCCGTGAAGTGCAACATACGATCCTTGTA